>Ga0209636_10006244_pt1 | contig 12181 bp, 12 predicted proteins | sample DeeMarSWOR152_54_FD_187464 | JGI IMG/M metagenome (GOLD analysis project Ga0209636, IMG submission 187464) | Marine sediment microbial communities from White Oak River estuary, North Carolina - WOR-1-52-54 (SPAdes) (version 2) | ecosystem: Environmental > Aquatic > Marine > Intertidal zone >...
TCACAATTAATCTAATAGATACCTGAAAATAACGTAAACTTCAGAAGATATTCACAGAAGAGAAGCTTTGATTCCCTAAAACCTACCTAAATTTGAAGTAAGAAAAATCTTTTTACTCTTGTCTGTAGAAAATACTTTATATGTATTACATTGTTTAAATTCTTAGTTACTGTTATAATAATAATCCTAACATAGAATGTCAAATAAAAACTCTTTACATGCTGGTTAGATATTTAAAGAACTTTCTGGAGATAATTTTATGAGTATCCCTAAATCTGCCGAAGAAATTCGAAAATTGGAGCTTAGTTTAGAGGAATTAGTGAATAAATTTCAAAATAGAGTTGGATTAATCCGAGAAGATTTAAAATCTCTCGTAAATGATATTGAGTCTCTTAGAAATTATATAAATGAAAGAAGACGCATCTCAAACGACTATACACGTGAAATTTCCGATCTTACAAATGATCTGCAAACATTCCGTAATGAACTTGGTCAAATTGAAAATGAAATATCCTCAATCCAAAATAACATTGATACAATAAATACCCAAGCAACTCAATTTCAGTCTGATTTGTCGGCAGATAAAAATAAGTTAGGAATTCTTGACTCTGAGAAAACGAATCATATAACTACTCTTCGTTCATTAGATATAGAGCTTGCCTCACTAGAAAGCACTCACAATGAATTGAAACCTAAATTTGAAGCCCGCATGAACACTATTAACCAACAGTATGATCGACTGAAAACTGAAAAGGATTTACTTGCAAATAGATTCCAAGCAATTCGAGTATTATGTTCCAAAGATTATATCCAAAGTCCTGAGGTAGGACTGATAAAATTCTTAGCTAAAAAGCCAAGTCCGCACTCTAAACTTACAGAGATTCGATCTGCACTGGGGATGGATTTCAACGCGTTAAAATCTGTATTAAATTTATTAAAAGCTCGAAAAGTCCTAGATTTCAATGAGTCCACAGAGAGTGTCACGCTCTTGACAAAGATAGATCTCTTTGATAAGGAGGTTTAATCATGGATACAGATACTTTAAGAGAAAAATTCATCAGGAGTGAAGAATCTCTAAACAGATTAGGAGATGAAACAAAACAATTAGTTTTCACTCGAGTTCAAGACTTACGGGGATCAAGAGATTATCTCGAAACTCTTATTAAAGAGAAGCAAGCGGTGGATACTCAGATTACTGAACAAGAAGCAAAAATTTCTTCCCTTCAAGATGAAATAAATAATCAAGCAAATTTGAAGGAAGATCTGGTTAGGAAACACGCGAATAAAGCAGGAGAACTACAAGCAAAAAAAAATCGGTTGGAAGAAATCCAAACCGAGAAAAATCAAATGATTGAAACTCTCAAAACTACTAATGATGAAATTTGTAACTTAAAATCTGAAATCTCTCAAAAAAGAGAAAAAATCGCAACATTGATGAAAACAAATCAAGAGCTTGAATTGAAGTTAAAAACTGATATTAAGGTAAAAGAGGCTGAAAATGCAGAGCTAAGGAAGGAACTTGAAACCCTGAAAGCTGATAATGCAATAATCTCGTTTCTTCTTGAGGAATCAGCAGAAGATATTCCTGAAGTAGATATACTTGCAGCAACGATGAAGTTAGGTCAAACATCGAAAGATGAATTGAAAAAAGCTCTTGAAGGCCATATATCTCCAGTAATAATTACTCGTACTCTTGGACGTATGGCTGAAAAAGGTTTACTTAACTATGATGAATCAAACGATATTATTTCCATCCGATAACAAGCCTAGAGGGATATATTCCATTTGGTAAAAGAATCAACGAAGAAGAAAGAATGGTCATTTTATAGAGTCCTGAAATCGGGAAAAATACAGTGTTTAGCCTGCCCCAGACATTGTCAACTTTCAGATAACGAAATTGGTTGGTGTGGAGCACGGATTAACAAGGACGGAAGAATTATCCCCCGTACTTACGGCTTAATTTCATCGATAGCTAGTGATCCCATTGAAAAAAAGCCATTGTATCATTTTCTTCCAGGAACGGATATCTTATCTATAGGTTCTCATGGATGTAACATGGGTTGTCTCCATTGTCAGAACTATACAATATCTTGGGCACGTGATATTTCCAACCTAAAAAAAATGATGCCCGAGAAGCTGGTACAAGAAGCTCTCAAGAGAAATTTTCCGTCTATAGCCTCAACGTACAATGAACCAATGATAGCTTTTGAATATGTTCGAGATATTGCAGAAATTGCCCATAGACACAATTTGAAGATGGTTGTTGTTGACAATGGTTATATTACGAGGAAACTAGCTGAAAAATTGGGTAAATTAATCGACGCGGCAAATATTGATGTGAAAGGGTTTTCATCTGATTTTTATAAGGAAATTTGCAGTTCGCCTTCTTGGAAACCAGTATTAAAAACCTGTGAAATATTTCACAAACTAGGGGTTCACTTAGAGATTACAAACTTAGTAATTCCAACGAAGAATGACTCTATGGATATGATCAGAGAAATGTGTGAATGGATCTTGAACAATCTTGGTCCCAATATACCTTTACATTTTTCTCGTTTCCATCCAGACCATAAGCTTCGTAACTTACCTCTCACACCCATTGAAACGTTAGAAGCTGCATATCATGTTGCAAAGGATATTGGTCTGAATTACGTCTATTTAGGAAACGTATGGAGCCATAAAGGAAATGATACTTATTGTCATCAATGTAATCATCTTTTAATTCACCGAACGGGGTTCTCCACATCGATTCAAGGTATTTCTGATGGAAAATGTGATAAATGTCAGATCCCCATTCCTGGTGTTTTTTCCTAGAATTGTCCAAAACTATTATGTTGTATTTACAATCAAATAGGGAATTTCTATTATCTTCTCGTTTAAAAGCGTGAAAATTGCTAACCTTGGTGTAGATTCTCCTCCTCCAATACTACCAATTAACCACAAATATGGGTAAGGCCAATAACGCATAAAATGATGATCTTTTTGCGAGGGATAGAGTCTAGCTTCTTCAGGATGACTATGAAATATCCCTACAAGTACTTCTCCCTTTTCTTCATGGTATTGAATCTCTTTGTACAATACTTCGTAATCTAATGAAAAACTAACAGTTGAATTGTCTAAATTTGCTACCGATACGAAATTTCTTATTATAATTTTATCTTCCTCGTAGATTCCAAAACTAAGACCAACACTTTCAATTTTAGGATCTTCTTTGAGAATTTGCATTATTCGACAATAAACAGGGTTATAAATTACCACTGTTTTTATTTGCACCATAAATTCCCCTTTTTCTGCAATCTAATAAAGATATTCTCTGGTTTAAGTGATTTGAACATTAAAAATCTGGGAAATTTGTACTAATTTCTACAACATGACTTTATTTTTGCCGCAAAGGAGCCCCATCTAACGAGAAACCTTACTACTTGAGTTTTAGGACTATATAAGCCATTAATCTTCATGGATAATCAGGAAGAGCTTCATATTCTGATAATGTTATCGCTCTGTGGCCAATAGTTTCGAGAGCTTGTGAATACTTATGTTGCGCTTCAGGTTCTCCATGGATTGCATAAACAAAAGAGGGGGAACTATAACGAACCATTTGGATAAGGCCTTCTAATGAAGAGTGGCCTGAAAACCCAAATTTTTTGACTTCTAACGCCAAATGTACGTCAAAAACTTCTCCAAATCCATTATCTAATGATAGATTTTTTTCGCCAGATATGATATCCGACCCAACAGTCCCTTCGACCTGATATCCTACAATATACAGGCCATTAAGAGGATTACTTCCTCCAAATCGAAGATAATCATAAACTGGCCCTCCCTCAAGCATCCCGGAAGTTGTTAAAATTATACTTACTTTTTCTTGTGACACTAATTTTTCGCGTTTTTTTCCTCTCTTTCCTGTGTGTGAAACTTCATCGACCGTTTTAAGCCCCTCGTGTTCAAAAGGAGTTCTATAACCTCTTTCCTTTAACTCAATGAGAATACGTGGTGAAACCCACTTTTCATTCAGATATTTTTGATAAATTGAATTCATATCCAAGATCATTCCATCAATATAAAGGGGGAATTTGTGAAGAAAAGAATCAAAATCGCTAGTTAAGTACGCTTGAATTTCTTGGCTTCTTCCCAACGCAAATGATGGAATAATTGCTTTTCCACCGCGAGAATAACACTTTAACAACGATTTTGTTAGATCTGATGTAGCTAATTTTCTACTACTGCTTATATTCCGATTTGCATTCGTTGTTTCAGTTATTAACACATCAATAGGGTCATCAGGATCAGGATAAACAATTGGATCATGGTAAGGAGTTTTTGCATCATTGAAGTCCCCTGTATATAGTATTCGTGTCCCTTCCCAGTCAAGAAGGATAGCTGCACTTCCTAAAATGTGGCTAGCATCAAGAAATTCAGCTGAGATCCCAGGTCCAATCCGAAATCTTCGTTGATATTCATGTGTTTCAGTTTTCGCGAGGGCTGAATGTATATGAGGGATACCATAATGATGTGGACCCTCAATTTTTAGGTGATCTTTCCAGAGTATATCAACGATATCTTTTGTAGGTAAGGTCATATGCACCTGTTCTTGGTACCCAGCCCGAAAAAGAGCTGGAACATAAGCAGAATGATCAATATGTGCATGAGAAAGTAATACAGACAAAATTTCCTCGCAAAATTCATCTACACCTTCAGGTGGAGTTGAGAGTAAGCCACTTCTCCTAGGGTGGAGCTGGATGCCAGCATCTAAGAGGACACGACGATCACCATCAGAAATCATAACACATGACTTGCCCACGGAATCAGAAGCGCCGAAAACCATGATTTCTAGCATATTTCACTTGTTCTCCAGAGATATTTTTTAATGTACAACATCAAAATTCCTTCTGAGAAAGAAATTTTGTGTTTTGCCTTCAGATAACAGTAAGATCAAAAAAAAATTTAGGATAAACGATCTTAGTAATTGGTAATTCAACAAATAGCAATAGAAAGAATGCAGTAAAATATCTTATACAGTGATATTTTATCGATTAACTAAGAAATCTACCTATTAATGCAGAAATAATTAGATTTTGAATAGAAAAACTGTTCTTCTAAGGAAAACTCTAAAAGGGATTATGATGTACTGAACAAAACGAATGAAAATGACTGTCGATCCTCAGCAAGTTCCAATTTCAGGAATACCAATAGGCATTTTTATAATGTTTCTTGGATCATTATTAGACCAACCATTTATTTACAACATTGGATTCCTCATCTTTCTAGGTTCTATCATAATTATATTTGTACAGTGGTTGGTAAGTGGAGGAGTTGTTGAGCTGTTTAATTGGCTTCCAATAATTATGATTCTGGCAATTGTCCTAACATTGAGTAGTGATTTTGTATCACAATCCGAAGAAACACAGCTATTCACTTGGCCCTTAATTATACTCGTATTAATCATCATAATTGCTTTTTTTAGTACACAAGGGGGTGATCTGAGTTTTATTGCGCCTTTTTTGCCCATAATTCTTGGTATAGGAATTTTAGGAGTTGTAGGTGGCATATTACTTTGGAATGATGCCATTCGTGGGTTAGCCTACAGTATTGGTCTATTAGGTATCTTAATTATGTTAATTTGGGTAAGAGTTCGTGGATCACAACAAAGAATTCCTGTAGCGGGAGAACGTACACACATGATTGGTATGAACGGAATAACAATTTCAGTTATCACTCCCAACCAGGAGGGCAGGGTGAAGTTAGGGGGTACAATTTGGAAAGCTCAGTCTGATAAGCCAATTAATGAGAATGAGGCAATCAAAGTCGTCGGAATCGCTGAAAATCAACTTATCCTTAAAGTAGAACCGCTAAGATAATTATCTGTAGTAAACTTTAAATGAAGAATTTGACAAAATTCTTTTATCAATTGTTACAAAATCAAACAAAACTACAAATTGATCAAAAAACCCTCATAAAAACATACTGGGCCGGTGGTCTAGCTCGGTATGACTCCGCTCTCACACAGCGGGAATCGGTGGTTCAAATCCGTCCCGGCCCATTAGTTGTAATCATTCTGTACAAAATGTGACCCTAAGAGTTGAATCATTGCGACATAAAATTCTTTTGAGTCTGTATTTCTGTTTGCTTGATCTTTTATTTTAATCAACAGATCATTAGAGGGCGAAGATACTCTCTTTAATTTCACTCCCTATGTGAGATTCCAGCTCTTCTTCAGTTTTTTACTAATTTCTTCAGTATTTTTGATCGTTTTTGAAAGGTACATTGATGATATTCTTGGAGTACTCACCACGTTCTTTATAATCCGTGCTGCCTCCACTGCTTCTCCAAAACGACTTAATTCCTTCATGTTGGGCCATCTACCAAGAATTATGACGTTATTGTAACCAAAATTTTCAAGTTGGTTCAATCGGCCTACATCAGATGATTCAAAAACGAAAGAATTAAATCCAGATTTGATTCCTTGAGAGCTATGCCATCTAACAGTCTTGGTAATATCTCTAAATAAATCAGCTGCCTCACTCGGTTTGTTATACCCTAATTGCTTAACCTAAACAATATCAATTGCTTCTCCATTCATATCAATCGTAGTAATATCAGGAAAACCTGACGGTTCATTCCCCTTTGTAATTCTTCCCTGTCCAGTATGAATAGAACAAACGTTCTCCTGATGGTCAAAGCTTAATGCTTTTCTAAATTCAGGATCTTGAAAGATGTATCTTGAAACAGCATTCATCCAGGCTTCAGGACATCCTTCGTACCAACATTTTAGATCTCCTGACTTTATTTTTTCTGATCTATTTGCTACTTGAATAAATCTCTTGTCATTCAAGGAGTACTTTGAGCTATTTAGATGTTTAAATAAATTAATCGTGTTACCATCGTTTCTAGAAACTGTTAATGGTTTTGCTTCATTTAAAATCGTTTCCACAAATTGTTTTGCTAATTCTCCGGGTTTGACGTTTAATAAATCATTATGATATATAGACATCAGTCTTTTTAGAACTTCTTGCATTTCGACATGATAAACTACGAAATTTTCATTTGTTATTCCACCTGTAGTAAAATTGGAGGGAAGTTTTTTTAATCTATCCAACACAGAATTACGTGTTTTTCTTGTAAAAGTTCCTGTTGAATATATTTCGAAAAGTTTTGCCATAATGACTTTTTCGATGTCTTCAAAGTGATATTTCAACTTATAAAAGTTTAAACTATTATATTTATTATCAGAAAGACCATTCATGTTTCTGAGTTTGCGAATGGTTTTTTTATTTTTTACAGGTTCACTTATACCACTAAAAATAATTCTGGAAAGATCTCTTTTACTTGTAGATTTTGGAGTTCGAAGAAGAGATGTCCAACTGTATTTTCCTCCGAAGTTTTCACCTTTAATAAAAAAGTATGTACCCTTGAGTGCCTTACCTGATTGTAAAAACTGAAGTTTGTCTTTCAAGCCTACTGTATTTCGTGCTCCTCCACCAACTAAAGAAATTAATGGTTGGTCTAAAGGAACACGACTAGGAGCATTGGGATCAAATAATACTGAATGGAGTTTTATATCGTTTGCAAGCTTTGTATAATCTTCTAGATAAAAATAATCAGTATCTGTGTTCCTTACAAAGGTTTTTCCTTTTGAGACTCCTTCATCATAGAGTTCTTGAAATGTTGTAATAAAATCATCAGGAGTAGGCTGTTTAAAGTACTCGTTGAACCTCATTCTGAGGTTAAATTGTAAGATACGTTGTTCAAGGGATTTCAGTACTACTGGTTCATCTTCTGTGTGTTTAGTCGTCTTAGGATAAGTAAAACTATCCAAAGGTTGCTGATTTATTTTCAGAGGTTTATTTACTCTCTTTGAAATCTTCTCTTTAGAAATAGCTTTCTGAATGTCTTTAACAGACTGAACATTATCAGCCTTTATTTTTTGCTTTACCAGATTAATGTTGGCAGCCAGTTGGATCTGCTGTGCCTTTCCCAGCGATCGTAGAAGTGATCCCTTTGATAAATTCTCTTGTTCTTCCTCCAGCTCGTCTAATTCGGCTTGAAAATCATAAGGGGGTGGTTCAGGAAGAGTGGGGCCTTGAGATATGAGCTCCAGTGAGCTATCATGTTCATGAATAGTTTGAGAAGTCTGAACCTCAAGAGATTGTTTTACATCATCTTCTATTTGAGGATGAAATTGTGTTAACAAACGTGCTGATTCAACTTCTTCCAACATTTTCTCTAAGGTACTGATTTCTGTATCGAGTAAATTAAGTGAAAAACGATGAGTATTTTGATCATTGAACGACAAACCAAAAGATTGCTGTTGATGAACATCCTCTGCGTAATTTATTTCCATAGATTGATTGGATATATCAAATGAAAGTTGAATTGAGGTATTCTCAATATCAATCATCTCACTTAATGAATCTACTTCTTCTGATGATACGATGGATTGTTGAGACTGTATTTCATCTTCTAGTTGCACATCATCTGTAATTTCAACAGTTTCAGGTTGTTCTGTTATCTCATTTAGTTCGAATGTTTCCTTTAGCTCTTCTAGTTCCTCAATCTTATCTTCCTCAACTTGATATTTAAATTCAGTAACTGCAATTTCATCAAATTCCTGATCAAATGTTGTTTCCTCGTAATCAGTAGCTTCAATTGGAGAATCTGAGGCATTTTTGACCAATGTTTCCAGATTATGATGGTCTTGCGCCTCTGATTCTTCATATTCCCAATCTGTACCACCAAGATTATCGTTTTCTTCTATCTGACTTTCTTTTTGATGTTTTATCACCTCAAATTCCTCGATCCCTTCATCTTCAATAACGTTGACCTGTTCTGTTATCAGCTCTTCTTCTGGCTCTTCTTCCAATTGATGTATTTCTAATTCAGCTTCTTCGACTTCAATGGGCAGTTCCTCTATAGCTTGATTGATGCTGGAAAACTCAATTTCCTGATTTTCCTCTAAAATTGATGAATCTTCCTCAACCTCTCCGCAAATGTCATTCTCGAGACTTATGTCCACTTCTTGTTGGTCTAACGACTCTGGCTCTTCGTATTGGATTTCCTGTTCCGTTTCTATGAGTTCATAAGTCTCTAGCTCCTCGTCTTCCGCCTCTTGAACCTCAACTTTTGCCTCTAGAACCAATATATCTTAGGCCTATATTTATAGTATCCCCTGAATTTTCATCAATGTCCTCATCAAAGTCTTCTACTTCCGTTCCTTCCTCTTCAAAAGTAAGAATAGTATCAGGAGGCAAAAATTCCTCGAGCTCCTGCTCAAGCATTTCATGCTCTGCCAGCAGCTCCTCCACTTCTATTCTTGGAGCCACCTCATCAATATCAATCTCTGAAGGATCCTCTTCAAGGTCAGTTTCTTCTTCATTATCTTCCACCTCTTCTTCTATCTTTTCTTCTTCTTGTTGAGCAAGAATAACATCGTGATCTTCCTAGGTAAACATTCCCCCTTCCCCCTAGCGAGTTTCTTGGGCTTTTCGCAGATTAAGCAGCAAAGTGGGGTTTACATCCTTTTCTTCCCAAGGCTGCATAGGATATTCAATTGGCGGTCTCCCAAAGGTCTCATTCCATATCCGAAACAATATGGTACTCACCCCCATAGTTTCTTTAAATCGAAGTAAAGGTTTTAATCTTGCCTTACAATACGCAACGTCCTCCAAAGTTACTTGTGTGGGAATCTTAGTCTTGTCTGACCTATTAAGTGCCTGATAATAGGCCTCAGTACAAATTTTTTGTATTTCATCAGGGGTATACCTATTTACTACATGATGTGCTAACCATTGAAGATTGCCGTCAAGATTATTAGGTACTTTTCGAAAGTAATGCTGAAGTATCTTGACAATCGCTGAAGGAGAGGGGGGTGGAATATACAGAATCCTATCGAAACAACGTAATTGAGCAAGTTGTAACCGCTGGGGGAAGTTTGTGGCGACAATGGTCACCGTTTTATTCCTCGAAGGGGTGTACAATCCATCCATAAACTGTTGGAGCTCCTTTTGGATCTGAATGGTTATTCTAGATGCCTCTGAATCCCCATTTTTTCTTCGGGAATTGTTGGTTGATCCAAAGATGCCATCAAATTCATCAATGAAAATGATCGAGGGAGCGTATTCCCAAGCGGTTTCATACAACGCCCGAATCATTTTCTGGCTTTCCCCATGCCATTTTGATAATAGAATCCCAGCTGGAGGACTGAAGATAGGTATAGGGGCAATTTCTGCCGCTAGTACCCGAATTAAGTATGTTTTCCCACATCCAGGCGGCCCAAACAAGAGAATTGATCTGGATGGTTTGATACCACTCTCCCAGATTTCAGGATGCTGAAGAGGGACTAAGACTGTTTCCTGAATCTGGTGGATGACCTCTTCGAGACCAATTATATCATCCCATGAGAGATTAGGATTAGGAGTGATCCGACATCTAAGGATACGTTCGCGTAACTCAGCATATTCTTGATCATCTTTCGATTTGAGATTTCCTGTTTTGGGATGAATGGTAGATTTTGTCGAATTCATTAAACATGGTTTTAGTTGCTGTACCCGTTGCAGACACAGTCGAACCTCCTGAGCATATTGCTTGTGAAAGGGTATCTGAGGATATCGTTTTAGCAATACTATGAAAAATTTGGTTGCTTGCATATAATAGGCAATTGCTTTCTGGTATTGATCCTGATGGTCATACGATCGTGCATCCTGAACCAGTTTTTGTGCCTGAAATATTGCTTTTGGGATATTTGCTTTTGATTGTGCCATAAATATTATTTCTCCTACTTTCAAATTTAATATAACTAGATAGGATAATTTATAGAAAGTTTAGGGAAGTAGTAGACAAAATCCCAATTAGTATTATTGTGAATTGTCTTATATAGCCAATTCTTTCCCTTAAACTCAATATTTTCATTTGATAGAAAATTTTCAACTTTTTTCTCGAATGATTTGTCAAGACGTGTTAAAATCTTTTTATAATGACGAATCTCAGGTGAATCCTCATTCATTTTACTCAACTTAGTCTTAGAGACCTCTACATAAGATTCCAGAAGTCATTTATAATTTCAAAAATTTGAGTAACTCGAATTACGTTGAAGATCACTCAAGGGAAGCAAGAATCAACGAAGCATCATCAGAAACAAATAATCGGGGGTATTTCTGCGCATTAAGGTCATGATGCTCAATATCTCGCATTTTTTCGTATATTTTCTTAACCCCTTGCTCTTCTAAATTTAAAATAAGGTCATTATAATTTTCAAAGAGATGATAAATGTCAATTATGCGCGAAAATCCATCGCTCATTAAAGTAACTGAGTTAATAGAAGGAAAAAAAGATTCTTGACCTTTACTAATCATAGCAGGGTCCAGATTAAGGATATGATACTGATTATTTTGAGTAAGGTCAGCTCGAAGCTGTTTTAATCGGTCAAATATATTTATTTCATTTAAAAAATCTGTGTGAGTCATTTCGGGATATTTTTCCTTCTTTAAAAGCATTTTATTACGAAAATGCTCTTCGATTCTTCTTAATTCATAGTTTTGAACCAAAATCTCTTGGTTCAATGTACGAAGATATGCCAAACAGTCTCCTAAGGAAAAAATCTCAAGCTCCTTATCCTGGATATTGCGAGCGATTATTATAGAAGTAGAAGGTTGTTCATAGTAATGTAATGAATCAATATCAGCAGAAATAAGTGATTCGATCCCCTCTCTTATGTCTATAATTGCACAAGTCAAAATTTCAGTTAAGGGGAGATCTTTTTGATCAAGGTTTTGCAGAAGATATTCATTGATTTTGTTTACAAACCAAACAACAGCATTTTCTCTATTATTCATAGACAAAGCTCTTACTTCAGATATACCATCAAGGAGCCAGATTCCAGACTTACTTGTGCCGATACAATCTTGATTAAACAATTTCCCAATTGCAGGTTTTGAAATCATGTGTCGGATCTGCAAGATAGCTCAATACCATGAATCTATTATCTTAAGATGTGTGAGGCTGAATTTAAGTCACTTGTGTCTCAACGTCCCGGCCCATTAGCAATGTTTGCAATATAAAGATCATTTTTGAGAATTAAAAGCCTCTAAAATGTAAGAATATATGTCCTTTTCTTTACCTTTTGAAACTTGTTGTAATCTACGAACAATCAATTCCGGAGTTGATTTTGCATATTGATAGTAAATTG
>Ga0209636_10006245_pt1 | contig 12177 bp, 10 predicted proteins | sample DeeMarSWOR152_54_FD_187464 | JGI IMG/M metagenome (GOLD analysis project Ga0209636, IMG submission 187464) | Marine sediment microbial communities from White Oak River estuary, North Carolina - WOR-1-52-54 (SPAdes) (version 2) | ecosystem: Environmental > Aquatic > Marine > Intertidal zone >...
GGTTGAATGGGTTCATTCCAGAATTAGGGTTACAGGGTTTCACTACCTTGGCAGTGATGGATCCGGACATGCATCATCCACAAGAAGTCCGTGCAATTCTCGACCTTTTTGAAGGTGAAATCAGCATCTACGAGAAAGAAACAGAAAAAGGTCTGAGGAAATTCCTTCGGATCAAGAGAATGTATGATCAGAAATATTTGGAGAGTGAGCTGTATCTGAAAAAGGAAAGACTGAAACATACAAGAAGCAAAAGGGAGTCTAAACAGAAGTGAATAGTTTGATTCAGCGCGTGCATCGCAAAAGATATTTGTTTGAACGAGCAGATAAGATTGTGGAATACTGTTGGTTATAAGCGCGCGCGCGTGGACTGGTCTTTACACCTCACTTATTTTGTGTTTCTTTTTCTCGGGTCTCTGTTTTCGAAGTTTTGCTTGGCTTGCTCATTTTGTCCTGCCTTTGGTGGTCAGCATATTTTACGGCTACTTTGTGAGGGATTTCGCGGAAGCTGTGTCTATCATTGTATTGGGAGTCATACTATTCGGTATCGTAGGTGCGGTGTTGTGTAGCATACTCTCTACCTTTGAACCGTTTTGGACATATTTGGGGAGTGGACCATTCGCGCGCGCAGCCTACGGATCTGAGATAACTACGTTCTATGAAGCATTTGGCTCGGTTATTGCATTTCATATAGGCTTTCTTTTAATTCAAGCTCCTTTAGGGGTCTTCGGAGTTCTTGTTGGAACGGGCACCAAGAACGTAAAAGAAACTTTGTGGCGCGCGCGCGAAGGAAGCGAAATCATGTCTATATTTGACTATGGCTTTTTTCGAGCAACTATAGAGTTTATTATTGGAATTGTCATTTCAGTCAATCTGAGAGCTTTTACAGACTCTGGGGGGATACCATATGACTTTATATTGTTTTTTCATTTGGCAAACGTGCTCACCGCAATTACTTTGGTTTTTGTTGTGCCATTCTTTGTGACTGGCTACGTTGTTGAATGGCTAATTGGCTTGGCGATAATGTCTAGTGGCGGGATTTTGGGGACTACTATAGAATTTGTGATTTATTCCATACCCCTCTTTTTTCTATTTGTAAGGTTATGGAACGCGCACGCGCGCGCGCAAGATTTTTGAAAGCCGCCGAGAAACGTGGTGATTTCATGTTTCAGGTTGCGGCTAATATCGTTTTGACCTTAGAGTAAACCGCGCCCGCTCGAGCTTCCAACAGTAGAAGTGTAGGTCTTTTTGGCTTAAGCGGTTAGCGAACTTGTTGAGTTTGACGAACTTGTCCTCACGTAGCACAACGCGAAAGTGTTTTCTGCTCAATCTCTAGATAGAAGGAACGTTTAAAGGGGGAATTCATGTAGAAGCTTGCGATTTCGCTTTGTGAAAGCAAGACTCGCCAAACCCAAACTGGAGCTTTAGGTCTGAACGGTTAAGAGAGTCGTGGTCAAACAACCCTTCTGAAAAATGGAAGAGTAGACTTAAAGTGGAAAATGCTTTTGGATAGCGTGCGCTGTTTGATTTTCAACCACCAGATGATATGAACTCGCATAGTCGATAATCTTCAAAAGATGATCACATTATGACTACATTTTAAAAGAGTTCTCTTGTGACTCTGGCAACGACAGTGCGTGACAGAATTACTGGTTTCCCTGTTATTTCTTTAACTTTTTGTTTCATCTGCTTCGTGTATCCTATGCAGTCCAAAACCGTTAGATGCACGTTTCTTGCTTGTAATTTTCTTGCAGCTTCTAGTAGTTTTTCTGGATTCTCGTAAGGGGATGCCACAGCAACCACGAGGCTTACATCACCCCACTTTTTCTTCGTTTGCTCTATTTGTTCAGCTGATGGAATGATGATTCCGAGTTCCTTCTCTTCAGCTATCATTCCTAGGACTAATTCAGGAATCAGCTTTCCAGGTTCGATTATTAGTTTCTTCGACTTGAGATTAGTGAAGTCTCCCGTACATAGTAGCACTATTAAGTCAACGTCTTCATTTTCAAGCTCTTTGATGCGCTGTTGTAAGAGATTCGCCACTTTTTCTCTCGAAACTCGAACTGAGCTTCCGTCTCTTAACAGAGTCACTAAGAAAGGTTCTCTTTCCTTCGGTTTCAGGCTTTCTATTTGCTCTTTTGTTAATTCGTCAAGGCAGCCCCTTTCAATTATTTCCACTGGACCTAAGATGTCTCTGATTTCTTTAACTACGTCGTTTCTAGGCGACTGCCCTATAGTTACCATCCCAATTCTCATCTAAACCTCTCCAGCAACATGTTCTATTTGGCTTCAAGAATTTCTTTTCTCCTAATCCAAAATAGTCTAGTCAAGAAATAACATTTACGCGCATTACCCGTTAAGCCTAAAACGTCAGACGTTTGCACATGACTAGCTCGCATGAGAGTTTGGCTTCTCGAAAATAGAGAAAAGAATTAAAGCAAGTTCCGCATAACTACTCTATGGTGTTAAAGTTGAGGGATAGCGTTCTCAACCAATACAGACAAAACATTTAATAGCCCTCAAACCAGTTCAGAAGCCTTCATGGAATTTTTGAAAGAAATCGAGGAAAAATGGCAGAAAAAGTGGGAAAACGCAAAGATTTTTGAGGCAGAACCAGACCCAAACAAGAAAAAGTTCTTTGTCACTTTTCCATACCCGTATATCAACGGACCGATCACCGTGGGCCATGCGTTCACAGCCTCTCGAGTAGACGCGTACGCACGGTTCAAGCGGATGCAAGGCTACAATGTGTTGTTTCCGTGGGCGTGGCACTGGACAGGTCAGCCGCTGATAGGAGCAAGTGAACGAGTTGCAAAGGGCGACAAGGAATTCATAAGAGTTTTACGGGAAGTTGATGGCGTTCCAGAAGAGGAACTCGAAAAATTCGTTGACCCGACTTATATGGCAACATACTATACGAATGAAGGCAGAATTGCTGCAAAACGAGCAGGTTTCTCAGTTGATTGGAGAAGAGAATTCAACACCATAATGCCAACCTTCCAGAAGCTCATCGAATGGCAATACGAAAGCCTAAGAACCAAAGGCTACGTTACAAGAGGAACACATCCAGTCGTGTGGTGTCCAAAGGATCAAAGCCCAACGGGAGACCACGACCGACAAGAAGGCGAAGGTGTTAGACCAGAAGAATATACGCTTATAAAATTCAAACTAGACGAGAAAACGTATCTGCCAGCAGCCACATTCCGACCGGAAACAATCTACGGAGTAACAAACATCTGGATACATCCAGACGCAACCTATGTAGAAGCAAAAGTGGACAACGAAAAATGGATAATAAGCGAAAAGGCAGCAGAAAAACTGAAAGAACAACTAAGGACAGTCGAAGTAGAACGGAAACTGAAAGGCAGAGAACTCGTAGGAAAAAACTTTGAAAGTCCTGTTACTGAAGAAAAATTGCCGATTTTGCCCGGATGGTTCGTTGACCCGACACAAGCCACAGGCGTAGTCTACAGCGTTCCCGCCCACGCGCCTTACGATTGGCTGGCATTGAAAGACCTGCAGGAAAAACCCGAAACCCTACGAGAGTTCGGCGTAAACCCAGAAACTGTCAGGAACATAAAGCCAATTTCCATGATTGAAGTCGAGGGCTTCGGGGAATATCCCGCCATCGAAATCGTGGAACAATTAGATGTGAAAGACCAACATGACCCAAAGGCTGAAGAAGCAACGGCAATCATTTACAAAAAGGAGTTCCATGGCGGAGTCTTAAAAGAAATCTGCATGGAATACGCTGGAAAGAGAGTTCAGGAAGTCAAAGAAACACTGATAGAAGATTTCAGGAAACGCGGAATCGCTGACTCCATGTATGACTTACCCGAGCCAGTTGTTTGCCGATGCCTAACGCCATGCATGGTTAAAATTCTGGAAGACCAATGGTTCCTAAAATATTCAGACCTAGAATGGAAGGATAAAGCGAAAGAAGCATTAAGCAAAATGAAAATTTATCCGGAAACAGCAACCCAATGGTTCTTAGCAGTGATTGACTGGCTGCGAGAATGGGCATGCGCAAGAAGAACAGGGCTTGGGACACCACTGCCATGGGGTCCAGGCTGGATAATTGAAACCTTGAGCGACTCTACAATTTACATGGCATTCTACACAATAAACAAACACATAAAAAAATACGACATAAAGCCTGAGATGCTGACAAAAGAAGTTTTCAACTACATCTTCTACGAAACGGGAAACATAAAAGAAGTAGCTTCACAATCGGAAATAAAAACTGAGATATTGGAGGAAATGCGGAATGAGTTCTTACATTGGTATCCAGTTGACCTAAGAGTATCAGCTAAAGAACTTGTTCCGAACCACTTGACATTTTTCATATTCCACCATGTAGCGCTCTTCCCACAGAAACACTGGCCAAAAGCAATTGGAGTAAACGGCATGCTGATGACAGGAGGAAAACAAATGCACAAGTCAAAAGGAAACTGGATACCCGCTAAGGCCGCTATTGAGAAGTATGGAGCAGACGCTGTAAGATGTGCCCTGATGTTGAGCGCAGAAGGCATGGACGACCCAGACTGGAGAAGCGAAAACGTCAAGGATATGGGAAGCAAACTTGAATCCTTCCTTAACTTGGCAAAGAACATAATCAAAAATGCAGAAAGCAGTGAAAACGGACATTTAGAAAAATGGCTAATGAGCACACTGCAGCATCGCATAACAGACGTAACGAAAAATCTTGAAGAAATGAAGACAAGAACAGCCTTAGAAATGGCTCTATTTGAAATCTGGAACGACTTCCGCTGGTACGTACACAGAAAAGGAGAAGCCAAACCAAAAATCCCAAAAGAAGCATTGAAAATATGGCTGAGGCTACTTGCGCCGTTTGCACCACACATATGCGAAGAACTATGGAGCGAAGTAAAAGAGGAACACTTCATCTCACTTGCAAAATGGCCTCAAGAAAAAGAAGAGCTGATAAATGAGCAAGCAGAGGAAAAGGAGAATCTGATAAAAGAAATAATCGAAGATACTCTAAACATTCTAAAAGCAACAAAAGTCACTCCACAAAAAATATGCTACTACACGGCTTCCCCATGGAAATGGGAAGTTTACCTGAGAGTATTGGAGAGATCAAAGCGTGGAGAAGTGAAGCTAAACGAAATTATGAGAGAATTCGCCGCAGAAGATGATTTAAGGGGAAAACTCAAAGAGATTGCGAAGTTCGCTCCAAAACTAGTGAAAGAAACGAGCAAAATACCGGAAAAAAGAAGAGCAAATCTGTTAAAAGTCGGGAAGTTGGCGGAAAGAGAGGTGATCGAGGACGCAAGAGACTTTCTGGCAGGTAGATTTAAGGCAAGCATCATAGTTCATGGGGAAGATGAAAAGCAACGCTATGACCCAAAGCAAAGAGCTGTGCTGTCTATGCCATGTCGACCAGCGATCTACATTGAGTAAGGCTACGTCAGATAAACCTCTGCATTGAGTTTAGGGTGCGAGGATTCACCTTGATGTGATAGTTTCTTCGACCGCGGCTGGTTGTTGTAACGTAGAAATCATCTTCTTCACGAAGATTGCTTCCATACAGGAGAGCTAGAATCGTACGACAAATATTCACTGTTGTCAATTTTTCACTTTGAACTTTCTTTTCTATTTCGTCCTGCAACATTCTAGGATTAATCGCGTAGACGATCTCAGAACCGCGTCCGGTTCTTTCATAATGAATTTCCATATCTCTAAGAATATGTCGAACAATATCATAATAAGGTGTCTTGTGATATTTTATAAGAGATATGTAGCTCACTAGAGGGATGGGAATATCACTGATGTGAACTTCAGGCATATGCACCCCTCTCCTTAACTGATTAATAACCTGAAGGCTACTTAAAAAGCTTAAGGAAAAAACTTCCATAAGAAAGTTTCAAAATCTATAACCTAAACATCAATAGATAAAAGTATATTCAACAATTATATATGAAAACCTACGGGTCCGTGGCGCAGCTTGGATAGTACCGTCCCAGAAAGCGCGTCGGCCTTCTAAGCCGAAGATCCTGGGTTCAAATCCCAGCGGACCCGCCACTCGTGTTCGGTTTCCGAACGGAAATTATAAATCTGTAATGCAATAATAAATGGTAAGCACTTCGGTGTTTGACTTATCGATGTATAAGGGGGATGGTATTGAGCACACATGCAGAAGAGCTTAAACTTCGTTTAATGACCATTGAGTTGCTTAGAACTGCAAAATATAAGAGGAATATCACCTATCGTGAGTTGTCGTCTAAAACTGGCTTGCCAGTAACCGTTTTAAGTAGGTATGCGAAAGGACATGTTTTGCCGAACACTGCGAGGGCGAAGCAACTTTGGAAAGTGTTGACGAAACTTGTTGGTTTGGAAAGAGAGCTTCGAAGCAGAATAAAATTCAACGAAGACGGATACTTTGATAACACCGAGATTATAGGCGACTTTAACATCCTTCAGCAGGCAGCCAATCATGCCCTCTCGAATTTTGCTGGAAAACGTGTCACAAAGGTTTTGACAGCAGCTGTGGACGGAATTCCGTTGGCTACTATGGTTGCTAACGCCCTTGGAGTTAACCTAGTAATAGCGAAGAGAAACAAGGAAGTTGGGGTTAAGGCTTTTCTAGAAGAAACTTATGCGCTCAGGGATTCAGGGGTAACCATGACGCTCTATGTTCCGAAGGACGCCATTAAAAGGAGGGACAGCGTCATGATCGTGGATGACATGATTAAGACTGGTGAAACTCAAGCTGCATTAGTTAATCTAGTTCGGAAAGCGAAGGCTGAAATTTCAGGAATTTCCTCCCTCATAGCTGTTGGAGATACGTGGAAGCAAAAGCTGAAGCTTCGTGAAGGATGTCCAATAGAAGTCATAACTTATGTCAAGGCACCTTAGAATTCAAACAGTCGCTTTTAACTGGACACGAAGCGCATTTCTTCTTTCTGCAGAAATCTTTGCCCAGCCTAAGCAGGGCTGTTTCAAAGTTAATGAAGGATTCTCCCGTAACTCTGTTCTTAGCCCAGAAATCCTCCAGCTGTTTTAGAGCATCTTCATCCGTTTCATTCTTTACTATTCCAAGGTTTTTGGCAACAGAGATTACGAGACTTGTTGGATTTGATTCGGCATTCTTCCAGACTTCCCGTAATTCTCTTAAGAAGATGCTCACGGTCACGTCGCCTATGCCCTTTCCCAAGTCCTTTAACCCGTTTTCCAGATTCCTCGCGTTGGAAGCCTTGCTGTGGAGAAGATTGAGGCTTCCGCTGTATTTTTCTATGAGATTCCGCATAACTTCCAGAAGTTTATCCGCAGTTTTAAAATCGTAGCGCGTGTAACTTCCTTCATCAAGAATTCTAACCAAGCCGTCCCATCCAGTTTCAAGGATTCTTCTAGGCGTCAAAACTTCATGTTCTTGAAAGCACTTGTAAGTTTTGATGACTGAGGTTTCGGTTATAGGTGCACCAAACAGTACCGACGCTAAAAACCATTTCGAAATCTCTTCATCCTTTCCACTGTTGAGATTTATGCCTAAAACTTTCGAATATCTTTTCCCAAATTTTTCAAGAAGAGCCTTTAGGGTTCTTTGTTTCACGGTCTTTCCACTTTCTCACAATTTTTATACTGTTCACTGCATAAACGGTTTACTGAGGCTTCAATATGAGGACGATAGAATGGCGTGATGGAAAAGTTGTGACGATAGATCAGACGAAACTCCCGCAGGAAACTGCCTTTCTAGAAATGAGAAATGTCATCGAAGTGGCTGAGGCTATAAAAACTATGAAAATAAGGGGCGCACCACTTTTAGGTGGGGCTGCAGCCTTTGCATTGGCTTTAGTGGCCTATCATTCAAAAGTTGAAAAGAAGGCGGAACTAATTGATGAATTGCAGAGAGCGGCGGAAATTTTGAAGGAAACCAGGCCGACTGCTGTTAACCTTTTCTGGGCGATCGACAGGATTGTGAATGGAGTGAGAGGCTTTTCCGGAAACGCCAAAGGTTTAGCAGCTTTTGTAGTTGAAGAGGCGCAGAAAATTGCTGACGAAGATGTAAAGGCGAACCGTTTGATTGGTGGGCACGGCGCTGAACTTATTCGTGATGGAGATGTTGTCTTAACGCATTGTAATGCTGGTGCTTTAGCAACGGTTGATTATGGCACGGCTTTGGGCGTGATAAGGGCTGCTTGGGAGGAAGGGAAAAAGATTAGGGTTATTGCAACCGAGACGAGGCCGAAACTGCAGGGAGCAAGGTTAACGGCTTATGAGCTTAAACGCGATGGCATACCAGTGACGTTGATTACTGATAACATGGTTGGCTATGTCATGTATAAGCGGTTGATTGACAAGGTATTAGTTGGAGCAGATAGAATAGTCAGAGATGCGGTAATCAACAAGATTGGAACGTACACTATAGCAGTTTTAGCCAAAGAGCATAAGATTCCATTTTATGTTGCGGCTCCGAAATCCACCTTTGACTTGGCACATTGCTCAGCAGACGTTAATGTTGAGGAAAGACGGTCGGAAGAGGTTACGCACATAGGTTCGCAGAGGATTGCCCCTAAAGGTGTGAATGTTTTGAATCCAGCCTTCGACGTAACCCCGTTGGAATATGTCACAGCCGTCATTTGTGAGGATAGTGTTTTACATAAGGGAGATTTCGCTAAATTCGAAGCCAATTTATAAGTGAAAACATGGTTTTATGCTGGTTGAGGGTTTGTATGAGCAAGGGTAAGGAGAAGACGGTTGCCCGTTCAGAGCTAAAGGTCAGGGGTTTGCTTGTGGAAAACGGTGTGAAAGTTTCTGAAGATGAGAGTGTGGATGAGCTTTCTTCAAGGGGTTACGGTGTAGCTGAGAACGATGGGTTCTTACTTACGTTTTACGAGGCCCTGTATCTTTCAGATAAGGGAAACTTGGATGTCGAGAACGGAAAAGGTGAAACGGTGGATTTTCAAAGGCTTTTGCAACGTTATGAGGGTCTTGATGAGAATGCTTGGGCTAAGTACTTGGCATATCGTGATTTGAGAAGTCGTGGATACGTTGTTCGTGCGGGTTTCGGCTTAGGGGTTGACTTTCGAATTTACGAACGAGGAGGCTACGGTGAAGAAACGGCTAAATACTTAATTTTGAGCATGCAGGAGGGAAATCCTATGTCACTAGGGGATCTAACCCGAGTTTTGAGACAGTGTCAAAGCCTTAAGAAGGAATTGGTCTTAGCCGTTATGAACCGTAGAGGGGAAATAGTTTACTATTCAGTTTCGCAATTAACCCTAGAATGATGGAGTGTTCGAATTGCCAGCTTTTAGAAGGGTTCGTGGAATGAGAGATTTTCTGCCAGAAGAAGCCCAAATGATGAAGTACATTGAAGGTAAGGCTAGGAAAATAGCTCGGCTTTACGGTTATGGAGAGATAATAACGCCCGTCTTGGAATCTTACGAGCTTTTGGCTGCAAAGGCTGGTGAAGAGATTCGCTCTAGAATGTACGCTTTTGAGGATTTGGGTGGACGCAAGGTTGCCTTAAGACCAGAGTTCACGGCTTCCGTGGCGAGACTGGTTGCGACGACTTTGAGAAATGAGCCTAAGCCTTTGCGGATGTTTTCTGTCGGAAGTCTCTATCGATATGACGAGCCGCAGCAAGGTCGTTTCAGAGAGTTTTGGCAGTCAAACTACGAATTGATGGGTTCAAGTAAGCCTGAGGCAGACGCTGAAATAATAATGTTAACGAATAGTTTGATGAAGGCTGTAGGATTGAAGAATTGTGTTTTCAAAATTGGACATGTTGGAGTTTTGAGGGGCATATTAAGCCAAGAAAACATTCAAGACAATGTTCAAAACGAAATCATGCAATTAATGGATAAACAACGGTATGACGATGCTCTTGGGCTGGTTAAAGAGACTGAGGCATCTAATAAGTGCTTGGCGATCCTTCAAAAACTGGTGAAAGTCAAGGGCGGCAAAGTGTCTGAGGTTTTAAAGAGAATGGAAAGACAAGTTAGAGGCTGTGAAAGCGCTGTTGACGCTGTGAGAAATCTTCGCAAGATTCTTGAGCTTGTATCGGAAAGCGGAGAGAAAATTAAGATGGTTGTTGAGGCTGGCTTTGCTAGGGGACTTGAGTATTACACTGGAATGATTCTGCAAGTGTATGTTCCAGAGATAGACAGAGAGTTGAGTGGTGGCGGGAGATATGACAAGCTTATTGAATTATTTGGAGGTGAACCTACACCAGCAGTTGGGATTGCCCATGGAATAGATAGGATAATGATAGCAATGCAGAAACAGAAAACTCCTCTAAAAATGAAGGAGGAAAAAACGGTTGTGGTGATTCCCATCAAAGAGAATTTGAAGGGAGAAGCATTGAAGATCTCACGGACGCTTATAGGTGCAGGCATACCAGTTGAAGTTGAGGTTATGGGACGAAAAGTGACTAAAGCTTTGGAGGACGCGGACAGAAGAAAAATGGACTATGCAGTGATTGTGGGAGAAAGAGAACTGAAAGAAGGGGCGGTTGTGATTCGAAAGTTAGAGAGCAGACAGCAAAAAACGGTGAAAATAGTGAGGATAGTGGAAACGATAAAAGGCCAAAGCATTATCTAAACCATGTTATTCCTCAATACTCTTCAGAACTATAACGGCGGAGAAAGGCAGAACCAAGGCTATTCTCTTGAGAGAAAGTAAATGGTGGTGCGGCCGCCGGGATTTGAACCCGGGTCGTCAGCGTGGCAGGCTGATGTCCTAACCAAACTAGACTACGGCCGCGCTATTTTCAGTAGACCCTACGTCTTTTTAAAAGATTCTGGTCATGTTTACTCAGGTCAATGGAGCCATCGGCAGCCATAGCTATCTTTGCAGACTCTGGGATTCGTCTATGATTTACAATTTAGATTTCTTTCCTCGTTCATTCTTTTCCAGTTTGCGTATAATATCCAGTGCTTCATCTATCACTGTTATTTTGTCTGAAATTCTCTGGAGATATTTTTGAAAATTTAGGGTTCTCAGCACTGCTATGCCCTTTTCTGTAATGGCATGCAACGTTTCCTTATCTGACCCTCGTTCTTCCAAGAGACCATTCTTTATCAAGAAGTTTAGGTGTTGCCTAAGAATCGTACAGTCGATATTGATTTTGTATGCTATTTGATCAAGGGTCAAAGGGTTATTCACAAGAACTTGTAAAATGTCCTCGTATGATTCCAGCTTTGACTTTCGCATTTGCATACACGTTCTTTAGGTTTTATGCAAAGTGGATAAATCGCTTGTGAATTCTGAATCTATAGTAGTCAAATTGATGAAAAACACGATAAAAAAGCACTTACACGAAGCTTAAAGAACGTTCATGAAGTGGGATCAAAGAGGGCTGAAATGTCTATTATAGTCATCTTACAGGACTATGACGGCGCAGACTGAACTCTTGCCTTTTAGATTTTTATTTTCTCTTCTGAAGATTCTGGTTATCGGCGATGAAGTCTTTGATTCTTTCCGAGAGTTTCTCAATGTCGTAATGAGTTTTCATGTCCTCTCTCCAGTCCTTCGGAAGTTTCTCCATAAACCTTCCAGCAGCACGCCCGTCCATCATGACTATTATCCCCTTGTCCTCAGGACTACGCAACAGCCTTCCCGCAGATTGAGCTAAAGCATTCAAACAGGGAATACCATTCGCATATTCCATGGCTCTGTTCCCAAATTTTTCTGTAAAATAATTGACTAGAACTGTTTGCAGTTCAGTTCGTTTAGGATAAGGCAGACCAACTGCTATTACGGCTGAAAGCAAAGCTCTACCATTCAAAGACATGTCAACACCCTCGCTTATCTTGCCTCTAGCAACTCCGAAAACAACACATTGATCGTTGGACTTCAAAAAGCGAAGCAAGTCAACAATTTTAGTATGCCTCTCCTCAAGAATGAAGGGTAAATCAAGATTTGTAGCTTTTGCAACTTCATGCATTATTGCGTAAGACGGAAAGTAGACAGCTACTCTACCATTAACCTGTCCAATAATCCTTTCAAGATGATCAGCAATTCTTTTCCACTGGGCTTCGCTACGCTTTTCAAACTTTGTTGTGACAGACATATCAACAACAATAAGCCTGTTCTCACGCGGAAAGGGACTTGGAAGCTCAATGGTTTCACAACGATTCTTCTGAATACCTAAAACATCAACGTAATAGTCAGTGTGCCAAAGGGTTCCAGACATGAGTACTGCAGAACGAAGCT
>Ga0209636_10006246_pt1 | contig 12177 bp, 10 predicted proteins | sample DeeMarSWOR152_54_FD_187464 | JGI IMG/M metagenome (GOLD analysis project Ga0209636, IMG submission 187464) | Marine sediment microbial communities from White Oak River estuary, North Carolina - WOR-1-52-54 (SPAdes) (version 2) | ecosystem: Environmental > Aquatic > Marine > Intertidal zone >...
ATATTCCGGAGAAGGAGAAAAAGTTCATGAATAAAAATGTTACAGATTGGGAGCCTCATGAAGCTCTTTTTGTACCCGATCAGGATCATCTAATTTTTTACAGGAATATTGCAGAATTTGGATTAAACCATTTAAAACAGGAAGGGAAAATTTATCTTGAAATTCACGAAAAATATGCTGCCGATGTGAAAGAACTTCTTGAAGAATTCAGATATAGCCAAATTGTTATCAGGAAGGATATAAATGGTAAAGATCGTATGGTACGGTGTAGTAAATAAATCAGGTTCCTATTTTAGTGATTGTTTATCAGCAGCTTCGTGTAATAGGCAACATTTGTCAAGGGGCTGTGTCACAGCTATCTATAAATGCATTTTACTAAGTTTACCGGTTGATTATATGCAGAGTATTGCGGACTCTTCCCTCTTTTGATCCGGGGTTGTGTCACAACATAGAAAAAATGGATTGTTAAAACATAATATTTTATGGATTATAGAGAAGCCCTTTCCAGGTCACAGTCAGTTTGCAGCCGCCAGGAGCAATGTGTTCAGGATATGTATATTAAACTGGACAGATGGGGTGTTAATGATTCTGATATTGAAAAAATTATCAAACAATTGGAAAAAGAAGGTTTTATTAATGAGTTGCGGTATGCTGCTTCGTTTGCCAGGGATAAGTTCAAATTTAATAAATGGGGCAGGATCAAGATTTCCTGGATGCTCAGGCAAAAAAAGATCACAGAGGATATCATTGAGCAGGCTCTTTCAGAAATTGACAATGAACAATATGAAAACCTCCTGGTATCGGAACTTGTTAAAAAGATGAAAAACCTCAAATCCAGGGATAAATACGAGAAAAAGAAAAAACTGATACAGTTTGCCAGCCAGAGAGGGTTTGAAAGTGAAATTATTTACAAAACAATCGATAACCTTCTATATAGCCGTTCAAAAAAATAACCAGATTTATTAATTTTGCAGATTAATATACTACACAGGTTTTGGTCTGAACCATAAACCTTAAAAATAATTCATATGATTACTTCAGAACAACTTAAGGAATTAAGAAAGCGGGAGAATTCGCTGAGGAGGCATCTTTGACATCGAAAAGAAATTAAATCTGATCAGCGAATATGAAAAGCTGGCCAATGCACCTGAATTTTGGGATGATCCCCAAAATGCAGAATTAAAACTTAAGGAGATCTCACAGTTAAAATCCTGGACTACTGCTTACAACAAGGTAAAAACCAGCCTTGATGACCTGGAGGTTCTTGTTGATTTTTTCAACGAAGGTGAAGCCACTGAGACAGATGTGGGTGAGAGTTATCTTCTGACACTGAAACTGATTGAAGATCTTGAGTCGAGAAATATGTTGAATAATGAAGAGGATTTTCTTGGTGCTATTCTTAAGATTAATCCTGGTGCAGGGGGAACTGAAAGCCAGGATTGGGCAGAAATGCTGATGCGCATGTATATCCGCTGGGGAGAACGGAATAACTATGGCGTCAGGGAAATTCATTACCTGCCAGGTGATGAGGCAGGAATTAAATCTGTCACGCTTGAGTTTGCAGGTGATTTTGCTTATGGTTACCTTAAAAGTGAAAATGGTGTACACAGACTCGTCAGATTATCACCTTATGATGCCAATAACAGACGTCACACATCTTTTGCTTCGGTTTTTGTTTCTCCGATTGTTGATGATTCGATTGAAATTATTGTTAATCCTGCCGATATTGTCTGGGAAACCTATCGTTCGAGTGGTGCAGGCGGACAGAATGTAAATAAGGTTGAAACAGCGGTCAGGCTCAGGCATCTTCCTACCGGGATCGTAATTGAAAACCAGGAAACAAGATCACAACTTAAGAATAAAGAAAATGCAATGAGGATCTTGAAATCACACCTTTATGAGCTCGAACTAAGGAAAAGAAGAGAAAAACAGGCTGAGATTGAAGGGCTTAAAAAAAAGATTGAATGGGGATCACAAATCCGAAGTTATGTACTCCACCCGTACAAGATGGTAAAAGACCTTCGGACAGATTATGAAACTTCAAATGTGCAGGATGTGCTTGATGGAAATTTAAACAATTTCATCAAGGAATATTTAATGCATTATGGCAGGGCATAAAATATGATTTTGAATCTGCGAGAATTATTAATACAAAAACTTTATTTTTATAATTTCAAAACAAACGCTATCATGAATAAGTTTATCCGATTTTCCATCCTGGCTGTTATGATTACATTGATATGCCAGACCTGTAAAAAAGATGACGATTTTTATCACATCACAGCATATGAAGAAAACCTTTATTTTTACGTGAATGAATACCGGAAATCACAGGGTTTAAACGAGCTTGTCCTTCAGCCTGTCATGGTTGTTGAAGCTCAGGCCAATAGCGTTGACTGGAAAAATGGTGGTGACCCTCATGCAGGTCTTCAGGCTCGTTTCGAGAGCGTAATTGAAAAGCTGGGTGGTACCAGTACAGGAGTGATAACATCCCTTGTCTATAACCTCTCTGCCGATAGTGTGGTAAACTACTGGGTTGCAGATTCCGCAGCAAGGTCTATCCTGCTTGAAAATTATACACAATCCGGCCCGGGAATCGCAAAGGGAGATAATAATGCGATCTATATCACACATATGTTTTTGTTTATTCCTGACTAGGCATATGACGTTATGCAAGCAAACAATATAAATTATTAATTATAAGGCCCTTGAGGCACCATTATAACTTTGTTCAATCTTTTAAATTGATAAAATATTTAATTTCTCGCAGATTCTGCTGATATTTCCGCAGATTCCTCAGAACATCAAACATCTGCGAAATTTGCGTTATTTTATTCGTAAATCTGCAAGAAGCCTGTAAAAACTTTTTTCGATAAATCCCAATCCATTTTTCAATTTTGATACATCTCATGTGAATACATTTAACCAAAATTATCATCAAGCTAATATCATTTTAATCAAATTTAAATATCACCAGAAATGGCTGTAAGAATTGAAAAAGACACCATGGGACCTGTTGAGGTTCCTGCTGACAATTACTGGGGAGCCCAAACCCAGAGATCAATAAATAACTTTAAGATTGGAGACCAGAAAATGCCCCTTGAAATCATATATGCCTTTGCATATCTGAAAAAGGCAGCAGCCCTGGCCAATCTTGATCTCGGTGTATTACCTGAGGAAAAAGCAAAACTGATCGTAAGGGTCTGCGATGAGATCCTTGGGGGTCAGCATGACGACCAGTTTCCCCTGGTAGTCTGGCAGACTGGTTCCGGTACTCAGTCGAATATGAATGTCAATGAAGTTATTGCAAACCGCACCCACGTCCTGAAGGGGAATAAACTGGGAGAAGGACAAAGGTTCATTCATCCGAATGATGATGTAAACAAATCACAGTCATCTAATGACACTTTCCCAACAGCTATGCACATTGCAGCTTATAAGAGGATTACGGAAACAACTATTCCCGGTGTGAAAAAATTGAGGGATACCCTTTCAAAGAAAGCAAAAGAATTTATGGAAATTGTCAAAATTGGCCGTACTCACTGGATGGATGCTACACCGCTGACACTCGGCCAGGAGTTCTCCGGGTATGTATCCCAGCTTGATCATGGACTGAAAGCCCTTGAAAACACACTCCCTCACCTTGCGGAGATTGCACTCGGCGGAACTGCAGTGGGTACAGGTATCAATGCACCCAAAGGTTATGCTGAACTGGTTGCAAAAAAAATAGCTGAACTAACAGGATTACCCTTTGTTTCAGCTCCCAACAAATATGAATCCCTTGCAGCCCATGATGCTGTAGTGGAGGCATCAGGTGCGCTGAAACGACTGGCCGTCAGTCTAATGAAAATCACAAATGACATCCGTATCCTTTCATCTGGTCCAAGAAGCGGTATTGGTGAGATCATCATACCGGCAAATGAACCGGGATCTTCGATTATGCCAGGGAAAGTGAATCCCACACAGGCAGAAGCCTTAACAATGGTATGTGCACAGGTTGTCGGTAACGACATGGCCATTGCTACGGGTGGAATGAACGGACATTTTGAGTTGAACGTTTTCAAACCCCTGATGATTGTCAACCTTCTTCAGTCTGCACGACTACTTGGTGAAGCCTGTGTTTCGTTCAATGACAATTGTGTTTCGGGCATCGAACCCAACCTTGATACAATCAGGAAAAACCTGGAGAACTCGTTAATGCTGGTTACTGCCCTGAATCCATATATCGGATATGAAAAAGCGGCAGAAATAGCTAAAAAAGCCTATTCTGAAAACACCACCCTTAGAAAGGCAGCACTGGATCTGGGATATGTGACAGAAGAAGAATTCAACAAATGGGTGGATCCAAAGAAGATGGTCGGGGAAATATAAGGTCTTTATTTATATAGTTCATTTTTAATTTCATATAACCACAGAGAGTACAGAAAAGACTCAGAGTTCATAGAGGTTTGATGAATAAAATATCTCTGTGTTCTCTGTGAATGCTCTATGCACTCTGTGGTTATTTTAATTATATATTTATTCCCGATTTGAATATTTCCTGTATTTTTGAACCACTTATCTAATCCACCTTAATGGAATCCAACAAAGAAAGGTCAAAGCTCTTTTCAGAATTCCCTCCTGTAAAAACCGAAGAATGGGGAAAAAAGATCCGGGAAGACCTTAAGGGAACTGATTATGATCAGAAATTGCTTTCAAGAACCAAAGATGGTATGGTATTCCGGCCATATTATCGAAAAGAAGATCTGTCGGGACTTGAATATCTGGATTCCTTCCCGGGACAGTATCCTTTTGTTCGTGGAAACAAGATTCATAATAATAACTGGGAGATTCGTCAGGATCTTATTGTCAGTTCATTTTCTGAAGCGAATCAACAGGCAGTAGCTCTTCTGCAAAAGGGAATCACATCACCCGTATTTATCCTGAATAATAATATCCCCGAAACAGAAAAACAAGTTGATGAGTTATTATCTGGCATTGAGCTTCAGACAACCCCTGTACATTTTATCCCCGATTCCAATGATTATTCAATCCTGCAATTAATTTCAGGATTGATTAGAAAGAAAGATCTGAATCCGGCTCTGGTAAAGGGTTCATTGTATCTTGACCCGCTCGGATATCTGTTCAGAACAGGCAATTTCTATCAGGATAAGGAAAAAGATATGTATACTCTTAAAAATGCCATTGAATTTTCCTTATCTGCTCTTCCATCATTCAAAATCCTGACTGTAAATGGCAGTATTTTTAATAACGCCGGCGCTTCTGTTATACAGGAACTGGCATTTGCTCTTGCTGCCGGAGCAGAATATTTATCAATCCTGACTGATCTTGGACTTACAATTGATGAGATTGCCCCTCGTATGAGTTTCCATTTTTCTGCCGGAACAGAATATTTCCTTGAAATTGCCAAATTGCGGACAGCAAGGCTTTTATGGTCTGTGATCATGGATACTTTCGGTTCACGGAAAACTGAATCAACCGCCATGTATATTCACAGTTCTACATCGGAATGGAAAACGACCATTTATGATCCATACAATAATATACTGCGTGCTACAACCGGAACCATGTCTGCCATACTTGGAGGTGCTGATTCAATATCTGTAATACCTTTCGATCAGGCTGCCGGGAATCCGGGTGAATTCAGTGAAAGACTTGCCCGAAATACCCAGATAATCCTGAAGGAAGAAGCTTATTTAAATAAGGTCATCGATGCCGGTGCAGGATCATATTATATTGAAAAACTGACCGATACAATATCAGAACACACCTGGAAGCTTTTCCAGGAAATGGAGAAAAACAAAGGTATACTGAACGCTTTTAAAAACGGAAAAATACAGGAAACCATTGAAAATCATGCCAGGAAAATATTTGACGATATTGCACATCGGAAGGAGATCCTGTTGGGAATCAATCAATACCCAGACCTGAATGAAAGAGCTTCATGGAAATTAAGTCTTGTAGAAGATACTGATCTTCCAACTCAAAAACAGAAGCTGTTCGCCAAACCCCTGAAAAAGATCCGGGCTGCAACGGAATTTGAAAACTTAAGGCTCAAAACAGAAAAAGCAGAAAAAAGACCTGTTGTTTTTCTTCTTACATTTGGCGATCCTTTTATAAGGAGAGTAAGGGCAGGATTTTCAGCCGGCTTTTTTACATGTGGGGGATTCAGTGTTATCGTTAATACCGGATTTAAAAATGTTGAAGAGAGTATCAGGGAAGCATTAGACCTGTCTGCAGATATTGTTGTGCTTTGTAGTTCTGATGAAGAATATACAAAAGCAGGACCACTGATTACGGAAAAACTGAAAGGACATGCTATTTTAGTTATTGCAGGATATCCGGCAGATAGTATTGATCAACTAAAAAAAGCAGGAATCAGGCATTTTATTCATATAAGGTCGAATATGGTAGAAGAACTAAAAAAATTTCAAAAACTATTAAAGATAAATTAGTTGTTTCCCTCTGGCTCTCACTTTGCCTCTATGGTTCTCTGTGATCCATAAAATATAAAAAGTCACAGAGAACCACAGAGCCTGTCTCTGGACAGTCGAGAAACCTAAAGAGGACCACAAATTAATGAATATATTAAATGAGGCCGAATTTCAGTCATATTGATTTCAGAAAATCCTCAAGACCCTGTATACCAAAACCGGATTTGAAGACTGATATATCCCAATGGTTAACAGCTGAACACATTCCTGTAAAAAGCATATATGAAATGCAAGATCTTCAGGGAATGGAACATCTGGATTATGCAGCTGGTATTCCTCCTTTCCTCCGGGGACCTTATTCAACGATGTATGTTCTGCAACCATGGACAATCAGACAATATGCCGGCTTTTCAACCGCAGAAGAATCCAATGCTTTTTTTCGCAGAAATCTTATTGCAGGCCAGAAGGGACTTTCTGTGGCATTTGATCTTGCCACACACCGAGGTTATGATTCTGATCATGAAAGAGTGGTGGGTGATGTTGGGAAAACCGGTGTGGCAGTTGATTCGATTCTTGATATGAAAATCCTTTTCGACCAGATCCCTCTGGATAAAATGTCTGTTTCCATGACCATGAATGGTGCTGTTCTGCCTATCATGGCATTTTATATCGTAACCGCCCAGGAACAGGGTGCACCCCTCAATTCCCTTACAGGAACAATCCAGAACGATATCCTTAAGGAATTTATGGTCAGGAACACATATATTTATCCCCCCGAACCATCCATGAAAATTATTGCGGATGTACTTAAGTACACTTCCCGGCATATGCCAAAATTCAATTCAATCAGTATTTCGGGTTACCATATACAGGAAACAGGTGCATCGGCAGATCTTGAACTGGCATATACTCTTGCTGACGGTCTTGAATACTTAAGAACAGGTGTAAATGCCGGACTGGATATTGATTCTTTTGCTCCAAGGATATCCTTTTTCTGGGCCATTGGCATGAACCACTTTATGGAGATTGCAAAACTCAGGGCTGCCCGGATGCTCTGGGCAAAAATTGTATCTGCCTTCAAACCTGAAAATCCCAAATCGCTTGTCCTTCGTACCCATTGCCAGACATCAGGATGGAGCCTGACGGAACAGGATCCTTTTAATAATGTTACCCGCACCTGTATCGAAGCCATGGCTGCAGTTTTAGGACATACGCAGAGCCTTCATACCAATGCCCTGGATGAAGCGATTTCATTGCCTACCGATTTTTCTGCAAGAATTGCACGGAATACACAAATATATCTCCAGGAAGAGACACATATTACAAGATCAATCGATCCATGGGCAGGCTCATATTATATTGAGTACCTGACAAATGAACTGGCACAAAGTGCATGGAAACAGATCAGGGAAATTGAACAATTGGGAGGAATGGCCAGGGCACTTGAAACCGGGCTTCCAAAAATGAGGATTGAAGAAGCTGCTGCACGCAAACAGGCAAGGATCGATTCGGGTAAAGATATCATTGTTGGATTAAATAAATACCGCCCGGATAAAGAAGATCCTATTGATATCCTGATCGTTGACAATACAGCTGTAAGAGATGCACAAATCAAAAGACTGAAAATACTCAGGGAGGAAAGAAATAACCGGGAGGTACATGATATCCTCGATAAGATCACTGATGCTGCTGCATCAGGTAATGTTAACCTCCTGGAATTGTCGGTTGAAGCAGCCAGAAGACGTGCTACTCTTGGAGAAATTTCTTTTGCACTGGAAAAAGTATTCGGTCGTTATAAAGCAGTCATTCGTGCCGTATCGGGAATCTATTCTGCTGAATCAGCCGAAAACGAAAAATATGCAAAAGCCATCAGTCTCGCAGCCCGTTTTGCGGAATCCGAAGGAAGACAACCAAGGATTATGATTGCCAAAATGGGTCAGGACGGCCATGACCGCGGGGCAAAAGTAGTATCAACAGGATATGCTGATATTGGATTCGATGTTGATATCGGCCCTCTTTTCCAGACACCTGCTGAAGCAGCCAGACAAGCTGTTGAAAATGATGTTCATGTTCTTGGTATATCCAGCCTGGCAGGTGGCCATAAGACCTTGATCCCCGAAGTAATCATAGAACTCCGTAAACTTGGACGTGAAGATATCATGGTCATCGCTGGTGGTGTGATCCCTCCCCAGGATTACGAGTTCCTTTATAAGGCAGGTGTTGTAGGTATTTTTGGACCCGGAACATCTATCTCGGAAGCCGCTGTTAAAATCCTTGAAATATTACTGGAAAGTACAGTAGAAAACTAATTTAGATCACTCATCGGATGACTCAGAGTCATCCGATGAGTATATATTAAACAAATGAAACTATTATACATCATTCTCCTCACCCTCCTGATCCTTCACAACACAGTTGCCCAGGATCTAAACAAAGTCATTACAGATCCCAGGTCTGACCAGGAAATCATTTATGGATATTGTGACCGTGAAGGATTGACATCCGGAATTTTTAATAATTGGTTTGAACCGGAATATAAATCTTATATGGTTGAAGAAAAAATATTGTCTGATATTGACAGGGACCTTCTCTATGTGTGTTTCATCACTGTTGTTCTTGGCACATGGTGTTCCGACAGTCAGCGCGAAGTACCCCGCTTATATAAAATACTGGATTATCTGGCTTTCCCTGAAAAAAACCTTAAATTAATCTGTGTTGATCGTACAAAAGATGCTGCTTACACTGAAGTACCTGAATTGTCGATTGATCTCGTACCAACGATCATTATTTATATCGGGGATGAAGAACTGGGAAGGATCATTGAATCCCCTGCAGAATCGCTAGAGGTGGATTTAATCAAGATCCTGGGACAATGAAAACACTATTTATCCTCAGACTTGCCTGCCTTAACATCAGCGAAAGCAGTGAAAACAGAGTCTCCCTATGAAGCGAACTTCATAATACATAAGAATCTGACATGATATATTAGATAATAGGAACACTCTAAGAACACAGAGATTCTTAATTTATTTTTTTTTTAATCTGTATATTAATATCTCTGTGACCTCTGTGGTTAAAAACACCATCCACTCACACCCTCACACAATACCGGACTATTCAACCTTTTAAAAGCAAAATTAATAGAAGACAAGAACTCTTTTATATAAAATTATATACCCACATTTTACTATCTTTGTTACTGGTTTCCCTGTTTTAAAATTTAATTCGTCATGGAAGAACAAAAAACCACTGCTGGTCAGGGATTGGGCATTGCCGGCCTGATTCTGGGCATACTTGCCATTCCTCTTGCCCTTATGGGTTGTACATTTGCCCTTGCATTGTTGCTTGGGGCAGCCGGTGTTGTACTCAGTGCAATCGGACTTCACCAGGCCAATACTGCCAATGGCACAAAGGGATTACCAATCGGTGGATTGACAGTATCGATTGTCGGGCTATGCATCGCCCTGATGTGGGGACTATTTTTTACATCTACTGCTATCAAAGGTGGTAAACTATGGAAACACAGTCCTTTTTGGGAACAAATCGGTAAAGAAGTGGAAGAAAATCTTGAAGATGCATTCCAGGATATAGAGGATGAATTTGAAAAAATAGGCGAGGATATGGAGGATATCCTGGAAGATCTTGAATATGATAGCGACTGGGAAAATCTTGACTGGGAGGGAGAGATTTCAGATGAAGAACTCGAAAATGTTCTTAATTCATACGAAGAACTTATTGGAGACTACATCAAACTTGTTGATAAAGCTGCCATGGGTGATGTATCTGCCATCGCTGAATATGCAAAAGTGTCGGCCAAAGCTATTGCCCTGGCTACAAAACTAACTGCTATCGCTCCCAAACTTACTGACGAACAGCGGGCAAAATTCGAAGAGTTGCAGAAAAAATATGAGAAAGCACTGGAGAAGACCGAGGACCTCGAAGAATAATTGTCGGTTAAAAAATAAGCTAAGGCTGAGGAATATAGTATGGAGTAAGGAGAAAGAGGGATGGAGGGACTGAGGGAGTACCGAACAAAATTAACATTGCGAATTTCAACATTTCGATACTCTTTTTTTTACATAATCTCTGAACAGATCTTATCATATTATTAACCTTACACTGGCTGGAATTATTTTAGTGATCTTCATCTATTCCGGCCTTTTTTCTGCAGAAAAGGATAACCATCCCATACCCTCTTTATATGAGAAAATTACCGGAAAACCAACCGCAAGCAGTGGATTATCAAGAAGCTTTTCTGAAATTATCAGAGGGAGATTCGAATCGGCCAGGAAATATAATCAAAATGGAATTCCCGTTTTTATATTCTTCATTGTACAGCTTTTCCAAAGAATCTTAGTAAGTATTATCCATCACAAAAATCTTTTGTTTGATAAGCATCTAATGATTGCGGATATCATTATTTCATCCGGATTGTTTATTTTTTGTTTCAAAGGATTGATCATTGAATATATCCGTAACTTTTTTTAAGCACAGACCTGACTACCGTCAGGCAAGTTATCCCAATATCATTAAGCAGATTCCACCAGACCCTGAATTATAATCCGTTATTTGTGCATAGATCAGCGTTTAGCTGCAGTCAGGCTGGAATATACGAGAAACAATTACCATTCAATCAATTGAAGACTTAAACATTTAGTCTGACATGTTTAAAGGAGAACAGAGTGGTTTAGGCTTGCGAAAGAATTAGGTCAGGGCACATACCCTATTATAAACAAGCAACTTTTATGTTTTTTATCAAATCTAATTACTATTTTCAGAAGGCTTAATGTTAAATATTTATAAAAACATGAATAAATATCGTTTTTTACTCAATTTGGTTTGAAATTTGTCGGTAAATATTACTTACAATAGTATCAAAAATTTTAATTTAATTGATATGAAAACAATTATGAATATAATCTTGATTTCCTTAATGATGACAGGAATCAGCCATATTGTCTCAGGGCAGAATGACAGGGCTTCAAGGGCTGATATCAGGGAACAAAGAGAATATGAAAAACAAAAACGTAAAGAAGAAAGGGAAAAAGAACTGGAACGCATGACTGTAATCACCAAAAATATGATTGGAATACAACGTTTCGTCCTGGAGGCTGATTATTTAAGTGATAAATATGGAACCAGAGTTCCTGTAAGTCCGTCTATTAATTTTATCATGATTGATTCCCTGGACGGGACTGTTCAGTTCGGTTCTGCATATTCAATAGGATATAATGGAGTTGGAGGAGAAACCCTGGATGGTAGGATTACCAAATATGAATACAGTATGATGGGCAGGAGAAAAGATTCTTATAGCGTCAGGATGGTATTCATGTCATCCATTGGAACTTATGATATAACTATGGCAGTCAATCCTGAAGGTTATGCTGATGCCACAATCCGGGGTAATTGGTCGGGGCAGCTTAATTACCACGGTAAGTTCGTACCGCTTGGTTTATCGAAGGTCTATAAAGGACATGCGAGGTTTTGATTGTGGGGTGCAAGTTTCAGGGTAAAGAAGGCTAAGGAATTTTAGAGATTAGTGCACAGGGTATTGTTTTCATGGATTGCAGGGTTACAGGGTTGCAGTGTTGCAAGGTAAAGAAGACTAAGGTTGAGGCTAAGGCTACGGAGGGTTAAAGATTGATGCATGGGGTGTTGTTTTCATGAGTTGCAGGGTTACAGGGTCGCAGTGTTGCAATGTAAAGAAGGCTAAGGTGGGTTCAGGGTTGGTGCATAGGGTGTG
>Ga0209636_10006247_pt1 | contig 12173 bp, 9 predicted proteins | sample DeeMarSWOR152_54_FD_187464 | JGI IMG/M metagenome (GOLD analysis project Ga0209636, IMG submission 187464) | Marine sediment microbial communities from White Oak River estuary, North Carolina - WOR-1-52-54 (SPAdes) (version 2) | ecosystem: Environmental > Aquatic > Marine > Intertidal zone >...
TAAATTTATGATTAAAGAATCACCAAATCTAAACCGTATACTTGTAAATGTTGAATGCTCACTAGCTTTAGAAAAAGTATTATCATCTTATAGCATCATTGATCGTATTAAGGTCGGACATACGTTTCTTACTGCTGATGCTCAGAAAAAACCTGATACATTAATTGGAATAGAATCAAGTGGCCATATGGTTTTCCCAACAGTATATCTTTTTGATGATGCAATGATAATCCCTCTAAAATTGGCAGAGATTCTTTCAAAACAGGATCAACCTTTATCAGAACTAGTCGATGAACTACCTACTTTACATAAACGAAAAATTGCTGTATCTTGTCCCGATAAAATAAAGTTCAAAGTTATTTCTGAGTTATTAAACAGTCTTCAATCACAATTCAATAATATTAATCCTATTGATGGTGTTGGTATTCCCATTGGGAAAGAATCCTGGGTATTAATTCGTGCTAGTAATACGGGCCCGAAAATACGTATCACTGTCGAAGCGGAAACAGAAATAGAAGCCAATGATTTGTTATCAGAATTCCAAGGTCATTTAGAAGCCAAGATAAACGAATTGTTAGATTAGTATGTAGATTGTAAATTTTAATAATATCATCTAAAAAAGTTTATCTGTACAAACATTCTTTCTATTGTGAACAAAATAAAATCAATCTACCAGGAATGACATATTATGACAAAAATAATTGGAATGATTGGCGGAACAGGCCCACAAGGTCAGGGGTTGGCATTACGATGGGGTCTGGCTGGAGAACCAGTGATTATGGGATCACGACAACAAGAAAAAGCTGACAGAATTTCAGCACAGGTGAATGAAAAATTGGGGGAGGATATAGTGATTCCACGAACTAATGAAGCCTGCGTCAAAGAATCAGATATTATATTGTGCACCACACCTTTTGATTATATAGTGAGAACAATAACCCCTTTCGTAAAATACTTCACTGCTGATCACATTATTGTTGACGTGACTGTACCGTTGAAACCTTTCGAAAAAGGAAAAATGGTAGACTTATTACCAGAACTGGAACAAGGAGCAAAAAGTGCAACAGAATTGTTACGTAAAGTAATTCCAAGAGAGGTACCTCTTGTCGGTGCATTTAAAACTCTATCAAACGCAACACTACAAGATATTGACCGATTACCAATTCTTAACCAAGATGTATTTATTTTAGGTCGCGAAAAACAAGCAAAACATGTTGTGAAAGAAAAAACTAAGTTAATAAAAAACCTACGGCCTATAGATGCAGGTGGAACTTTATCTGCTAGACATGTTGAACATTTTACAGCTTTTCTCATTGGTTTGAATAGTAGATATAAGACTCATGACTGTGGTTTCGGTGTAACGGGGCTTACTGAACGAGACTGGTAATTTTCTTTTTTAATATTAGTTAGAACATTAATTCTGCTAATTCAATCCTTTTTTTCAAAATTATGGAACGTTTTAGTAATAATATTTTTTTCATAATTGTCTAGAGCGTAGATTTTGAATATTTCCTGATTTAAATCTTTTAATTGCTTCAATTGGTGAGATTTTGCTTGTTGGATGTCCCAGGGTAATTGATGCAGGTCGTTTACTAATTCTTGAATCTTAATTAGATTTGAAGGCTTCTTAATTGGTAGATCTTTCAAAAAAGCGATAGCAATCTTCGGAAATATTTGTTTTACAGATGTATAGCGCTGCATAAGGTAAAAAGACATTAATCTTGAATTTAATAATGCTTCAAGATAAATTAATTCAATAGTGGGGCGATTGGGCTGTAGAATAATCATGTACACATCACAAACGCAAAAGTGTTGATTAGGATCATAAACCGAAATTAATTCATGACCTATTCGTCGAAGTAGAAGTTTTGGCTGCAGATACAAGTTAAAATCTTTGAAAATGGATTTGTTATTTTTATCAAATCGAATATAACGAAGTTCCTTTTTTAAACGAAATTTTCTTATTGATCGACCAGCAATCAATGGCATAAATTCTAAATCTAGCCTCTGATCACTTGTTTTAGAAGAATGAAACCCTAGCTCAATCCCTCGTGAGATTGATACCATTTCACCTAAAGGAGTACTATTTCTTTGAATCTTTTTTAAAATTGAACTGATTGTAGCACTATATTTTGGTAGCAATATTTTGTATGTATTCTCCTGGATTTCTTTTTGAATGATCCTTTGTTTATCAAATACTCGGAAGGGGGGATTTAAGACATCTTTTATGATTTCAAATTGGATTTCATGGTTGTTTCGTTCTTTTTGAGGAGTTAATCGTTGTAAGAATAAAACACAGGTCTCCACATGAAATCCAAGGAATATTTGACGGTCTAAATTTGCAATTTTAAGTATTTTAACATTATCCAATAAATATTGCCTGATATTCTGATAACGGTAATTGCTTAATAAATTACTAGGAATGATAAGACCAATAAAACCGCCCTCACGCGTTAATTGAATGGAACGTTCTATAAAGAGGATATAACTTTCCATCTCAGGGTCGAATCCTTGATATAACTTACGGAAGAGAATTTTCTCCTCACGTGAGAAACTTATGCCATAAGGGGGATTTCCAAGAACAATATCAAAACCACTATGCCTTATTACCTCAGGCCACTCTAGGAACCAGTGAAAAAGATGTTTTTTTCTTTGGATATCCATCTCTTTGAGATTATGACTTGAAATATATGAATTGTTGAGCTTATGTTTTGACCATGTCTTATTCCACCCCTCTGGTCTAGAAATAAATCCTAACAGGGCATTACCTATTTTAAGGGATACTTCAACTAATTCTAGATCTTTACTCTCCTCAATGTTTGTATTAGCCGATTCCGTTGTTTTTGGATTGATATCTAGTCCATAGCAATGAAGAGTTTCTTTCCAATTCTTTTTATCGACACGTTCTTTAAAATTCATAGCAAAATTGATTAAAAAACGTCCATCACCAACAGCTGGGTCTAAAATGTTAAATTTTTCAGCAATTCGTGTTGTTCCGCGATGTTCATCCCAAAATTTAAGGAGTACATCGACCATATATTGGATAATTTGAGGTGGTGTCGCGACAGCACCAAATTTACTTACTGAATATTCAGTTGTCATGATGTTTTCCTTTGAAGTTACATTATCTTTTGTGGTCCATTTCAGGATATGAAAACTATTCCAGAACAGTCTTTAAGGCCACTTAATTAGATCTATAAAGATCCTCATATATTTACGTTACTCTCAGTAAGAAATCATTAATAAATGATAATAATTGATTATGAAAAAAGAGAAAACTAAGGAAAACAATAAATGTGAGGAATATGAAATTTGAAGAGTTAAGTTTTAGCGAAGCACCCAAGATAGTTGGAGAACTTCCAGGAAAAAAATCGAAGAAGCTATTACAACTGCAGAGAGATATTGAAGGAAGTGCACTCTCTTATCCAATAGGAATTCCGATTGTTATAGAAGAAGGTAGAGGGGCCACAATAAAAGATGTTGATGGTAATGTATTTATTGACTTTTTTGCTGGAGCAGGGGTTGTCGCGCTTGGACACTGCAACCCTTACGTTCTAGAAGCAGTAAGAAAACAACAAAATAAAATCACACACACATTGGATTTTCCGACTGAAATTCGACTGGAATTAATCGAAAAAATCAGAATGATAATGCCAGGAAAATTAAGAGACGGTGTAAAAGTCCAATTTGGAGGGCCAACAGGATCTGATGCAGTAGAAATGGCCATTAAGCTAGCTAAATACAACACAAATCGCCATTCATTAATCGCTTTTGAAGGTGCGTATCATGGAATGACAGCTGGAGCATGTTCTTTAACCTCTGGGAAATTTTGGAAAGAAAAATATATTCCTATGCTACCGGAGGTTCACTTTGTTCCTTATGCCTACTGTTATAGATGTGCTTTATATAAATCAAGGAATAATTGTAACCTTGAATGTGTCTCAGTATATGAACGAGTCCTTGAGGATCCGCATTCTGGAGTTGTTCACCCCGCAGCGACCATTATAGAACCTATTCAAGGAGAAGGCGGATCTATCGTTCCTCCTAATGATTATATCAGCAAAATAGCAGAAATCAGTAAGAAATATGAAGTTCCAATTATTTTTGACGAAATACAGTCAGGTTTCTGTAGAACAGGTAAAATGTTTTCTTTCCAACATTCTGGAGCTATACCAGACATTATTACAATGTCAAAAGCCTTGGGTGGAGGCTTTCCCCTCTCTGCTATTGCTTATAAAGAAGAACATGACGGATGGAGGAAAGCAGCACACATAGGTACTTTCAGAGGAAATGTTACAGCGATGGCAGCTGGAGTAGCTTCAATAGATTTCATAATAAAAAATAAGCTTGATAATCATACTACGGAAATTGGAAATCATATTCTAAATAAGCTTGAAAAAATCAAAGAAAATTCTGAAATTATTGGCGATGTACGAGGTAAAGGTCTCATGATTGGAGTCGAAATAGTGGAAAACAAAGAAACTAAAAAGCCTTCCGGAAAGCTCGCAGCTGATTTACGAACCGAGAGTTATAAAAGAGGAGTTCTTATCGAAATAGGGGGACATTACAATAACGTAGTAAGATTCTTACCTCCTCTCATCATAACAAAGGAATTAGCAGAAATTGGAGTAGAAATTTTTGAAGAAGTTATAAATAATGTCGAGAACGAATTATAAATCCATCACTATTCGCCCCAATGCTTAACAAATTGTGAATAGAATTCCATCGCTTTTACAAGGTGCTCTATAGGAACTTGATCCTCTATAGTGTGAGCAAATTTATCATCCCCAGGTCCAAACCCTATTGTAGGAATATCAAAAATCCCTTTAGTAGCTGCACCATTTGTAGAAAATCGCCAGTAATAAAGGACAGGTTCTTTATTAAATTGAGTCTTGTAAGTCTTAATAGCCATCTGAACTAATGGATGAGATTCCTCCATTGACCATGTAGGATAATACGCTTTTATGGGGTAAATAACTCCACTTTTACTTCTATATTCGTGTTCTGGGATATTTACTTTTGCTTTCGCTTTCTTAATTGAATTTAAAGATCTTATTTCGCTAATTACACTCTTTTCAGAATCTTCTAAATTTAACCTTCTATCTACATGTATTGTTGCACTATCTGCAGTGGCATTAATCGATGGAGAAGTTGAACTAATCTTTGTGACAGTTATATTTCCTCTACCAAACGTTGGATCAAGAGGAAGTATTGAGTTCATTTTCTCAATATCTAATACAATTGGTGCAATTTTGTAAATGGCATTTTCCCCTAATTCTGGGGCCGCACCATGACTTGAGATACCTGTGGTATGCACTACAATATCAACCCGACCCCGATGACCAATAGCGATGTTTAAGTTCGAAGGTTCGGTAAGAATGATTGCATCTGGTTTTATTTCATCTTCTTTAATAATATATTGCCAGTTCAATCCTTCATAAATTTCCTCTTGAACGGAAGCAACTACAAGGAGTGTAATATTTTCAGGTACTCCAATTTCTGTTAAAATTTTCCCAGCATAAACCGCGGAAGCAAGTCCTCCTTTCTGATCACATGCCCCCCGACCATATATAACTCCATTTTCAATTTTCCCTATAAAAGGATCATATTTCCAGTTTTGTGGATTCCCAATTTCAACTGTATCTACATGTCCATCGATAGCAAGAATTTTATCTCCATTTCCAATTCGTCCAATTAGATTTCCCATCTCATCAATTTTTATATCATTATAACGAATTTTTTCCATTTCTTTTCTTATCCTTTCAATGACTTGAGCTTCATTACCAGTTATTGAGGGAATGGCTATTAATTCTCTAGTAAACTCTGTTATATTGTTCTTTAAGGATCCAGCTATGTTTTTTATTGTGTTAATCATGATTATCACTTAAATAACTTGTTCTGTATTGGTCTTTAATCATTAATCATAAAAATTAACCTTCGCTTATGTAAGATCATCAATGAATTTTTCAAATTATTCTCTTAGTTTTAAAGTCATAAATAATTTTTCCTTTTACGAAGGAGGAAGAGTATGGTGACTTAAGATCTACCTCATAAATCCAATAACTATTTATAGTTGATAAACGTTAGAATATCTAGCATAGTTTAGCACTAAAATTTGCCGTAAGAGAAGAAGTAAAATTATACAAATAGACAATGAAGAATCGAGAATCTTCGATTGGTGATTATTAGAGACAAAACTCTTATGATTCGCCTTTAACATAGGAATTCATCTAGAATATAGATTAAAAGGTCAGTTAACTGAAATACGAATATATAGCACAATTATTAGGTGTCTAGTGAATCGAGGTATAATGAATTGCAAAATGATGTAATCTTTTCAGTATTTGACCGCAAAAAAGGCCCTGTGATACTATATTCTTCGATAGATTCACCAGATAACGCAAAAAAGATAGCTGTGAGATCTTTTATTGCCATTGGTGCAATGGAAGAAAGGGAAGACCTTAGCGGAAAACATGCTGTAGTTCCTCTACCTACTCTTGATAAAATCGCTTTCTGTTATATGTTTAGAGTAGATAGAAAAGATTCCAGTGAGGATCCTGCTTGTTGGGCAACTATTGGTTATATGAATGAAAGCTCTGCGTCAATTGATTTTTACCGTACATTACCTCTTATTCAAGAGAATATCGCAAAAATTGTTGAATTAATACAAAAGAACTTCGCATATTCAGAAAAAGAACAAAAACTAGACCGTGTAATCATCGAGTCTATTGCCTCCCTCCAAACACCTATCAAAGAAGAACCAATAGCTGCAGTAACTACCCCTGTTTCCACTATGGCACCAAAAGAAGCTGTCACCGAAGTGGTTTATGAAGATTTCAAGATTGGTGATCTAGCTTTTCTTTTTGAATATTTTCCCGAAGATCTTGATAAAGTGATGTATTCTCTTTTACTGGAAGAACCAGTGTTAATCATTAGTGATATCAGGGATATAATGCAAAAAGTTGTTGCTTCTCTTGAATTTCTTATCCCTCATAGACTCTTAACGAAACAATATTTAACTACTTACATTGATCCTAAAGGTAGAGATCTATTACTCTGTTCATCTCATGTCAATTTCTTAAAGAAGTATAAAAATTATACAAATATTAATGTAGATAAACGTCGGATTACTTCAAAAATAAAAGGCGTTCCATCAATTAATAATCTAATTAATACTCTTCAAATTGCTCCGAAGGAAACCCAGAAAGCTGTTATCAACTCATATGTTGATAAGCTTCTTGCAAAAGCAGCTGAACTTATGGAATTATGCGAGAAAGAGCAAATAACCAGCCATGAGATTCATAATTTTCGTGATGACTTAAAAGGGGATGAATTAAACATTGTTATTGCAATGGTTCGAAGATATGCACCTCATTTTGAAGATAAATTATTTCATTTTGCTAGATCATTTGTCTAATCTCCCTCATTCTGAACATCAACACAATTGATTACGAAATATAGTTCAAAAGTATTTCCCAACATAAACTGGCATATGTTTATTAGAAAGTCTTCATATTAAATAATATTACAGTTGGGGTTGATTTATGATTTTTTATAAACCAAATTCCTTTGTCTAATAAAGACTATAATAAAGACACACATCATAAAAACTAATGCTCAAGATCCATTCTATTAACTTTATTATGAATTTTGATAATAAAAAAGGTTGATGAAAGAATGCCATCGTGGATTGATATTCTCATTTTTTATATTGTTTACTTTTTACCAAGTATTACGCTGACACTTCTTGCTCTAATAACTGGTATTCTTGTGTACTTTCTAGGGAAAAGAAAGAACCTCATTATCATGAATAACACCTTTAAAAAAACAAAGCAATGTAGTAAAGACTGGATAACAAATTTTAAATTAGCTGAAGAGAGTACAACAGGTAGAACATACCTTCTTGAGGTGAAACCAAATCTATCCTTAAAGGACTTTCGTGTCCATTTTACAATGGTAAATAGACATCTCATTTTAAGCAAAATTGCTTCCATTCTAAGAAAACGTCGTGATTACATCCTTCTAGAAGCTGACCCAAGCGATAATGTTGTAAAACGATATCAGCTAGAAGTACTCCCAAGACGAGAAGAAAAAATGATCAAAGCACTTTTAGATATGCTCGGAGAATTGGAACCATTAGAACTTGGAAGCTCTAAACTTGAAGAAATGTTCATATTTAGGGTTAATGATTCAGAATTATTTCTTACAGCTTTTAAGAAAGGAAAACATATTATCAGAAATCTCTATTCCCTGAGAAATCAAATAATAAGACTTTCATATTATCCACTTGAAAGTCCTTCCATTCGAATAGTTGCAGTATTGAGCGAAAGTCTCAACCTTAAACCATTGATGGATCTATTATTCACCCTAACAGCTAATATCGCAGATCTTGGCAAAAAAGGATATTATTCAAAACAAAGAACCGTTGGGTTACGTATCCATGAAGATAAAACTGTTGAGAAAGATAAACGAAAATATAAAGGTCGAGGAAGAAATCTAGATTTATCCTAAGGTTTGTTTTCTACCAATTGAGCTTGAGTGCCACGAATTTTCTCTTCGATCTGATTTCGAATGTCGAACACATCAATAGATTTAGAAAAACGGTAGATTGGTAATTCTACGTACTCTCCTTCAAGATCATCTTCATATATACGAATACTAAAACCTTTTATGCCAGCAGCAGAAGTAGCTACTGATAAAGCTACAAGTGAGAAATCTTCCCATTTGTATTCAAATAAACGTTTTCCTACCTTTAATGAGAAATTATCTTTTCCTAGAGTTATCACCCTCTTAATATAACGAGTATAGTACAGATAGGTAATCGTAAATGCTCCCACAATTAACACAATTACCGAGGGTATGTCTATAATAATCATTGGTTCACCAACAGATTGAGCTATTGAGGATCGAATCAGAAAAAATCCAAACACTTCGATAGCAAGAATTGTTAAGAAAATTAAGATTATTGTGAAACCCCTTCTACTTTCCATAATAATTGGAAATGATTCTTCTTGAGTAGAGGTTGACTGTTGATCTCCTTTTTCAATCATTAAAAACTCTTCCTCAAGACCAGAACTTTAGTCTAGACTTACCTTTTGGTAAATTTTTTGGGTGAAAGAGTTTCACACCATGTCTAGCAATAAAACTATCTGAGTTGAATATTTCAATATTTTTTAGATCAGCATAAAGTAATCCCAGTTCACGGGATGTATGACGATTAATATTATGTATAGTTTTGGTTGGTAACTCACCTTCACCAAAAAATAATAACCACATCCACTCAAAATCCATTGCTCCCATGAGACTGGTAACATCACGTATCCAACCAACTAATACAGACCATTTTGCATTTTTAACATTTTTAAGGTGTATAGTAGCACATCCAACTCTATAAGTAGGGGAAGCCATGAATGAAAAGGCTCTAGATAAAACGAAACCTCTATGTCTCACTCCACCATAAATCAAGGAATCTATAGAGTTTTTTGAATGATTCTTCTTCTCTTTTTTGAACATCTGAGTAATGCTATAGTCTCTAATAGCGATATTAAAAGTTGCGATCCAGCGTCCCCCTTTGATCATTAATTCATGTTCTACGTAACGAAGATATTCTTCTTTTTTAGTTAATTTTGTAGCAGACACAATCGTTCGTTTTTCTTTAGCTTTTTAAATTCTTCCATAATAAAAAAAAAGGTTGAGGTGGGTAGTTCTTAGTGAAAGTGAATTTTTATAATTTTGTTTTATCAATGATAAAAAAAAGGGGGGGGAATAGAGAAAAGGGTCCTATTCTGGTGGGATAGAAGCATAGATTGTTGAGAAGTCGACACCTTTTTTGGTATAGTAGCTTTTCATGTAGAAATAGATTACAATACCAATAATGACGAGTACCAAGACTGTATAGAATCCCCAATTGAAGGTATCCATAATACCCTCTATACTACTCGTGTCGGTAGGAATGAATCCATCAACATTCGGTATAATTGGCATCGCCCCAATAAGCGGTAATGCCTCCATACCTTCCACTGGTATAAGGATGTTAAATTCTCCTAGGATGACTAGATCCAAGTAGATGTTCGCAATTAATGCGATTACACCGATGACGACTACTGCTTCCATACCTCCTATCTTGGGACGCCAAGCAGTTCTTTCGTACACCTCTTTGAGTTTCCTGGGAAGCAATATTGCTGCTAAACAAGCCATAGTGAAGAATATACCATCTAACAGGTCTGTTGCGGTTATACCGTTTCCGAGAATCTGATCTAAGACAGGGATATTTATTGCCCCTTCTTTCGTGCCAAATACACCACTTTCAGCAAAAGCACCAAAAATAGCAACTATCGCACAAAAGAGAATTGCCACTGTGGGTGAGTGCCATCGCTCATCAACCTTAGCAAATGCCTCAGGAAGTGCTCTGTCAAAGGACATTGCAAAGAGAATTCGTGATGAGGTGGTGATGAATGGTGGGAGGTCATTAGCTAACCAAAGGACTGCCGCAGTTGCAAACAGTAAAGGTACAATGCCACCAAAAGCCATATCAAGTCCATCAGCTGCAATAACAGCTATAAAAGGCATCCAACCAAAGCCAGAAATTGCAGGATCCCCAGTTGTTTCTCCATAATTCAAGAATCCGTTTGCTTGGAAGAACGTCCAACCACTAGCGTGATCGCCAACAGAAGCGCAAATACTTAGTAGTGTACTGATAGACATATAGACACCCAAGATGATGAACCCTGCTGCAAGATGAGAAATTGGTAGTGATCTGTTTGCTTCTTTAACTTCTCCAGCTGCGAATGAAATCGCTGCATAGCCGATCCATGACCAATAGGCTCCTAAAATTGCCGTATTTACTGCTGAAAAGTAATCTGGTGCCCTTGCATCCTCGATTCCTTGAGCTACTGCTTCTGTAATCCATTCATTGGGAGTATTTCCTGTGACTGCCAAAACACCATCTTCAACGGCTCCAGAGTTCAAAGCACCTAGGAGAAGAGATAGATAGATTCCTACTGTGATAATTGCAGGAATCCAAAACATGATGTGTAGGAATTTGCCAGTCATTGATGTCCCAAAGTATGCAATAGCTGCGAAAGCGAATATAAATATAATACCAATAACACACATCGCAAGCGGTGTGCCTATGGCACTCCAATCAATATCTGGTAGCGCAACTGGCATGAATAGAACAGTAAAATCTACGACAGCAACAGCAATCAATCCATATGAGATAGCAATCCCTAGAAATTCAGCCCATGCTGACACAAAACCAACACCAGGACTAATTGTTCTTGAGATGTAAACATATCCACCACCTGCTCGTGGCATAGCGGTAGCCATAACTGCGAAAACGAAGACAGTGGCAATCGCTGCTATTCCAGTTAGTAGAAATGCAACTACCAATGGATCTATGTAGAATGGATTGTCTTCTGGGTGAAGAGGGGCCCAACCTGTGGTTTGGAAAACTCTTTTCTGCCAGCCACCACCAATAACGTTGCTGAGGATAAAGATGGTAGCGGTTATAACCCCTATTTCTCTAACGAGTCCGGTTGCGTCACGGACATAAGTTTTTGATTCACTCATTTGTGTCACCTTTTAAATCTAAAAAGATTTTTTGAGGTTTATTGAGATAGTAGTAGATTTCTCATTGATTATGTCTTTGAGAAAAAATATTTCCTTTTTTCTACTGCGAACCACAAAGTCTAATTAAGCGTAATGCTTACATTGGTTAGAACTTCTCTAGCCAATTAAACATTCAGCACAGAAATTCACGCGGTTACTTTTTGATTATAAAACTTTCGCACAAATTTGATTTATCTGACACTATCAATTAAGAGTAAGAACTTATTCTAAATATAAAATTAAACATGATATTATTCATTCTTCAATATAAGAGTATAGACCATTATCTCTCTCTCCAGTATTAGAACTACATATATTCAGTTCTTAGATAATCAATTTATTATAAAAGGCATCTAGTGCGGATCCATAACGAAAAAAATTTTTTGTGTAAATAAGATTACATTAACCTATACACAGATTGTATTAGGACTTTTCTTTAATAGATAAAGAAAATATGCGATTTAAGAATAATTTTTAACAGGTAATTGATTAAATCTTCGAAGTTATAATTAATGTAAGAAAAAAGCTTTTACTTTAATTTACATTTTCATAATAAAATCAAA
>Ga0209636_10006248_pt1 | contig 12173 bp, 10 predicted proteins | sample DeeMarSWOR152_54_FD_187464 | JGI IMG/M metagenome (GOLD analysis project Ga0209636, IMG submission 187464) | Marine sediment microbial communities from White Oak River estuary, North Carolina - WOR-1-52-54 (SPAdes) (version 2) | ecosystem: Environmental > Aquatic > Marine > Intertidal zone >...
ACTTTCATCTTTGCATCCGAAATAAAGGCAATCTTAACGCATCCTCTGGCATCTGCTCAGGTAAACCCGGATGCTCTCAATGAATACTTCACATTCCAGAATCTTTTTCGTTACCACACGCTCTTTAAGGGAGTAGGCCTCCTTCAGGCGGCATCGATCAGGTGGCTAAGTGAACACGAACCTGAGCTTAAGCGGCACACATGGTGGGATTACAATTTTACCGAGCGGACTGATACTATGACCCTTGGAGAGGCCCAGGAGGAGACCCTGCGGCTCTTTCGCCAGGCCGTGACCAGGGAGCTGATCAGCGACGTGCCGGTAGGGAGCTATCTTTCAGGAGGGATGGATTCGGGTTCGGTTGTCGCCGTGGCAGCATCACATATCCCGCGGCTTGCTACCTTTACCTGTGGATTTGACCTATCTTCAGTGACGGGCACCGAGGCCAACTTCGATGAACGACGGGAGGCTGAACTCATCTCCTGCAGCTTCAAGACCAGGCATTATCAGCAGGTAGTAAACGCCTCAGACATATCCTGGGCGCTGCCCAATTTGGTCTGGCACCTTGAGGATCTTCGGCTGGGCATGAGCTACCCCAACTTCTATGTGGCGCAACTGGCATCCAAGTTTGTAAAAGTGTGCCTTTCGGGCGCCGGCGGAGATGAGCTCTACGCCGGTTATCCGTGGAGGTACTACCGTGTTTCGGGGGCCATCGGAAGGGATGACTACCTCAGACAATACTATGAATTCTGGCAGAGATTGATTGCCGACAAAGACAAGCCGCTGCTTTTCACCGAGGCGTTATGGCAACAGGTGGGCGATCGAGATACCTTCCGCACTTTTAGCCGGGTCTTCACCTTCAATGAGAATCTCAGATATGATTCTCCGGAGGAGCACATTGCCAATTCCCTCTACTTTGAAATCAAGACCTTTCTGGCGGGTCTCTTTGTAGTCCAAGACAAACTCTCTATGGCCAATAGCTTAGAAGAAAGGGTCCCTTTCCTCGATAACGATCTCGTGGAGTTTGCTCAGCGTGTTCCAGTCAAACACAAGCTGGCAAACCTGGAGAAGATCAAAAGACTCGATGAAAATGAGACCAGAAAAATGCGTCGATTTCAGCAATTCGACGATGGGAAGAATGTCTTGCGTATTGCAATGGCCAACTTGCTTCCCAAAGAGGCGTTGACAAGACAGAAACAGGGATTCTCAGCCCCAGATGAGTCGTGGTACAGGGGGGAAGCCCTTGACTATGTGAAAGACGTGCTTCTTAACAAAAGGGCAGCTTACCGGGATTTCCTTAATCCCCAGTATGTTGCTCACATCCTCGAGGCCCACAGGTCTGGCCAAAAGAACAACAGACTTCTCTTGTGGTCATTCCTCTGCTTTGAGTGGTGGTGCAGGATATTCCTGGATGGGAAAAGGCCAGTAGCTGATGAAATATGAAACCGCTCACCCGTAAGAACTGAATGAAGGGTTGTATCCCTGTGTGCCAAGATAGCATTGAAAGGAGAAACTGCAAGGATTTCTGACTGTTGCTTGTGATTTTCCGATTTTGCCAAAGGCTCCCTGGTCAACAGGAATCATGATGAAAAAGCTTATCCATAAACAGCAGTGGCTACCGGGTATATTATGATATCCATCTATGCTACGAGGAGGGAGAGTCTTGGGGGAAAGAGATACTGGGCTCACTATCAATTCTAAAACGCTTCAAGAATTAAGAGAGCTTTATGAGGCCCTGCGCACGGAGATGAGGAGAAAGTGGAATCGAGACCTTCCTCTGGAGGAGCTCCTTTTTGATCGGTGGGAGCGGGCACAGCAATTAGGTTTTGGAGAAGGCACCAGTATATATCATAATAGCTACGTATATGGAGACGTAAAGGTAGGAAAAAATACTTGGATAGGGCCTTTCACCATTCTAGACGGCTCCGGGGGGCTTGAGATAGGCAGTAATTGCAGTGTTTCTTCTGGGGTTCAGATCTATTCTCACGATACTGTAATGTGGGCCTTGAGTGAAGGAAAAGCAGAATACGAAAGAAGACCGGTTAAAATAGGTGATTGTTGCTATATCGGTAGCCAAACAGTTATTACCAAAGGAGTGGCTATCGGAAGCTACACAATAATTGGAGCCTTGAGCCTCGTGAATAAAGATATTCCTGATAACTCAATAGTTATGGGTGTGCCTGCAAGAATAGTGGGGGAGGTTGTAATAGAAAAGGAGGGGAAAATAGATTTCAATTACCATAATGATCGTTGAGGAAACCTGGATCCCGTTTAAGAATAACTATGCCTTCTTATACCTTGACTGGTGTTGTAAAATCCTTTTATGGAAAGGCTCCAGATCATGCCCAATTTCGATCGATTCATTGATCCCAAGACCAGGAAGCCGCTCTTTTATCATCCAGAGAAACGCGCTCTTTCGACAAAAGACGAAACGGTTTGCTATCCTGTGATCAATGGAATCCCACGTTTTGTGGCTCCTGAATTTTACCAGAGAGGGCTCGCTCTCCCTACGGATGAAGTTCAAACAGGACAATCTTTTGGTGACAAATGGAGCGATCCGCGAAGCCAGGCGTTGGGTTCCAGGGATTTTGATCGTCGTTCTTTGGAAGAACAGTTCTTGGCAATGTTAGGATGCGGTTCTATGGAAGAGTTACAAATACTTTTTGAGGATGCCAAGATGAGCTTGAACGCCGGTTGCGGAGTAGCCTGGTCCGAATATCTCTTTGATTTGAATCCAGAAGCTGAGAGGCATTGTGTCGACATCAGCTTGTCAGTAGAAACAGCCCGGAAAAAGACTGCCAATATGCCCAACGTGACCGTCTCGCAGGCCAGTATTTTCGATCTTCCCTACCCTGATGAAATGTTTGATATCGTCTATTCCTGTGGCGTTGTACATCACACACCCGATCCCAAAAGGGCATTGTTAGAGATCGGCAGAAAGGTCTCCAGGGAGGGGATTCTCGGCATCTACATTTATAATAAGAAGCCTTTTGTACGTGAATTGTGTGATCGAGAAATCCGTAAGCTTACTACAGAAATGAGTTATGAGGAATGTATGGACTTTTCCCGAAAGATGTCAATGTTGGGCAGGGCATTAAATCGCATAACTCAAACTTTAGTTGTTGAAGAAGATATTGACCTGTTAGGTATCAAGCGAGGCGAATATCACTTGCAGCGCTTTATTTATGATCACTTTGTCAAATGCTGGCATAATCCTGGTCAGGATGAAGAATATGCAGATCTTGTCAATCAGGACTGGTATCATCCGCGTTATGCCAGCCATCACACAAAGGAAGAAGTCCTGGGTTGGTTTGAAGAATCTGGTTTTATTGACGTTAAGTGTATTCAGCCTCCCGGATGGGAACACAGTGGTTATTTTATTTCTGGGAGAAAAAGTAAATGAACATTGTAATCTTCAGCTAATCCCAATTTGGTCTACGCTGTTTGAAAAGTTCTTAAATACCATTGGTGCGTATTATAGGTATTTTGACTGCACTATCGAAGTTCACCATTTCCTATCGCTCAGACAAAGGCGTGACCAATGTCCTTTATGCAGGCTTTCATGAAGTGGCCAAGCCAGATGATACCCCTCCGATCTTTACGATGAAATCCAACATGAGAGATCCCAAGGTGGTAAAGTTTACAAGAGACATTGATCCAGAGCTTATCTTGGTGGTTGGCTGGTATCATATGATCCGGCTATTATCAGAGAAATTCCGCATAAGGGTATCGCTGGCATTCACGCATCCCTGCCTCCTAAATACAGTGGAGGCGCACCCTTAGTCTGGGCCATGATCAATGGAGAGCAGGAGACAGGTCTTACCCTTTTCTATTTTGATGAAGGAGTGGATAGTGGTGATATCACAGGCCAGCGTCGTGTGGCAATCCGACTTAATAATAGCATTGCCACGCTCTATGACCGAGTCGAGAAAGAGGGGCTTTCTCTTCTTGAGGAGATGCTTTCCCTGATTGTGGAAGGAGAGGCGCCTCGTACCCCGCAAAAGGAAACAGAACGGACTATTTGGCCTCAGAGAAGACCAGAAGACGCAGAGATCAATTGGTTTTCTTCCAGCCTTTCCGCTTATGATTTTATTCGAGCTCAGACCAAGCCGTACCCTGGAGCTTTTACATTTAGGAAAGGAAAAATTGACTATATGGGAGGCAAAAGTCTATAGGTTTACAGAAGCGAAAGGCGAAGCTGGAGAGGTGTTGGATATTATCGATAACAAATTGGCAAGAGGGTTTCTTATTGGTTTAAAGGACAATGATGTTCCTTTGTTAATAACTAAGGTGGGAACAGAGAAAATCGATATGATGGAAGCGTAGGCTTTCGCTAAAAAGGAAAATTTGGGAGTATGTGAGATACTGTGTGAGACACAAGCGAGAGGCAGCCATTAAACCCTCCTAGGCCCTACATGGAATCTTCTTTTATGTGCCTAACCCCTAAAATCGAGCCAAAAATTACCCCTAAAACAAAACTTAAGCCTGTGGAAAATAGTCTCTGTATGGTGACAATGGATATGCCTATTTCATTCGTTATTCCCAGATGCCTTAGGTAAAAGAGTATGGATCCTTCACGTACCCCTAATCCCATAGGTATCATTGAGATGGCACCTAAAAAGAATGCCGTAGAATTTGCTACTACTGCTTGGCAAAGAGATATTTCCTTAGAAAAAAAACTGGTAAGCAAGACCAGAGTAATGCCGCCAAGCAGTTGAATAAAAACAATGAGGAATATGTATATAATTAAATGATATACGGTAATGTGAGAAAAAGCTTCATGAACATTCTTAATAAATAGGTAAGCACGGCTGTTCTCGTTGCCTTTTTTCAAAAAAACACGCATTCCATAAAAAGCTAGTAAGCCAAAAATAAAAAGATAGGAAAAAGAAAGTACTGAGACTTTTGTATTGCTCGTAAAATAAAAAAAAGTGCCGATAAAAGCAATGATGCCGCATATTGTTGTACTTACAATGAGTTCAATGAGAATCATGGTTGTTCCAGAGGAGTAAGGAACATTATCGAACTTGTTTAATAAATAGACTGCTAATGGAAAGCCTATCTTGGCAGGGGTGGAATAATGAGCAGCCATACTGGAAAAATGTATAAAAACAAGATTCTTAAACTTTGAGGGAGAGAATAAGGAGTGCAAAAGATATTTACGCGAAATGATTTGAAAGAGAGAGATTAAAAGGTAGATGAATAATAACAGAGCAAATTGCCACAGTCTTAATGACGATACGGCCATCCAAATATCGCTGAAGGATATTCTGAAGATGGCCATAAAGATAAATACAATAATAAAAAAGAATAATAGCCAATACCCCTTTATCAATGTAGTAAAACTACTTTCCATAAACGATTTTTGAAAACCTTATAGGTATAGACTCAAATTTCGTTTTTGCGCATGTCTCCTTGTCAAGAACATCTGAATATGTGGAATCTCGTGTTTGAAAAAGAGGGGCCAGCTTCACACTCTTGACAGCTATCCACCTTTTTTGTCAAAAGTGTAGACGGACCCTAATATGTTCTTGATTTTCTAATTGGCATCCAACTTGGAAATCAAGGCCTTAGCAAGGCCCTGGTTGCGAGGTAGGGAGACTACATGGTCTACACAATGCGCTTTTGCCACCTCCACGGTCCGGTCTTTGCTGCCGTCGTGAATGATCAACCACTCGACTATGTCTACCCCCGGAACTTCACGAGGCAGAGCAGAGGGGGTAGTTTCAAGTGTCTGTTCCTCATTGTAACACGGAATCTGGATCATAAGTTTCATCATTTCATCCCTCACCAGTTTGTGAATGCAGTGAATTTGAAAATTACCAAATAACCCACGAATTGGGTATCTAAATAAATAGTATCTATACCATCATCGGAAAGGAAAACCTACAAATTTCTAAGACCAGGAGGCCATCTACAAGGTCAACGACGCCCCACAAGCTACTGCTAACCTTTTGGAATGGAAGCCTGTCAAAATCTTCGTAACAAAGAGCCTCGCCCGTCAAATAATGGCTCAACTATTCAGATCAAGATTCTGTATGAGTATTTTTTTGACTTCTTCTTTTTAGGAGCTTATATTTTATAGTTATTACTGAGACCATCAAATAGTCTGCACTATCGGGAGGGGCATGAGGTCTTTTCTGCTGTGACTGGTCGCCCGCGACGAGCTCGGCCGAGTCGGAGGCCGCTGTCATTTTCACGACTTATCAGTGTGGGCAGCCGCAGCTCTCCCGACTTGTCGGGAGAGAATGCCGAGGGGGCAAGCCTGCCCGCCATCGCGAGCCGCTCAGGCGAGGCGGGCGGGACTCCCCCGTTGATAAGTCGCAGAAAAGATCCCGCACAGCGGGAGAGCCTCGGAACAGAATAAAAGACCTCATGACCAGCCTAAACCCTTTTAGGTTATGTCCAATGCAAACGATAAAATGCTCTGTTTAGTAAGTACTCTTAATGTTTTGAAATTAGATTTTGAAATCATGAATTACAATCCCCTGAATTATCAAATCATTGACCATACGGCAGATCTGGGGATAGTTGTTAAAGGCGCCAATATTAAAGATCTGTTTGTCAATGCTGCCGATGCTATGATGGACCTTATGGTCAAGGCGGATGCCAGTCATAAGGGAGCTAAGAGGGCGGTTTCTGTGGAGGCTGAAGACTTTCCAGACCTTATGGTGAGATGGCTGGGAGAGATTCTCTATCTCCTTGACGGTGAACATTTACTGGTGATTTCGACAGAGATACAATCTATTAGCCCAATGCAATTGCAGTCCACACTTAGGGTGGTACCTTTTAAGAGGGGTCATCATGAAATCCTGAGAGAGATAAAGGCTGTTACCTACCATCAGATTTCGGTAGAAAAAAAAAATGATGGTTGGGAGGCCAGGATCATATTTGATATTTAGAGACCGTTGCGATTTAAGGGTATGCTACTATTCAGCCACCAAGATACGAAGACACCACGTTCGGTTTTCAATTATTTGTGTCTTGGTGACTTAGTGGCAGGGATTGTGGATTGAGGAATTAAGGAATTAAGGAATCATAACCACTTTAGGCACTTAATCGGTAAATTATGGATTTCAAGGTAAAAAAGATAGACGAATGGCGCTACCTCATACCTAAGAAAGGGGCTATGAGGGTACCGGGGTTAATTTTTTCTAGCTCTGAGTTAATGCCCAACATAAAGGATGATCAGAGCCTCCTTCAGGTAGTCAATGTTGCAACCCTCCCCGGTATTGTCAAACATTCCCTCGCCATGCCGGATATACATTGGGGCTATGGATTTCCCATAGGCGGTGTAGCGGCGTTTAGAATGGAAGATGGAATCATCTCGCCAGGGGGAGTCGGTTACGACATAAACTGCGGTGTCAGGCTTGTGACTACTGCTCTCGTGGCAAGCGAAGTCAGACCCCGGATAAAAGAGCTTGTTTCGGCCCTCTTTAAGAATATTCCCACGGGCGTTGGTTCAAGAGGGGCGATACGTCTTTCGGGAAAGGAACAACGGAATGTAGCCGCAGAGGGTGCTTCATGGGCCGTCAACAAAGGTTTGGGGACCAAAGAAGATCTGGAGAGGACTGAGGATCGGGGGGTTATCACGGGAGCCGATCCCGGAGCAGTGAGTGAAAGAGCATACAAGAGGGGTCACGATGAGCTTGGGACCCTTGGCTCTGGCAACCACTTTTTGGAAATACAGACCGTTGATGAGATTTATGACCACAACAGAGCTCATGCCTTTAACCTCTTTGAGGGTCAAGTCACTGTGCTTATCCACTCAGGCTCGAGGGGATTCGGCCATCAGATTTGTGATGATTTTTTAAAGGAGATGGGAACCAAGGTAAAAGAGGCAGGATTTGATCTTCCGGACAGACAGCTGGCCTGTGCATATGTTACATCTGAGACGGGCAAAAGGTATCTTTCTGCTATGGCCTGCGCGGCCAACTATGCATGGGCAAACAGGCAAATAATAATGCATTGGACCAGGGATACATTTGAGAAGATCTTAGCCATGGGCCCCAATGAATTAAAGATGGAGCTTCTGTACGATGTCTGCCATAACATAGCTAAACTAGAGCAGCATGTAGTTGATAAAAAAAAGGTTGCCCTCTGTGTTCACCGTAAGGGGGCCACTCGATCATTTCCGCCTGGTCATCCAGATGTTCCTGCAGTTTATAGAGAGGCAGGGCAGCCGGTCCTGATTCCCGGTGACATGGGCACCCACTCCTATGTATTGGCAGGCAGCCAACAGGCCATGGAGGAAACCTTTGGCTCCACCTGCCACGGAGCCGGCAGGACCCTGAGCAGGAAACAGGCCATTAAGGCTGCAAAGGGGAGGGCTATAGAGAGAGAGCTCGAGGACAGGGGGATTTATGTCCAATCCAGGGGGAAGACTACCTTAAAGGAGGAAATCCCCGAGGCCTACAAGGATATCTCGTTGGTGGTTGAGGCTGTACACATGGCGGGGCTGGCAAAAAAAGTGGCCAGATTAAGGCCCCTTGGTGTCATAAAGGGCTAGTGTCTCGTACCATAAATTCGCACGTCCAGATAACAACATATTCGGGAATAAGTGAGCCTGCTTTTTCGTCAGGCATGCCCTATTCCCTCAAGGCGATATCTATAGGGTATATGGGAGGGGTTATTATCTTTGAGGTTTCAGAAAGCATTATCTTGGAACTCTTATTTTCCGGGCGTGAAACCTCCAAGATAATAACACTGCAGGCTTCAGTGGAATTTTTTTGAGATATCGCCTTTCAGGAACAGCCCATGCCTCCGTCCAGAATAGATCTATGAACATATGGTACGAGACATTAGTTTTTCTTGTATTCCCAGTAATTCAAACCGATGACAACAACAAACCCTAATAACATAAAAAGGAATGCAAGAACAACCTCGGTGTCTAAACTGGGCGGGAGAATATTGACTTGTAAAGCAGGTACCTCGTTGCCGTGACTATCAATAAAGGTGGTCAGGGTTTCTTTCCAGGGCCAAATCCTCCTTAAAGACCCCAGCATCAAGCCAATAAGAATTGCCATGGTCAGATCATAGTACCTTTTCAAAAGCCAGTCTAGGATCCTCACAAAGCTCAGGAGGCCCGCCAGAGCACCGACACCCAACAGGAGAAGGGTTTCAAAATCCCTGTTGTTTAATGCCTCAAGGGTATAGTGGTATTTTCCCAGCAAAACCAGGATATAGGCGCCCGATATTCCCGGAAGAATCATAGCGCAAATGGCAAGAAAACCGCTTAGAACAAGAAACCATGCAGCATTCGGTGTAGCAACAGGTATCATTCCAAATAGAAAATAGGCGCCAACTGCCCCGACCCCTGTGGCGACAAACGTAGGTATTCGCCATTCTCTCACCACCCTGCCAACCGTAAAGATAGAGGATAAAATCAATCCAAAGAAAAAGGACCAGACTACAACGGGGTAGGCAAACAAAAGCCAACTGAGGGCCTCTGCCAGAGAGAGGGTAGCTACTAAAACACCCAGACCAACGGCGAGAAGAAAAGGCCACGAAACCGAGGAGAATGCCTCCCGGATCCTAAGCAGGGCAATAAGCCTGAGAAAACGAAGATTCAGTGAACGAATAGCATGTATCAGTTCTTCATATATGCCAAGGATGAGGGCCATAGTGCCTCCTGAAACGCCCGGAATCACATTTGCCGCACCCATGCAGAATCCTTTAATTGCAAGAATAAGATATTTTGACAGATTTGGCGATGACATATATCGCTCTTTTGTAGCTGTTCAGGGGTTCAAAGGTTCAATGGTTCAAGGTTCACCGAAAATCTGAACAGTTGTTTCGTGAGTTCTGAACGGTCTTGCACTGAAGTTCAGAGTGAGCTTTACCTGATGTTGAATCAATCTGAGTTTCAGGACATGTATGATCATGGTCAACGCACTAGCGCAACCAGTCGTGATTTCATCCCGCCATACGTCTGGCGGGCTGGCCTACAAGCAAGGTCAACGAGAGAAAGATAACCCTGAACGGCGAACCCTGAACCTGTGAACGCTTACGCTCTTTTTCCACAGATTAAAACAGGTAGTGTCCCTTATACCCATATTTTCATAAGATTGCACCAGGTGTTTTCATAACTCAAAATCTTACCATTTATGCTAGGTTTTTGAGATGAAATCAAATCCTGATTCTGTCGTGACTTATAAACTCGAAATCCGAAATAGTAAATTCGAAACAGCCCGAAGCTGAACAAGCCTGGGCAAAGGTCTTTTGGTTCAGAGCATTGGAACTTTGGATATTCGATTTGTTTAGAATTTCGGGATTCGAATTTCGGATTTTGGACATTGCCAAAGAAAATCACTCAATAAAAATCGCTACAATACCTGCTAAGAAACAATATGGAAAAAAGTAGTAGAGCTTCCCGCTTCTTACAAAATCCATCGTTATCTTCAGGGCCAAAAGACCTACCAGAAAAGAGATGATAATTCCTGTCAGAAAGGGAATATAGCCAATTTCAGCCACCTCGGTCATGTCAAATTTCATTACTAAAGCCCCTATGATAGCTGGAATAGAAATGAGAAAGGAAAACCGTCCAGCCAAATCCCTATCCAAACCACAAAAAAGACCACAGACTATGGTGGCCCCAGACCTGCTTATGCCGGGAGTAATTGCAACTCCCTGTGCTAGCCCTACCGCCATCGCTGAGATGAGGCCGATTTTCTTTTTTGTAGTGAAATAATCAGGTATAAGCCGGCTTACTCCAAGGATTGTGCCGGTAATTATGAGCATAATTCCCACAATAAGAGTTGATCCAAACATCTCATGGAACAATGAGCCAAAGATTATCCCGATAAGCGCCGTAGGAATGATACTCAATAAGATCCAGAAAGTCAGGGCTGCATGGGGAAATTGGTGGATTTCGCTGGCCTGCCCGCCACTCTTTCCTTTCCACAAAACCGCCGCAATATAACCCGCGCTTTCGGTTATCATCATTTTTACATCGGTCCAGAAGAATATTAACACAGCCAGCAGTGTCCCAAGGTGAAGCGATATATCAAGCAAGAGCTCCGGATTCTTCAGCCCAATCAGGTGCTGAAAGATGACCAAGTGACCGGAACTGCTGATAGGCAAGAACTCCGTTAATCCCTGGATGATCCCTAACAAAATAGTTTGCTCGATATCCATCTAGAATCGGCCTTATTTCCGTGCAGATTGTAAGCGGTAATGCTTTACTGTAGGTGCCGAGCCCTCGTAAAACATCACTAACAAAAAGGCACAAAAGACCTTTACTTCTCTATACGTTAATTTATAAAAAAGCAAATGCTAATCCATTATTGAGAAGCAATACTATAGACAAATGATCGTTATTCTTGTATCAATCTTAAAGAGGGCGATCCCGGTCATTTAAGAAGGCCTAGGTTTGAAAGGAGGTTTATTATGTCTGATAAAATTTATGAACTTTTGGGCAAAGAACAGGCAGACAACATGCTCACTCACAAATGTACCACTATCGGCAAGGAGAGAATAAAGATTCCCTCTCCTGATTTTATTGACCAGGTGTTCATCGACTCAGATAGGTCACCGAATGTCTTAAGGAATCTACAGTCGGTTTTCAGCCACGGTCGGCTTAAGGATACTGGTTATCTTTCCATACTCCCCGTTGATCAAGGGATTGAGCACTCTGGGGGCGCATCTTTTGCTCCTAATCCAGACTACTTTGATCCGGAAAACATTGTAAAACTTGCCATTGAGGCAGGATGCAATGCAGTTGCCTCAACCCTCGGTGTGCTCGGTGCTGTCAGTAGAAAATACGCTCATAAAATCCCCTTTATTGTTAAGTTCAATCACAACCAATTGTTGACTTACCCCAATACCTATGACCAGGTCTTCTTTGCTCAGATTGAGCAGGCGTTTGATTTGGGTGCGGTAGGTGCAGGGGCTACCATTTACTATGGATCGGAAGAGTCGAATAGGCAGATAACAGAGGTCAGCGAGGCATTTAAGATGGCCCATGAGCTGGGGATGTTCACAGTTTTGTGGTGCTACCTCAGGAATAACGCCTTCAAAAAGGACGGTGTTGACTATCACGTGAGCGCTGACCTTACCGGTCAGGCGAACCATCTTGGCGCTACGATTGAGGCTGATATCATAAAGCAGAAGCTTCCAGAGAATAATGGCGGGTTCAAGGCCTTGAACTTTGGTAAGACCCATGAAAAGGTGTACAC
>Ga0209636_10006250_pt1 | contig 12169 bp, 9 predicted proteins | sample DeeMarSWOR152_54_FD_187464 | JGI IMG/M metagenome (GOLD analysis project Ga0209636, IMG submission 187464) | Marine sediment microbial communities from White Oak River estuary, North Carolina - WOR-1-52-54 (SPAdes) (version 2) | ecosystem: Environmental > Aquatic > Marine > Intertidal zone >...
CACACTCATGAATAAAGGACTGGAAGTTATTGAAGCCAGATGGTTATTTGATCTTCAGCCACATCAGATAGAAGTGATCGTTCATCCTCAATCAGTTATCCATTCTATCGTTCAGTTCGAGGATGGATCAATGAAAGCTCAGATGGGACTTCCTGATATGAAATTACCCATCCAATATGCTTTAGGATTTCCCAGAAGAATTAAATCTGATTTCCCCAGGTTTTGTTTTAAAGATTATCCAAATCTTACTTTTGAGGCACCGGATACAAAAAATTTTCGTAATCTTGCACTCGCTTATAATGCACTGGAAAAAGAAGGTAATGCTCCCTGTATTTTAAATGCCGCAAATGAAGTGGCGGTGGAAGCATTCTTAACCGGAAAGTTAGGATTTCTTGACATTCCCGATATTATTGAAAAAACGATGGATCAGCTGACTTTCGTTGAGAATCCCAATTATCATGATGTTATACACACTAATGAAGAATCAAGGAAAATAGCAAATTATCTTATTAAAGGATATTCTGAACAAATTTAAATATCATTAATACCAGTTAAGACAATGAAGATATTGATCCAGGCATCACAATTTCTGCTGAGTCTGTCCATACTGGTCATGCTGCATGAACTGGGTCATTTTGTTTTTGCCAGATTGTTTAAAACAAGGGTTGAGAAATTCTATATTTTTTTCAATCCATGGTTCGCACTTTTTAAAAAGAAGGTTGGTGAGACAGAATATGGAATCGGATGGCTTCCCCTGGGAGGATATGTAAAAATATCAGGGATGATCGATGAATCTCTTGATAAGGAACAATTAAAACGCCCCCCGCAACCCTGGGAGTTCCGATCAAAACCTGCATGGCAACGTCTTTTTATAATGATTGGCGGAGTCCTTGTCAACTTTTTGCTCGCCTTGTTCATTTATGCTACAACCCTTTATATATGGGGCGAACAATATCTCCCCACAAAAAATGCCAAATATGGCATTATGTGTGATTCCCTTGCGCTGAGTATCGGTTTGCAAAATGGGGACAAAATTGTTTCACTCGACAATACCAAAGTCGAGAAATTCAATATGATCATCCATGATATGATCGTGAACAAAGCCTCCAGTATTCAGGTCGAGCGCAATGGGCGTATCCTTGATATTCAAATTCCTGATGAAATTATTGCACCCCTGTTAAAGAGCCCGGGATTCATTACTACAAGAATACCCTTTTTCGCAGACGATTTTACCAAAGATTCACCTGCCGCAGAAGCTGGAATTATTAAAGATGACCAGATTATTGGACTGAATGAAAAGGATCTCTTCTTTTTCGATGAATTCAGGACTGAACTTAAAAATTTTAAGAATAACACTGTTGATGTCAAAGTTTTAAGGAACGGAGAAAAGCTCAATTTCCCGGTTAAAGTAAATGAGGAAGGTTACATTGGTATCTATCCGGTCGGTGACCTGGGGAAATTTTTTGAGCTTGAAAAAATCGAATATACTTTCTGGGCTGCCATACCGGCCGGAATAAGCAAGGGATTCAGCACCATGATAAGCTATCTTAAACAATTGAAACTACTTTTCAGGCCTAAAACAAAAGCATATGAATCTCTCGGCGGATTTATCAAAATAGGCAGCTTTTTCCCCGATGTCTGGGATTGGCAGGTGTTCTGGAATCTTACCGCATTACTATCAATTATTCTCGCAATTATGAATATTCTGCCTATTCCTGCACTTGACGGCGGACATGTATTATTTCTAATGTTTGAGATCATCACCGGGCGCAAACCGGGAGATAAATTCCTTGAATATGCTCAGATTGCAGGAATGATCATTCTCCTTTCAATTTTATTGTATGCAAATGGGAACGATGTCATACAGCTGTTCAAAAAATAAAAAAATTTAGATTTAACGCGTTGTGTATTTAAACCAAAGAGATTGATTATTATTTCATGTTGTACTCCATACATCATACTCCAAGCTTTTTGATTTATACCACAACAGGTCACCCCCTCCGGGGGTTCTGCATGGTTGGTTTTCTCCTGCACTATTAAAGGTCAGCCCTTTCAGTGTCTTATTCATTCATTCATCTGAAATATCAAATCCAAAACCTTATTAACACAAAACCCTGCGACCTTGACAATTCGCCCACTCTCCCATTCTCCCACTCCCTTCACTCCCTCCATGCCCAAACTCTTTTTTATTTGCTTGATGCTCCATGTTACTAATTTTATTTGCTCAACGTTCCATGATATATATATAAATAATTATTTGTAATTTTGTCGGACTTCATAAAAAACAGAAAAATGATAAACTTATTTATTATTCTAGGAATACCGGGACCATGGCAGGTAATTTTAATTGTTCTGGTTGTTTTGCTCCTTTTCGGTGGAAGAAAAATTCCGGAACTGATGAGGGGACTTGGACAAGGTATGAAGGAATTCAAGAAGGCCACCAAAGACGATAAAAGTGAACCTGAGGAAAAAAAGGAAATCGAAAAAGAATAAATACCTCGTTCCAGTTTATTCCCGTTGAACCTGTCAGAATAAATGAATAATATAGAAGTTGGCAGGTTTTTTTATGCCCTGAACACATTTTAATGCTGTAAACGTACACTCTGGTATAATCTTTGTTATTTCTTCAGTTTGAAAAACTCAAGGCCTGATATGAAGAGAATTTCATTTTTCATCGCAATTTCCATTCTCCTTGCATTTGCCGGATGCACCGGTGACAAACAACCATTCCTGCCAAAAGTTACCGGGAAACCAGGTGAAGTCCTGCTTGTAGTCGACCAATTTATATGGGAATCAGAAATCGGTAAATTTCTTAATAACTTACTCACACAACCCTTCGAGGCAATCCCGCAGGAAGAACCCATTTATGATCCCATCAGGATTTCTTCTTCAGGATTTAATAATATCTTTAAATCACATCGTAATATCATCCTTGCTAAAATTTCTTCCCGCAATAAAAAACCACGTATCATTGTGCAAAGGGATATATGGGCCAAACCACAACTTGTAATAAACATCATCGGGCCCAATGATTCGACTACATTGGAATACCTGGAAGAAAACCAGGATAAGATGATTTCTCTTCTGAATCAGGCTGAAATCAGCCGCACAATTGAGAACTATAAAAAAAACCGTGCCAAGGGCATTGACGAAAAACTGAAAGTGAAACACCATCTGTCAATATCCGTTCCTATGGGCTATCAGATGGATGTTGATTCACCCGGTTTTATCTGGATATCACATGAACTCAGTGATCTTACCCAGGGAATCCTGATCTATTATTATGATTATAAAGATCCGGATACTTTCACTCCGGAATACCTTGTTAAAAAACGAAATGAATTGACCAGGAAGTTTGTCCCCGGACCTGTGGATGGTTCATATATGAAGACTGAAGGCCTTTACCCGGTGGTTTTTAAAGAATATAATCAAGAGGACAAATATTTTATAGAACTACGCGGATTATGGAAACTTGAAAAGGCATTCATGGGCGGACCATATGTCAGCCTTACAACCCTGGATGAGCAAAGAAACAGGGTTGTAACTGCTGATGGATTTGTATACGCTCCAAGTCTGGATAAAAGAAATTATGTCAGGGAAATTGAAGCAATTATACACACCCTATCTATAACCGAATAGTTACTTCTTATAATAATCGCACTGTGCGATTAAACCGTAAGTATTTATGTTTCTGTATTTGCAGGACCGTCCCGGTTACCCAGGACGGTTCTGCTTGTATTGTATAATTCACATTTTAATCTTATAACAGGTTAAAAGTAAGTATCAACTATCTCCCTCTTTTACTATCTTTGCATCATTTAAACACTCATCCAATTTTAACAATATGAATATCAGCCTTGTAAAAAAGGTCCCCGATAACGAGCATCTCATTATCCTTGGAAAGAAAGACAGCCAGTTTGACATCCACATACAGAATAATGAGGAAAAAATATACCTGAAAAATGCCCTGCAGGATAATAATAAGAAGCTAATCACCATCAATCAGTATAAGCGATGGGTGTTTATCCATATCCTGGAAGAAGATAAAAAGCCCTTCCACCAGGTACTTGAGGAAATCAGGAAAGGTGGCAGGAAAGTACTGCAGGCCTTGAATGACAGAAAGATCAAGCAGGCTTGCATCACTGATCTTTCAACCAATGTCTCTTATATTTATGCCTTTATTGAAGGAATAGGATTGAGTAATTACCAGTTCCTGAAATACCTTAGCAAAGCAGGTGAAGAAGAAAACAGTCTGAAAACTCTCCATGTTCACTCAAATGAACTGAAGAAGAAACAGGCAGACGAACTGGGATATCTTATTCACGGTGTATACCTTACAAGGGATCTTGTTAACGAGCCTCTCTCTTTTCTAACAGCACTTCAGCTTTCAAAGGAAATTGAAAATTTGGGAAAGGATGCTAATTTCAGCGTTGAAGTTTTCCATAAAAAAAAGGTTGAGTCATTGAGAATGGGCGGACTGTTAGCGGTTAATAAAGGAAGTATTGATCCACCTACCTTTTCCATTCTTACATGGCAACCAGAAAATGCAAAAAATAGTAAACCCATCGTCCTTATCGGTAAAGGTATTGTCTATGATACAGGTGGTTTAAGCCTCAAATCCACTTTCGAAAATATGGATTACATGAAGTCCGATATGGCCGGAGCAGCTGCTGTGACAGGAACAATCTGGGTCCTTGCCAAAACCCGCATGCCTGTATATGTGGTTGGACTAATCCCTGCAACAGATAACAGACCAGATGGTAATGCATATGTTCCGGGTGATGTCATTAAAATGTATGACGGCACAACAGTTGAAGTGCTTAATACCGATGCAGAAGGCAGGATGATCCTGGCAGATGCACTTAGCTGGGCAAAAAAATATAAACCGGAACTTGTTATCAATATTGCTACCCTTACCGGTGCTGCACAGGCAGCAATTGGGAATTACGGGATTGTGACAATGGGAAATGCCGGAAAGGATGTCCTTGACAAACTGAAATTAAGCGGTGACCTTGTTTATGAAAGAATTGCCGAATTTCCCTTCTGGGATGATTATGCTGAACTCTTAAAATCTGATATCGCAGATATAAAGAATATTGGGGGAAGATATGCAGGTGCTATTACCGGAGGGAAATTTCTTGAACATTTTACAGATTACCCATTTATTCATCTTGATATAGCCGGTCCTTCATTTAATAAAACAAAAGATAATTACAGGGGAAAAGGTGCAACTGGTGTAGGTGTCAGATTATTATTCAACTTCCTGAAAAACAAATAATCATCAAATGAAAACGCACAAAATCAGGATAGGGATTACACAGGGGGATATTAATGGAATAGGATACGAGATCATCATCAAAACATTACTTGATAACAGGATCCTCGATATTTGTATACCTGTCGTTTACGGATCTGCCAAAGTTGCTGCATATCACCGGAAAACTTTGAATATTGGGGATTTCAGCATGAATATTATTAAATCTCCCGATGATGCAAATCCTAAACGGCCTAATATCATTAATTGTCTTGATGATGATATTCGGGTTGAACTCGGGAAATCCACTTCTGTTGCCGGAGAAGCTTCCTATATTGCATTGAAAAGAGCTGCTGATGATATTAAGGCAGGTAAACTGGATGCACTGCTAACAGCTCCAATCAGTAAATATAATATCCAATCAGAAAATTTTAAGTTTTCCGGACACACTGAATTTCTCAAAGATTTTTTCAACGTTGATGATATACTCATGTTTATGACCAGCGATTTATTAAAGATCGGACTGGTAACAATGCATACCCCGCTCCACCAGGTCCCCTCCCTGATATCCGAAAATAAGATCATACACAAAACCAGGATTATGTATCAATCGTTGATTGAAGATTTTGGAGTCATTAAACCAAAAATAGCTGTTCTCGGATTAAACCCTCATGCCGGGGAAGAAGGAATGCTTGGAAATGAAGAACAGGATATCATAAAACCTGCAATTGAAAAATTAAAACAGGAAGGTTTATTGGTTTTTGGACCTTTTTCTGCCGATGGATTCTTTGGTTCAGGTGCCTATTTGAAATTTGACGGGATCCTGGCAATGTATCACGACCAGGGATTGGCTCCGTTTAAATCCATCGTAAGAGATGAGGGAGTGAATTATACAGCCGGACTTCCAATCATTCGTACTTCTCCTGCTCATGGAACAGCTTTTGAGATGGCAGGTAAAAACCTTGCTAATAATGATTCCTTCCGCAAAGCTTTATATACTGCCTGCGATATCTATCAAAACCGAAAATCATACACTGAGATTTCCAAAGATCCTTTGAAACTTATAGATCTTTCGGAATTGGAATAGGGAAAATCGAAATTCGAGAATCGATAATCCAAACAAAGTCGAAATCCGAAATTCGAGATTCGAAAGAATTTAAAATAAAAATTGAAATTATCATATAGCACATTTTCAGGTCTTTATTCATAGCGACATCCTATACCCAGGGTGTTGCCCTGCCTTACAAACTTGATTTATTCTGGCAGGAACTGAAATATATTTCCATTCAGGGAAAATGATTTTTAGTCTCTCGGTCTTTTCCACTCCTTTCGGTTTTCGACATTTCGATTCTGTTTCGCTCCTTTCGGCTTTCGACATTTCGATTCTCTTTCACTTCTTTCTTTTTCAATTCTTCAAATTTTGATCTTCCTTTCCCCATTTCTGCTAAAAAACATCATGACTTATATTGTAGTCTCAATTAATATTTATAAGAATAAGGTTCATATTCATTAATTTTGTGAAAAGAACTTAAAACATAAAACCATGGCATTATTTACCAGAGAAGATGCATTAAATTATCATGCATCCGGCAGACCGGGTAAAATTGAGGTTATTCCTACCAAACCTCATAGTACACAGGTTGATCTGTCACTCGCTTATTCACCGGGTGTTGCAGAACCCTGCAAGGAAATCCAGAAAAATCCTGAAAATATCTTTAATTACACAGCTAAAGGAAACCTTGTGGCAGTGATATCGAACGGAACAGCTGTTCTGGGATTGGGTGATATTGGTGCCGATGCGGGTAAACCCGTTATGGAAGGGAAAGGTCTTCTTTTTAAAATTTTTGCTGATGTAGATGTTTTTGATATAGAAATTGATGAAAAAGATCCTGATAAGCTGGTGGAGATCATTAAAAAAATCTCTACAACATTTGGTGGGATAAATCTTGAAGATATCAAGGCACCTGAATGTTTTGAGATAGAGCAGCAGCTTATCAAGGAACTGGATATCCCTGTTTTTCATGATGACCAGCATGGTACTGCTATTATTTCAGGGGCAGGTTTACTTAACGCGCTCGAACTGAATGGTAAAAAAATTGACCAAATAAAAGTGGTTGTTAATGGTGCGGGTGCTTCAGCTATTTCATGTACCAAATTATACATTTCGCTTGGTGTTAAAAAGGAAAACGTAATCATGCTCGACAGTAAAGGTGTGCTCAGTAAGAAACGTAAAGACCTGAATATTTATAAACAGGAATTTGCAATCAATACCGACATGGAAACCCTTGAAGAAGCCATGGTTGGGGCTGATGTATTTCTTGGTTTGTCTGTTGGTGATGTTATGACGGCTGAAATGCTTAAGAGTATGGCACCGGATCCCATTGTATTTGCAATGGCCAATCCAAATCCTGAAATATCATATGACCTGGCTATGAAAACCCGCGATGATCTTATCTTTGCTACCGGACGGTCGGATCATCCCAACCAGGTTAATAATGTTCTTGGATTCCCGTTTATCTTCAGAGGTGCACTGGATGTAAGGGCAACAGAGATCAATGAAGAAATGAAAATCGCCACAGTGCATGCACTCGCTAAACTGGCCAAGGAAGATGTACCTGAAATTGTAAATGTCGCTTATAGACAAAAGAATATTGTTTTTGGCAGGGAATATATCATTCCCAAACCACTCGATCCCAGACTGATCACATGGGTAGCTCCTGCTGTAGCGAAAACTGCCATGGATTCAGGTGTAGCCAGAAAACCTATTAAAAACTGGGATGCATACAGGGAAGAACTGAGCCGGCGACTTGGTCTTGATAACCAGTTGATTAGATTCATACACAACAGAGCACAGCGAAATCCAAAACGAGTTGTCTTTGCAGAAGCTGAAAACTTTAAAATCCTGAAGGCTGCCCAGACAGTTATTAATGAAGGTATTGCCATACCAATCCTGCTTGGTAATAAGAAAAAAATTATGTCCATTATCGAGGAAAGTAAACTTGACCTCACCGATATTGAGGTCATAGATCCTGTGAGCGATACTGAATCCAAACGAAGGGATGAATATGCCATGATTCTGACTAAAAAAAGGGAGCGTAAAGGTATGACCCTGGACGAAGCACGTGAACTTATGTACCAGAAAAATTATTTTGGCGTAATGATGGTGGAAACAAATCAGGCTGATGCTTTTCTTTCAGGTCTGACAAGTAAATATTCCGACACGATCAGGCCAGCCCTGCAGATAATCGGAACAGATAATCCTGAAAATCATATTGCCGGGATGTATATTCTGATCACCAAACGCGGCCCGATGTTTTTTGCCGACACAACAGTAAATATACAGCCTTCAGCTAAAACCCTTGTTGATACAACTCTTCTTGCAGCCCAGGAGATCAGGAAATATAATATTGAACCTAAAATTGCCTTGCTTTCTTATTCTAATTTCGGTTCTATCCGGACCGGCAGTCCTGAAAGAGTCCAGGAAGCTGTAAAGGTCCTGCACGAAAAATACCCCGACCTGATCGTCGACGGTGAACTACAGGCTAATTTTGCTCTAAATAAAGAACTCAGGATGACAAAATTTCCCTTCACCAAACTGAAAGATATGGATGTTAACACCCTGATCTTCCCAAACCTGAGCTCGGGAAATATTGCATACAAAATGCTTGGTGAACTTGGAGGAATGGAGCTGATTGGCCCGATTTTGCTGGGTATTGCCAAACCGGTGCATATCCTCCATATGGAAAGCTCCGTGCGTGAAATCGTTAATATGGCAGCTATTTCTGTTATCGAATCACAATAATTGGATCAGAATATTTTGTTATTAACTGTTCTTCAGCCCTGAAAGAGCCTCCTATGATCATTGTGATGCCTGGTTATTTCGCCCTTTCGGGTCTCCAAAATCCACCGCCCCATTGCTTATATGTCAGCGGTGTGTCACAACTAAATTTCAATGTATTGGATGAGAGAATATTAATTTTTTCTCGCGAGAAGCCTTTAAAAGCCTTTTGATTGATTCCAATCCATTTTTTCTATGTTGTGACACAGCCCCAGAAAAGAATAAAGACACAACCCTTCCGGTAAAGTAATCCATCCCCCTTGTTGTGAAAGGATTTAGAAAAGAATAAAATTGCATAAGAAACATCAACACTAAAATTATTATTTTAGCATCTTATTTAATTACTAAAATAATAACGCGTTTTGCGATTGAAAGAACTAAGTAATTGAATCATAGATTTTTTTGTAGAGCTCCTGAGTACTCGGGACGGTTCTGCAAATTCCAAATTATCAATATAGTTGATTTAATCGCACAACACGACAAAATATTAATCTATGTACGATTATATAGAAGGAAAAATCATTGAAAAAACTCCCACTTACATTATTATCGATGCAGCTCAAATTGGATATTTTATTAATATTTCGCTGAACACCTATGCCAGAATTCCCGAGCAGGATCAATGTAAACTTTATATTCACCAGATTGTACGTGAGGATGCGATGCTTTTTTTCGGTTTTATCGACAAACAGGAACGTGAAATTTTCCGCCAGCTGATATCTGTTTCAGGTATTGGTGCTAATACGGCCAGACTTGTACTGTCATCACTCACCCCTGAAGATATCCGGCATGCTATTAATGAGGGGAATGTTGTTGTGCTTAAAAATATTAAGGGAATCGGCATAAAATCGGCTCAGCGAATCATTGTCGATTTAAAAGGTAAAATTGGTAAAGAAGAAGAGATAGAGGAAATATTTAAAGTTGAAAGCAATACAATTCGTGAAGAATCGTTATCTGCTTTAGTAAATCTTGGATTTACAAAATCAACTGTAGATAAGGTGGTCCGGCAGATCCTGGCAGAAAAAAAAGACCTCACCATAGAGGAAGTTGTCAAGATGGCCCTGAAACGGCTCTGAATAACCAAACTTTTTATCCGGTATTCGTTTGAATAAGGTAACCAAATATCTGGCTGCTGGCAGTATCATTCTCATTTATCTGTTAAGTTTGGGAATTCATGCAATATCTGCTATCCCTGCAAGTGGATCCATCCCTGCCGGATATGCCTTCTTCGTTCCACCTGATTCTACCGACCGCGATACCATTGATCTGAAATACCCTTTCACGGAAGATCCAATATCACCAACTTCAGATATTGGCTTCACTTCCCCGTTATATCTAAAAAATCCTTCAAATATCTCTTCTGATATTGTTTATGATCCGGAAACCCATACCTATATTTTTTCTGAAAAAGTCGGTAAATTAAATTACCGGCCCAGTACCTATATGACTTTTGATGAATATCAGCAATATGAAATGAACCGGGCGCAACGGAATTACTGGAATCAAAGAAGACTGGGCGAAAATCCCGAAACCCAGTCCTCATTTATCCCCAGTATTAATATTGGCGGTGAAGCATTTGATAAAGTTTTCGGTACCAATACAATCAATATCATCCCTCAGGGTTCTGCTGAATTGATTTTCGGATTTAATTTGTCAAGGATTGATAATCCAACCCTGTCGGAAAAACTTCGCCGTACACCCAGTTTTACTTTTGAAGAAAAGATACAAATGAATGTGACAGGCAGCATAGGGGATAAAATGAAGCTTGGGCTGAACTACAACACTGAAGCAACATTTGAATTCGAAAATAAGACTAAAATTGAATATTCGGGTAAGGAAGATGAAATCATAAAAAAAATTGAGGCAGGTAATGTAAGCCTTCCACTTACCGGTTCACTGATCACAGGAAGCCAGAGTCTGTTCGGACTTAAAACTGAACTGCAGTTCGGTAAGCTTACCGTAACATCCATTTTCTCACAACAGGAAGGTGAAACATCCGTGATTGATGTAGAAGGAGGAGCACAGTTGAGTGAATTCGAGGTAAATACAGATGAATATGATGCCAACCGGCATTTTTTCCTATCACAATATTTCAAAGATGCTTATGACCGTGCCCTGCAAAATCTGCCGATCATCAATACCGGTATTAATATCACAAAAATTGAAGTTTGGATCACTAATAAAACAAGCAATTTTGAAAGTTCAAGAAATGTGATTGCCTTTATGGATCTTGCTGAAGGAGAATCCAATATATATTCCGATCACTTTACGCAAATCCCGGGAGAAAGAGGCACCAATCCGAGAAATGAGCTGAATACCCTTTACAGTGAAATGACTACTACTTATAGCAATATCAGGGACATCAATCTTATAACAAGTACCCTTCAGGGTGCAATCCCCGATTTTCTTGATGGCCAGGATTTTGAGAAAGTTGAAAATGCAAGAAGATTGACCGAAAGAGAATATACTGTTCAAACAAAATTAGGTTATATATCCCTGAATAGTGCCCTGAATGCTGATGAGGTCCTGGCAGTAGCTTTTGAATATACATTAAATGGAAGAACTTATAAGGTTGGTGAGTTATCATCTGATGGAATAGATGCTCCTAACACCCTCATAGTCAAATTACTGAAAGGCACAAACCTGACACCCAGACTTCCTACCTGGGAACTTATGATGAAAAATATTTATGCTATTGGTGCTTACCAGGTAAATCCGCAGGACTTCACACTGGAAATCATGTACCAGGATGATAAAACAGGAACAACCATCAACTACCTGCCCGAAGGTGAGATTGCAAACCAGGTTCTGTTAAAGGTTATGAATCTTGATAACCTGAATGAACAACTTGATCCTGTTCCGGATGGTATGTTTGACTTTATTTCCGGTATAACCATAAATCCTCAGAACGGACGGATCATTTTTCCTGTTCTGGAACCATTTGGCAAACATCTGGAAAAGAAACTTAATGATCCTGTTGCTGCTTCAAAATATGTTTTTAACGAATTGTACGATTCTACCAAAACTGTTGCTTCCCAGGTGGCAGAGAAAAATAAGTTCAGACTGACAGGAACCTA
>Ga0209636_10006251_pt1 | contig 12168 bp, 8 predicted proteins | sample DeeMarSWOR152_54_FD_187464 | JGI IMG/M metagenome (GOLD analysis project Ga0209636, IMG submission 187464) | Marine sediment microbial communities from White Oak River estuary, North Carolina - WOR-1-52-54 (SPAdes) (version 2) | ecosystem: Environmental > Aquatic > Marine > Intertidal zone >...
ATTGAATTCGGTCGATCCGGCTCAGAGTCAAAGTCGCTTAAATGATTATTTAATAAAATACCCGTTCCTGATGCAACAATTCCTGAACCAAAAAAGCTATTAATACTCTGGGTCAATGCGACAATGTTGCCTTTCTCATCGACAACTGATAAATGTGAAGTATTATTTGATTCAGAAATTGTCAACTGGGGAGGTGAGTAATTAAACATCGCCTGTTCTCTGTTAATCAAGCTCCGTAATCGATCGGCATATTTTTTACTAATAAATGAATCAACAGGCACATCACAAAAATCTGGATCAGCAGCATTTGTTGATTTGTCAGCATAAATCATTTTCATAGCTTCACTAAAAATATGAATAAATTCGGTAGAATTATGTCCCATTGTTTTAATATCGAAGCCTTCCATGATGTTCAACAACTCGATTAAATGAGTTCCGCCACCAGATGGTGGCGCTGACGAAATGATCTGATAACCGCGATAACTTCCAACAACAGGCTTACGAATTTTAACTTGATAAGATTTCAGGTCTGATAATTCAAAAATTCCCCCTTGCTTCTTAATTTCTTCAACGATAGCTTCGGCAAATTCGCCTTCGTAAAAAATGTTAGCTCCGTTATATGCAATCTTCTTAAAAGTCTTGGCTAAATCTTCGTTCTTCAGGACGCTTCCAGGTTCTAATGGCAGCATTTCAGATAGATAGATGGCAGTTGTTGCAGGATGTTTAAGAATCTTTTCGTAATTATCATTAATCATTCCATTTAGTTTTTCACTGACGACAATTCCCTCTCGGCAAAGTTTTATGGCGGGAGCTAATATCTGTTCTAAAGTCATCGAACCATATTTTTTCGAAGCCAAATCAGCACAGGAAACCAACCCTGGAACACCAATTGAAGTCGCTTTGTCTTCTTGTGTTAAATCCTTGAAGCTTAATTCTGCATTATAAAAAAATTCAGATGTTGCTTTGGCCGGTGCCATCTCCCGATAATCAATCATGACAGGTTCATTTTGATCAACCATGTTGATGATTATGAAGCCGCCACCGCCGATACCTGAAGCATTCGGTTCTGCAATTGATAACGCAAAAGCCACTGCAATCGCTGCATCAACAGCATTACCGCCCTGTTTTAAGATATCAATGCCGACTGATGAGGCTATGGGATGAGCAGAGGCGACCATAGCATGAGTAGCTGTGACATCGTTTGAATTTTTTTGATGATCATCTTGACAGGAATGAAGTACTAGAAAACAAAGAGCAATTAAAGATGCGATTAGAACTCGAAAGTGATATTTGAAAATAACCAAGATTAAATGCCTCCTCTGATAATAGAACCATTAAGGTGATTTAAAACACAATCACACTGGCTGAACTCGTTTATGGAAATTAAATATAAATAATTCATTTAAAAAAGTCAACTTTTTACTTGATTTTTATTTTTTTATTTCTATGTTTTAACGGATCAATTTCTGAGACATATCTGATTCTGGACCGAATTATTCTCCGATTATACCGCCTGCTGAGTTTTTCGTTCTCAGATATTTATTCAATAATACATCATGAAATGACACCTTCATAGAATATAAAATTTCTTATCCACGGAAAAAATGTTAAATTGTAATCAAAATATATGGGCATTTTGTGTATAAATTTTGTCTATATTTAATGATATAGCATACTGCACCATTGAAACTCTCCATCTTTAGCTTCATAAAGAAATTTTAAAATAAATATCTTCACTCAGTCTAAGAGACTGGAGAGTCGAATGTTAAAAAGAGATGAAATTGAAAGCTTAAGAACCGAGGTGGCTTTCAAACAAATCATCACCAAAAATCCTCAATTAATTAAAATATTACATCGCGTCAAGTGTGCAGCTTCTCAGGATATAAATATTTTGTTATTGGGTGAAACAGGAACCGGCAAAGATTTGTGTGCTCAGGCAATACACTATCTGAGTTCTCGGAGAAATAAACCTTTCATTGCTTTAAATTGTGGAATGGGTCCATTGGAATTATTTGATAGTGTGCTGTTTGGTCATATTAAAGGTGCATTTACCAATGCGATCCATGATCATCCTGGACTGGTCGAAGAAGCAGATAAAGGTATCCTGTTTTTAGACGAAATTAATTCGATGCCACCAGCCATTCAGGTCAAACTAAATCGCTTTTTAGTAACCGGTGAATTCAGAAGATTAGGCGAAAACAAGCTTAGAAAAGTAGATGTTCGGATTATCGCTGCCACTAACCAACCATTAAAAACTAAAATGGAAAATGGTCATTTTCGTGAGGATCTATATTATCGGCTGGCTGAGTATGTTATTGAATTTCCCCCATTAAGAATGCGAGATGATGACATTAAGTTATTAATGGATCATTTTTTAAAAGAGTATGTGGAACGTTATAAGAGAACCGGGATCAGGTTTAGCGATTGTGTGTACGAAAAGGCAAAACAATATCACTGGCCTGGTAATATTAGAGAACTTGAAAATATTATCAAGCGATGTGTTATTGATAGCAATGGTGACGTGATTACAGAACAAGATTTTCAATTACCCCAGGTTCAAAAATTTTCTGCGATCCCGGCAAATTATTTACATCTCCCTCTCCAGCAAGCTAAAACAGAAGTGGTCAATGATTTTGAATCAACATACCTGAAATATCATCTTCAACAAAACAACGGCAACGTAGAAGCCTGTGCCCGACAGTGTGATAAGCATCGCAGTGCTTTATGGGCGTTGTTGAGGAAGCACAAAATTGATCCTCGAAAGTATCGTAGCTAATCCGTTGAATTGGGTAATTTGGCAATTGGGTAATTAGGCAATCAGGGAAATTGGTAATTGGGGAAATAGAATTACACTTTGAAGAAAGATTATGTTATCATAAATACAGTTACCAAATCACCTAATTACCTAATTACCCCAATTACCACTCACTACTCATCACTCATCGATCGCCACTAACCACTAACCAAAACCATCGCAAATTTGTGATGGACACTATTGTTTCAATATTTAAGTTTATTTACAAGGTTTACTCTTTTGAGTCGTCACAAAATTGTGACAGATTTTAAACTATGTGCCAATGAATCAGCAGGTCTAATTATCAAAATATCAATAGTTAATGATATTAATATTCTTTAGGCATTATTATTGTAAGCAAAGGAAAAAAAAATTAAAATTAGAATTTTTGATTTCGGTGAGGACGGGAAAAAAGTTAAAGGAATTCTCATTTATTGTCAACGGAGCCAGCAGGTGAAAAACAATCAACTCACCAAATCAGAACGAAAATTGGCAGTGCTACTGATTCGATATATGCAAAAAAATCCAGATGCCAAACATACGACTGAGGGAATTGCGAGATGGTGGATAATGCAGCAAAAGTTTGAAGAAGAGATAGAAAGGGTGGAAAAGGTACTTAGATATTTGACAAAGCGAAGAGTTCTCCAGGAAATAATTTTGCCACAAAACCAAAAATATTATAAGATCAATAATCAAAGTGTAATTCAATTTATTAAAGAGATAGAAGAAGAGTATATTTAAGTAAGCAATTAGACAAAATAAAGTCTTCTCTAATCTAGGTCATAATTTTTTTTTAAACCCATTTATCTTTAATATGAGAGATTATTATCAAAATAGTTTGCAGCATATTCTGGACGAGATTACCCGCATCGATCTGTTTTTGCATTTACAGGTACTTAAATTTCGATCACAACGCCATCCTGCTGATACATCTGATCAATTTCAAGGGCTTTACATTTCTGAACAGGAAGTGAATGAATTGATCTCAGGAAAAACAGCTCAATTTGGCTGGTTTCAGCAATCTGATCTGGAAAATCCCGAGTATGAAACTTTCTTCAAAGCGATTCAAAATACCTCTAAAAATATCTCTGAAAAGGTGAAAGTCAGTATTGAGAAAGGCGTACGGCTCAATCTGGTGCATCTGGCAAACCTTTTCGGGCTTTCTCCGCTTGAAATAGAGACTCTCCTAATATGTTTAGCTCCAAATGTTGATTTAAAGTATGAAAAACTTTTTGCCTATTTGCAAAACGACATTACTAAAAAACACCCCGGTGTGGACTTAATTCTAAATTTAATATGTCATTCTTTTGAGGAAAAAATAACCGCGCGTGATTATTTTTCGCCTTATGCACCGCTATTAACCTTTAAGCTTATAGAATTTATTGAAAACGGCTATGATAAAAATGCTCTACTTTTGTCAAAGCACCTTAAAATAAATGATAGAATTGCCGGATATTTATTGAGCAACAGCTTCATTGATAGCGATCTTCAAGCTGTAACTGAATTGTATTATTCCCAACAAAAGCTATCAACATTAATTTTAAATGAAAATTTAAAACGCCGGTTGTCAGACTTTATTGAATGGTATAAAAAAGAGAGTGACGAAAATCGACAAAATATCATATTTTCTTTTTATGGACCTTATGGTGCTGGTAAACGAGAAGCTGCTGGAGCGTTTTGTCGAAAAATAAACCTGTCACTTTTAATCATTGATGTTGAAGCTATCATAAATCTGGAATTACCCTTAAAACATACAATTGAGCTGGCCTATCGGGAAAGCCTGCTGTTACCTGCAGCGCTTTATTTCAAAAACATGGATGCCTTATTTAATCGAAGCGAAAAATCTAATTATTTAAAGGATCAATTTTTAAGAATCTTAAATCAGAATTCATGGCTGAGTTTTATTGGCAGCCGTCAATCATTAGAAATTCAAGGACAACTAACTCATCACCGATTCATCGAAGTCGAATTTCCAGTGCCGAATTATCCCGAACGAGAGCAACTATGGAGTCTGAGTCTAAATAGTCATCATTCCATTTCAGAAGAAGTTGATATTAATGCCCTGGCTGGTAAATTCAATATCACCAATGGCCAGATTCGGGACGCAGTTGCCACAGCCAGTAATCGAGCATTGTGGCAATCACCTGAGAATATGCAAATCACCATGCAAGACCTTTATGAAGGTTGCCGTGCCCAGTCCAACCAGAAACTCAGGACTCTATCACAAAAGATTAAACCCAAATACACCTGGAAAGACATCGTATTACCCAAAGACCAGATGGCTCAATTACGTGAGATCACTAATTATGTCAAATACAAGCACGTTGTCTATGGTGATTGGGGCTTTGATCGCAAGCTTTCACTGGGCAAAGGATTAAACATACTTTTCTCCGGTCCTTCGGGTACTGGCAAAACAATGGCTGCCGAGATTATGGCAAATGAATTGAATCTGGATTTGTACAAAATTGACCTTTCCACTGTGGTCAGCAAGTACATAGGCGAGACCGAGAAAAATTTAAGCAAAATTTTTAAAGAAGCCGAAACCAGCAACGCCATTCTCTTTTTCGATGAAGCTGATGCGTTGTTCGGCAAACGCTCGGAAGTGAAAGATTCCCATGATCGCTATGCGAATATCGAAATTGGGTATCTGCTGCAGAAAATGGATGAATATATCGGTGTTGTCATTCTGGCAACTAACATGAAAAAGAATATGGACGAAGCTTTTGTGCGCAGAATGCATTTTACGGTGGAGTTTCCGTTTCCGGAGGAGAATTACCGCCTGCGCATCTGGCAGAACATTTTTCCTGTAGAGACTCCTCAGGGCGAAAATATTGATTTCAATTTTCTGGCTCGTAAATTTAAAATATCAGGTGGAAACATTAAAAACATTGCTTTAGCAGCAGCTTTTTATGGAGTTGATGATGGACAGGTAGTAAATATGGAACACTTAATTCTGGCTACGAAACGCGAATTCCAGAAAATGGGAAAGTTGTGTGTAAAGGCGGATTTTGAACGATATTATGATTTGGTGCAAAGGAATGTGTAATAATTCTGTAACGCAAGCATCATGCTTGCACCTCAAAAATGGAGAATAAATTATGTCTGTCAATTTCTGGATAAAAAAATATATGCTCTGCCCAACCGCTCATTGCAGCAGCGGCTGCTGACGGAGTTTGATGCCTGTTCAGTTCTAACAAACAAATCTTGTAATCGAGTTTAAGTCCAGATTGATTAATTTTATCGTCTTTAAATGCTCGATTCTTGATATCTGCCAGAGGGCGAATTTGCTTTTAGAGGACTGGATAACTCACTTCTGATCGATAGATTTAATCACACTTATCTTGTATTTATTCATCCAGTATCCAGTATCCAGTATCTCTGTCAGTGAAATCAATTTTTACTAATTATATTTCTAATGCCTGAAGTAATATATTTATCGTTCGTAACAGCATGTATTTCATTCACAATAACAGAAACCAAGCTCTTTGAACCGTTACGAAATTGGCTGGAGAAACAAAGCACTTTTTTAGCTAAGTTATTTAACTGCGGCTACTGCCTGGGCCATTGGGTGGCATTTCTGCTGGTTGCCATTTATCAACCCAGGTTGTTCACCTCGTTCTTTTTTCTGATTGACTATTTTTTCACAGCGCTGGTTATTGCCTGGTTAAGCGCTTTTCAATGGATTGCATTGTGTTATATGATGAAACTGACTGGAAAATAGGTTGAAATTAAACATGAAAAACGAATTACAAAAGATATCAAAAAAGCAAATTTCAAGCTTACTTGACAAAACAGAAAATAATGGTTACAACGGTATATTGCAAGACCTTGCCAGAGGCTTGCGCTATTCCCATATCCGGATCAATTCAAATACCAGCAAGACATTGGAATCTTGTTCATTCCTTTACGCTCTCATTGAGATATTAAATGAAAAAGGAATCATTAGCATTGAGGAATTGGACGAACGCAAGAAACAGGTCGCCGAACGACTGGTGAAAAAATTTACCGAAAGCGGTATCGGACTCATGTATCAAGATCCTGAGTATGACAAGTATACCTTTGACCAGGAAGCTTACGTTGATTGTCTGAGTCGGCTGCCCGTCTGTAAAGCCATATGCTGCAAATTCCCCTTTGCTTTATCCAGGCAAGATGTGGAGGAAGGGATCATCCGTTGGAATTTTAGCCGTCCATACCTTATTGCCCATGGTGAGGATGGTTATTGTGTGCATTTGAATCGGGAGACATATCAGTGTACTGTTCGAGATCATCGTCCAGTACCCTGTCGTGGGTTTGATTGTAACACGACTAAAAGATGGAAGGTTTGGGAAGATTTTGAAAATATGATCTTAAACCTAAAGATCGTAGAACATTTTGAAAATAGGAATAATGAGCTGTTAAAATTATGTGAAAAAGAAGATAGGTACGATAAATGAGTGATGAATCAGTAATAAGCAGTGTTGGGGAAACACTCATTACTCTATTACGGCAAAATATGACAGATATTCCGAGTCCAGAAGAATCAATTATCTTGTATTCACCAGGAGAATTGGGCGCTGAAACAACACGGCTTATGCTTTTTCTTTATGCCATAAAAGAGAACGAACACATGAAAAATCAACCTACGCAGAATCTGGACCCAACAATGTCCAGGTATCCGCCACTAACTGTTGACTTGTACTATATGTTAACTGCCTATCCTTCTGGCGAAACAGACAAAACTGAAAGGACAAAAGGCGCGCATAGCCTACTGGAAAGGGCAATGCGAATCTTTTATGATAATAGTATCTTGAGGGGGGCAGTGCTTAAAGGTTGTTTTGAGAACACGGATGTAGAATTAAGACTATTATTAACTTTCCTTCCTCTGGAGGAACAAGCTCAAATCTGGAATACATCGGGTGATAATGCATTATATAGACTTTCGGTGTTCTATCAAGTCACCCCGGTTGAAATTGAATCAATTCGTGAAGTTGAAGTTCACAGAATTGTTGAAAAAGTCAGTTAGAAATTATGAGTTGTTAGAAAAGAGGGATGGTGTAAAAATGCATTCAGATCCGGAGAAATATATTATTCGGCTGGAACCAGAAATTATAACCAGACTTGCTCTGGCGGTATTTGTTGCCGATGATTATGCTCCTAACAAGCCACCGCTTGGATCTATTAAGGTTCTGATAAAAAATCGAAACCTGGAAGCAATTAAAAATCCCAGCGGTTACTATTTATTCTTGAATCTGCCTGACAGTAATTATTCAGTTCAAACTAAATCTGATTATTATTTTGATCAAGAGGTTGACATAACCATTCCTCGTGAATTTGGTGGAAATTATATATTAGACAAAAAAGTAGATGTTGGTGCTAAAGAAGCTATCTTGACAGATGTGACCGATCTTAAAAATGGTGACGTTTTAGAATTTGACAATGGAAACGATCACATTGAGAGACGATGGATAACATTACATCAGGATCCAAATATACCTAAGATATATTGGGATGAGGATATTAGGGGAGGACTGGAATACGTATATGATGCAGGAACAGTGCTCAAAATACCTGATGGTCAAATCAGGCAACAAGAACGGTTAATTCGAATCGATTTGAAGCCGAATAGTTCTTATCCATTTCCCTCAGTAGCCACCTTAATCAGAGGAGTGATACAGGATAATGATGGTAATGCTGTTTCAGATGCAACAATTAAAGTGGAAAAGATTACACTGGGAAACGAGCAACCTGAAACACCATTAGAAAGGATAGGGGAAGATATTAAAACTATTAGTTCGGATAATGGAGATTTTGCTCTTTACTTTATGATGTTCAAGTTTGAAAGAAATAAAGAAAATAACAACAACAATAATAACATTCTAGTTGACTTAAAAGTGACCCATAAGGATTTTCAAGATTATGAAATAAAAGATCTGAATATCCTAAAAGAACAAGCTAATGTTATTGATATAATTAATTTACAAGAAAGACCTTAATTTTAATAATAGGAGGACATAAAATGCCAGAATATTTAGCACCCGGTGTTTATATCGAGGAAATAGAAATTGGTGCCAGGCCTATTGAAGGGGTGAGTACCAGTACAACTGGATTCCTTGGATATGCTCAGCGGGGTCCCTTAAACAAACCCACGCTGGTTACGAGTTTCTCAGATTACCAAAGAATCTTTGGTGATTTTTTGCCCCCCAAGAAAGACAGCACCGATCTCAGTAAAATCCGTTGGCTTCCTTATGCTGTGTCAGCATTTTTTGAGAACGGCGGCAAACGCGCCTATATCACACGTGTCGCATTTGTTGATCCTGATGATCCCAACAATCCTGACAATGCTAAGCCTGCTTCAGGATTCCTGCCAAAATTGGCTGAATCCGGAACTCCACCTGTGTTAGACGAACCAGCCTTTGCAGGGGAAAGTGGATTGAAATTAACGGATACAATTGATTTCACTGATAAAGATGTTTTGCTCTTAAAAGACGGTATCCAATCTGAGTATCTTGAGTTTAAAGGAGCAGCAAAGAAGGTATCCCTCAAAGGTACAGCAACACTTGCTTTGGCTCACGCGGCTGGTACTAAAATCCTGAAGGGAGAGAAGTCTGCCAATGTTACGACAACAGTAAAGGAGACTGTCGCGGAGGGCGCATCAGAAGTAACGCTCGAAGACGTAACAAACGTCGAAGAGAAGGACTATCTTCTGATTACGGGCAACACAACGGGAGACGAAGTGGTTATCGTTATGAAAATCGAAGACACAACGATTACAACCAAGGAGCCTCTACGCTTCGGCCATGCTGCGGGGAATGAAGTTTTCACACTAACAACCAGCAATGAAACTAGTTTAATTTGCAACGTAGCAGCTGGTGAGTCAGATTTTTATGCTGATATATCTACGGATTTTAATCCAGATGATTATATCATCATCGGAAGTGAGTATCTTCAAATCGAAAAGTCCGAAGACGCAACCGATATTATCCAGATCTATCAAGAACTAAAATATATGCATGAGGCAGGTAAACCATTAGTTAAACTCGTTCCTGCTGTCGAAGTAAATGCTTCCAGCGAAGGGACTTGGGGTAATTCCATCAAAGTTGCTGTAAAGCAAAGCAGCCTTTTGAACACCAAATGTACAAAGGAATTGAAGGATGTAACGGATTACGATCGTATCGACCTGGAGACCATCACAGGTGTCGAACCAGGATCCTTGCTCAAATTACCGGACACTGCCAGCCCTCGGTATGTGATTGTCAAAGAAACTCACAAGACATCGACCGATGAGACCTTTGTAATCCTTGAACCACCAGGCTTTACTGGTACTATAGAGAAAGATGATGAAATCCTAAGCGAAGAATTCGATCTCTATGTCATGGAAGGTAAGAATGATGAAACCTTTAAGCATCTATCATTTAACGAAAAACACAGCCGTTACATCGAAAAAATCGTTACGGAAAAGAGTTCAAATCTGATTCGAATCGTAGATATCACTGGACCACGACCGATCATTCTTATGCCTACGCCGGATGACATCCCTGGATGGCATTTGACCGATGGTACTGATGGTTTTCCGAAAAATGATAATGCCTTGAATGATATATTTGAGGGTAGAGATCCCGGTGAACCAGATGAACGTACTGGTCTTTACACTTTCAAAAATATAGACGCAATCAGCATTGTCGCCATGCCTGGTATTAATACTAAATATCTCCAGCAAAAATTGATTACACACTGTGAAATCGATATGAAAGATCGTTTTGCAGTGCTTGATCCGATTCAGACAGCAGATTTAAGCGAAATTCAATCGCAACGCAATTTGTTCGATTCGAGTTATGCGGCGATATACTATCCTTGGTTGTATGCTTATGATCTGCTTGAAAAAAAATACACCAATATCCCACCCAGCGGATACATTTGTGGAATTTATGCACGGACTGATGTAGATCGGGGTGTCCATAAGGCACCAGCCAACGAAAAAATCAATGGTGTGGTTAACCTTGAAAAATTAAACGGAAAATATCGCATTGTGAATAAAGGGACGCAGGAGATACTAAATCCACTCGGTATTAATTGTATTCGAATTTTTCCGGGGCGCGGAATTCGTGTATGGGGCGGTCGTACCATTTCGAGTAACTCCCTATGGAAATATGTAAATGTAAGACGCCTTTTTTTGTACCTCGAAGAATCCATTGAAGAAGGCACACAATGGGTTGTTTTTGAACCTAACGATGAAAAACTCTGGGCAAGAGTCAAACAGACTATTTCTCAATTCTTAACAAGAGTATGGCGAGACGGTGCGCTGATGGGCACAACAGCCGAACAAGCATTTTTTGTCAAATGCGATCGCACAACCATGACTCAGGATGATATAGATAACGGTCGCCTCATCGTGTTAATTGGCGTAGCACCAGTCAAACCAGCGGAATTTGTGATTTTCCGGATTGCCCAATGGACGGGTGGTTCGGAAGTTACAGAATAATTCTCTAAAGTGATATAGTAAAAGCATAAATTAGGAGGCTATCATGGCAGGTCGAACAGATCCTTATCGAAATTTTCGCTTCAGGGTAGAAATAGATGGCATTACCCAGGCCGGATTTAATGAAGTCAGTTTTGGGGATACGTCAACCGAGTTGGCAGAATATCGAGAAGGCACCGATCCGACTCACAACAGAAAGCTATCCGGTCAAACCAAATATGGCAACATTACTTTAAAATGGGGGCTTACCGACTCTACCGAGCTTTATGACTGGTATCGTCAAGTTGTGGAAAAAGGGGCACAGGGTAACCGTAAGAATATAGCTCTCATACTCGTTGATGAAGCAGGCAGCGATAAAACACGGTGGGACATTGAAGAAGCCTGGCCCAATAAATATGATCCCACTGATTTCAATGCCAAAGGGAATGATGTTGCCATCGAGACGTTGGAAATTGTTAATGAAGGGTATAAGCGGGTATCATAGCAAAGTGAAGAGATGAGTCACTTGCACAATATATTTAGAAAAAGATGGTCTTGAATTCAAAGGAGTAAAAAGATGTCCTTTCAAACAGAGTATGAATTTATGCTGCCTAAAGGCTATGTCGATTCCGATGGGAATTTACATAAGCAGGGCATTATGCGCTTAGCCACTGCAGGCGATGAAATATTACCTCAAAAGGACCCCCGTGTGCAGGCGAATCCTTCCTATTTGGTGGTAATTGTACTCTCACGGGTGATTTCAAAGCTGGGCGATTTGACAAATATTACGCCAAAAACTATTGAAAGCCTGTTTTCCTCGGACCTGGCGTTTTTGCAGAATTTTTATCATCAAATAAACGAAAATGGCACTACAAGCGTCAAAGCTGTTTGTCCGAAATGTGAACACGAGTTTGAATTGGAACATAATGGCTCGGGGGAG
>Ga0209636_10006252_pt1 | contig 12168 bp, 12 predicted proteins | sample DeeMarSWOR152_54_FD_187464 | JGI IMG/M metagenome (GOLD analysis project Ga0209636, IMG submission 187464) | Marine sediment microbial communities from White Oak River estuary, North Carolina - WOR-1-52-54 (SPAdes) (version 2) | ecosystem: Environmental > Aquatic > Marine > Intertidal zone >...
GGCTTCTTTTTTGGTGAGAAATACTGACCCTGCAAACCCCCACGCGCCGTCAACAATAACTCTTACGCCGAGCCCGCCGGTTTGTCTCAGGCTGATATCGTCGGGCAGACCTTTCTTCACGGTTACGTGCTCATCAAAAACTTCGCCGATTCTTACATCAGCAAAGGAGGCTCCGTTTTTCGTTGCTGTTTCTAGAGCAATGTTTCCAAGCTCGTGCGACATATTTTCGCCTTCGCAAGAATTTTTCTGGTTTCGGCGATCCAGACTTATGTGTCTTGCGATATCTGTATGCATCTTCAAAGGCCTGTTTCCGACGGTTTTGTGGACAAAGACGTAGCAATCATCGAACAACCACGTGTTTTTTGTCTCACTGGTTTCTACGAAAAAAGAGCGGAATCGAGCATGATTTGGCTCCGTGTTCAGCTTATATTGTAAAAGTGTCTCCTGATTGAGGTGCCACAGCCTCGAATCCTGTTTCTTCTTTTATCCACTTAGCGAAGCGTTCACAGTTGCCTTCAGCGCCATGTACCACGTACACCTTAGGGTTGCCCTCCAATTTGCTTACGATTTCCTTGAGTTCGCTGGCGCCGGAGTGAGAAGAGAAATCAAAGCGCTCAACTCTTGCTTTAATCTTGCGCATTTTGCCGTCTATGACGCAGTGTCCCTTCTCTAACAATTCATGGCCTGGCGTCCCTGGAATCTGATAGCTTACCAAAAATACAGCGTTGCGCTGTTTCTTTCCCACCTTCTGCACGTAGAAAGCAGCTGGTCCGCCTTTCAGCATACCAGCAGGCGATATGATTACCCCGCACTTGCTTGCTGCTCGGCGTCTATCCCGCCACCCTTCTACAGCATCGCCAGAGTGCACAGCGTCCATGAATAGACGGGGGTCACGCAGAAACATCGTGTAGTTCGTGAGTATGCGATTGGTTTCACGGGTCATACCGTCGATAGTTATAGGGTACTCGAAGTGATACGCCGCCAACAAGCATGCGATTTCCTGTGAGCGACCAACGCTAAAGGCGGGAACTAGCACGGTGCCGCCGTCTTCGACGACTTCTATGATCTTTTCTACAAACTCTTTCTCCAAAGCTGTTCGTTCAGGATGGTCTTCGTTTGCGTAGGTGCTTTCTATGACAAACGCGTCAAGTGCGCCATAGTTTCTGTCAGCAGCCTTAAGCAATCTCGTGTCTATGCTGTTGACGTCGCTGGTGTAAACTAGGCGTTTGCCATCAGCTTCGACTAGGGCTTGAGCGCTTCCTGGAAGGTGTCCGGAGTCCAATAGCTGAAGCTGCATGTCTCCAATGGTGCGGGTTTCTCTGTATCCCATAGACACGGCGGAACGCATCATAGAACGCAGTTCGAGGTATTCAAAGGGCAAGTAATACCCTGAAAGGTGGATGAAGTCTGAGATTAGCAGTTGCGCCAGTTCAAAGGTTAAGCGCGTGGCGAAAACAGGTTTCTGCTCCTTGATGTGAAAGATTGGAACAGCCCCTGAATGGTCAAGGTGCCCATGGGTAATGACTACACCGTCTACTTCTTTAGGCGGTACATGGACTGGGAAACCTGGCGTATGATTAATCATGACACCGTAGTCCAGCAGAAGCTTACTTTTTTCAGTCATCACAGCCACTGCTGCGCGCCCTACTTCACGAGTGGCGCCTAAAAATTGCACTTTCAACGAACGGTAGTCACCATCCAATAAACATCTGCAAATCTGCAACGATTAATGTTCTTTCACAGATAAGAAGCGGAACCCGAATTTAAATCATGCTTAACCAAAACAGGCTTTACCCTGTTGTTCTTGATGGCTTTTAGAATACTGTCAACATTTGGCTCTGCGTCGATCTCGGTATACGCCTTCCACATTTGATGAATGTGGTGTGCGTCGCTTCCACCAACGCCAGGCAGGTTTATCGTTTTCGCCAGTGTGTCAGCCATTTTGTTTTCTTCATCTGTGGAGTCAGGGTTTAGAACCTCAACTGCGCCAAGCCCATATGGGATTTTCTTGGCTGCGTCTCTGATTCCGCCTCCCCGGTACGGATGAGGCACTACTAGGACGCCGTTTCGAGCCTTGGCGAAGTCTACAACACTCTCCAAGCTGCACCAGTAGGCTGGTTTCTCTGTTACTCCGAGAACGATTACGTCGCCTAACATTGTGCCCACTTCTACCCCTGGGATAACTACCACTTCTGGATATGCCGCGGCAAACCTTCGGACGTGACCGTATCCTTCAAGAGTGTTGTGATCGGTTATAGCTACGCCTTTGATAACTGGGTGAGCGTTGAGGGCATCTGCAACATACTTCGGGCTGATTGAAGCATCAAAGGAAAACCGCGTGTGTAAATGCACATCTACGCAAATCATGTTTGCTCGCTCAGTGCCTTTTGCACGGCATTAGATAAAGCATTCACTGCTGATTTATCCCATGGGTTAGTGGGATTCAAAACTGTTACTGCGGTTTTTTTGTTTTTGCATGCACTTCTGACTGTTGAAGCAATCTCGGTGCCCCAGTTTTCGGTGTCGTTGAGTAATATTACCTTCGTGTAGCGACTGCGTCGAATGTAATTTCCGACTTGCTCTGCCACATGTTTGATTGTTTCATAATCGAGAGGTAGCGCAACCTCATGCTGCGACAATGGATAAATCTCGTCAAGTTCTGTGGGCACGACTCCAAAAGGTGCTGCATAAGTGCAAACATGAATCAAGCCCTTCTTGTCCCTCTGGCTCTGTTCAATGCCTTTGGTAATCCTAGCGTGTTCTCTAGACTTGTGAAAAGGTTTGGTGCGAGTTTGTGGCAACAGAAGCAGCACTTCGGCGTTTTTTGATGGGGCATATCTATCTTTAAGTCTGTCTGCGTGGCGCAGCACTTCAGGTCGAGCCAAGTCAACTGCATCATAAAAAAACAAACCGCTGCTCTTTGAGACTGGACTCTGAGTCTCTAAGTACTTGCTGTATTTTCCAAGACGTTTTAAGGCGCTGAAAAGGGCTGGATGTCCCAGTGACTGTGTCTTCAGATGCTCCCAAAGTCGACCTTCAGCTATCGCCTGTTTCACTCTCTTAATCTCTGTCATACTCACGTAGAGGTTGTGTTGTGCCAGAAACTTCTGTCGCTTTGGTTTGACCATATCTTGGACGTCAGTGGGATTTGTCTTCGTGCACAATGCACATGAGCATGGGAAATACTCGATTTCTTTCAACCTCAGGGTTCTAGCGTTTGTCATGTAACGGTCTTGTCGAGCGTAGAGCGCATACGCAGCCGAATCAAACATGTCGCAGCCTAAAGCTATGGCTAAAGCGAACATGAACGGATGCCCTGCGCCGAATAGATGCAGTGGCCGATCAGGAGGAAGATTCTTCTTGGCAGTCATAATCATGTCAACAAGCGTACCAAACAAGTACTGCTCCATAACGGGCGTTGGGCTTCCTAGAGCATGAATCTGAAAAGGCAACTTACCCATTCTTTTCGCTGACTCTGCAACCAGTTCGAGGTAAGCTCCTCCTTGAACTGGACCCGTCCACAAGATGTCGTTTCGAGTCTTGATTTTGGCCAGTTCTTTTGCTCTTTTCAGTGTCTCTTCGACTGTGTGTTTGGCGTATTGCTGCGACACGCCCCAACCGGTTGGCACATCGAGAATAACACCGATGTCCGTGCCGATGCACTCTTGAAACTGGACAATGTCTTTGTTCGTAACTGGCACGTCTCCGTAGATGAGGAGTTGATAAGCGCCAGAGTCGGTCATCACAACGCCGTCAAAGTCTAAAAAACGATGAATGCCGATTTCTGCAGCCTTCTCCTCAGAACGCTTCCTGATGATGTACGCGTTTGTCATGAGTGCTGTGCAATCGAACTCTTCACGCATGGCCTTAGGAGAGATTGCCTGGATCGCAGGATTCACAACTGGCAAAAGAATCGGAGTCTCCACTACACCACTCTTCGTCTCTAATCTTCCAATCCTTGCAAGCAGGTCTCTGTTCCTGATTTCAAACGCCATGAACAACCGCAAACCATGTAGTAAGATGCTTTCAGAGTAATAACGGCTTATTATATACCATTTCTCTTCTACACAGAAGTTGTTGTTACCTAAGCCTCTAGCGCAACAACAACTTCACAAATTTCTCACACAGAACACGACGGTTGCCCCTCAATCCAAAAAATCGAATTTCTAATAAGCATTAGGCACTCAATCCTTACACGAAGCCAAGCAGACGTGATCTACACATGCGCAAGATGATTCCCATCAACATGCCCTTAATTGGCCAAGAGGAAATCAAGGCAGTCACAAGGGTCTTGAAAGGCGGTATGTTGACGGGTCGCTTTGGTAGCGGACCAATGGCCAAGCAATTCGAAGGCGATTTTGCTAAATTCTTCAAGACAAAACATGCTGTAGCCGTGAACAGTGGAACCGCTGCCTTGCATATGGCGCTCTGGGCAGCAGGCGTAAAAGCAGGCGATGAGGTTATTCTCCCTAGCTTCACGTTTATAGCAACAGCAGAGGTTGTTGCGTTAATCGGAGCCAAGCCAGTCTTCGCGGACATCAAACAGAACACATACAACATAGACCCAGACAAACTAGAAGCCGCAATAACACGTAAAACCAAGGCTGTTATCCCAGTTGACTTGTACGGATTACCTGCAGAGATTGACAGAATCAAGGAAATAGCTGACAAACACAACCTCATCTTAGTTGAAGATGCCGCTCAAGCTCACGGTGCCTCGTATAGAGGAAAGAATCCTGGTTATTTTGCGGATGTGGCTTGTTGGAGCTTTTACGCCAGCAAGAACATGACGACAGGTGAAGGCGGAATGGTGACCACCAACAATGATGAATACGCTCGGAAGCTTCGACTCATAAAGTCACATGGCGAAACAGAAGAGTACAAAGCGTCGGTGCTGGGACACAATTACCGTATGCCTGAAATTGAAGCCTCAATTGGAATAGTACAACTCAAACAGCTTCCCGTGTTTGCTGCGAAACGCCGGAAAAACGCAGAAGATCTTACTGAAAGACTAGATGGCTTTGAGCAGTTGGTTCTTCCAGTTGAACCAAGAGGTTGCAGAAGCAGCTGGTACTTATACACTGTCAGGATTCGAAAGGGCAGCGTTGAAGACAGAGACAGAATTGTTGAAGGCTTGAGAAATAAAGGTGTGGGCGCAACGGTTTATTATCCCACGCCCATTCATCAAATGGCATATTATCAACAGTTTGGAACCTATCATTTGCCAAACACTGAAAAAGTGGCTCAAAAGGTCTTCTCGCTTCCAGTTCATCCTGCGGTGACTCCCGAGAACATACAATATATAGCTCGTGCTGTTGAGGTTGCTGTGAAAAACTGTATTGACTAAGTTACTCTTCTGTGATCTGATCGACATTCCTCAGTTTTCTAGCAACCTGAGGATTCAACTCAACGTGGTAGCTTTTGCGCCCACCGGATGTTGTCGTGGTGTAGTATTCCAGTTTTTTCCCAGTGAGAAGAGCTCGAATTGTGCGGCTTATGTTTTTTATCGTGAGTTTTTCATGTTTTATCTCAGTGTCCAATTCATTGTAAAGCCACTTGGGATTAAGCGTGTAAATGACCTCTGCTGGAGACCTTGGCTTGTAGTAGGCTTCCATGTCGTCAACTAGCCGTTTGGCAATCAGATAGTATGGATACTGCCGCTCCTTTATCAACCGCAGATAGTTGACAACTATCCTCGGCGTCTCTCTCTTAGGCATGGATCTCCATGATAACATACGAAAAAGAGGTTTAAATGCGTGTTCCTCTGTCTAGCATGCAGTTTCAACGATATTCACATGATTCTCTACCTAAAGTTCATAAATCAAAAAGCTGGTATGAAATGTATTTATCGTTTGAAGTAAGGGATTACCTTCTCTGCAAAGAGTTTCGAAGTCTCCTTTAATTCGCGCGCGGAAACTTGAAAGTTGATCACAAAGTGGCGGCATCCTGCCTTGACGTATCCATCGATTTTCTCGATTGTGTCCTCTGCGGTGCCAATGATGTAAGGCGATTTGTCCACAACTTCATCTGGCAGCTTCTGGGCTGCATCCACCCAAGCTTTACCATGTTCGGGAAAAACTAGCTTGAAAGTCATCTCAAAATCATACGTTGGCGGTTTGAAACCCAGTTTCTCGATGATTTTCGGTCTTGAGAGCAATAGCATTTTCGCTTGAAGAAGCACCGCTTTTCTGGTCACATCTCTATCTTTTCCGATGGCAACATAAGTGAAATGAGCAGGCTCAATCGCGTCTGGGTCTCGCTCATATTTCTTTGCCGTGTCTCTGATTTTCTTGAGACCACTTGCATACTCGCTTGTGGGCAAGTTGGCTGGAAGCCAGCCATCGCCGTATTTCGCCACCATCTTCATCGTTCTAGGCGAACTAGCGGCGACAAAAATTGGAACAGTTGGTCTAAACTTGGTCTCGGATACGGGAACTGAAGGTTTGGGCTGAATGAATGCTCTCCGTAGCTTGTAGTAGCTTCCATTGAAGTCGAAGAAGTCTTCACTCCAGAGTCTCCGAATGATGTCAAGAGCCTCTTCGGTTCTTGCTACAGGTTTGTCGTAGGGTATGCAGTATGGCGCTAAGTTCATCGCTTCGCCTATGCCTATGCCTAAAATTGCTCTGCCTTCTGAGATTATATCCAGAGTTGCCGCTTTCTGAGCCAATGCGGCAGGATGATAACGATAGGTGTCGCTTACACCTGTCGCCAGCTTTATCTTCTTAGTATGAACAGCGATAGCCGATAGCGTAGACCATGCTTCTAGCGCGTCCCATCTTCTGACACCAGTTGCAACCAAGTGGTCAGGGGTCCAATACGAATCGAACCCCGCCTTTTCAGCCGTGACTGCTACGTCAAGTATAGTGCTCCACGGATAGTTCGGGCCTTCAATTCCAAACATTATTTTTTCTTTTGAACCCATACCGTTGCGCCTCTGTCACCCGCTTAGCTTGAATTCGTAGACTGTCTTGTCGTGTGGCAACTTGATGGGAACGAGCCTAAGCTTCATTCCAAGCTTGACTTTGTCTTCGCTTACTTCTTTGCTCAGTCTCGCCAAGGTTTTCAGTCCTTCGCTTGACTCGGCGATGGCGAGCACGTAGGGAGTGTCTTCTTCGAATCCTGTGGGAGCGAAATGCGCTTTAGTATAAGTTAATAGAGTCCACTCGTTGTCTATCTCCTTCCAATTCATCTGGTCTATGGATAAGCAGTTGCTGCAGTCCATTCTGGGCGGAAAATACATTGTCTTGCACACTCTGCATTGAGTCGCCTCAATCTTGCCCTTTTCTAGATGGCTCACAAAATCCTTGACCTTGGTCTCGGATGTGTAGTTGACTTTGCCAAATTTCTCGAAGCCCACTTAATCTCACCTCATCTGCTGAATATCGTTACATTTCCGTAAAGACCTACGCCTCCGATGTTATGAACCAACCCAGTCTCTGCACCTTTGACCTGCAGCTTACCAGCGTCGCCTCTAAGCTCCACAACAATCGTTCGAACTTGAGAACCTCCTGTTGCACCAATTGGGTGCCCTTTTCCAAGAAGCCCACCGTCGATGTTCACCGGCATGTCGCCATCGATATAGGTTTGAGCTGACTCGATTAGTTTGCCGCCCTCGCCGGGCTTGCAGAACCCCAAGTTCTCATACGCCATGATTTCAGCAACTGTGAAACAATCATGAACTTCAGCTACATCTACATCTTTGGGTTGGATGCCCGCCATCTTGTACGCCTGCCTAGCTGCTTCTGCAGCGCAGTTCAGACCGGTTAGACTAGCTTTGTTAGCAAGTGAAAGACTGTCGCTGGCTGCACCCAAGCCAATAATTCGGATGGGAGTGTCGGTGATTTTCTTGGCCTTGTCGGCGTTAGCCAGAATTATGCAGGAGGCTCCGTCTGCGTTGGCGCAGCAATCATAAAACTTAAGCGGCGCGGCTATAGCCCTAGCGCCCAGACACTCTTCCAGAGCAACTTCTCTTTGAAAGATAGCCTTAAGGTTGAGAACTGAGTATTTGCTGCTCTTCACCTTGACTCTTGCCATTTGTTCCTCGGTCATGCCATATTTTTGCATGCGAGCTCGAGCGAACAGAGCATATCCAGCAGGCATTGATAAACCGAATGGAGATTCCCACATGATGTCGGCGCCTCGTCCCATGCGTTCTTGAACCTCAGTTGACGAAAGCTCAGACATCTTCTGGAACCCGATTACCGCGACCACTTCGTTGAGACCCGATTTTATCAGACCATAAGCGGCACGAATGCCCGTTGTACTCGAGGAGCAGACTGACTCAACGTAAAAGGTCGGTTTGGGATTCAGGCTCAGATATTCGGCTATGGCTCCAGCTGGAGTCCTCTGCTTATCATATTCCGGAGCTGAGCAGACTATTGAACCGTCGATGTCTTTAGTCTGTAGGTTTCCAGCGTCTTCTATGGCTTCTTTGAAGGCCTCGAAACACAACTCTTTAATCGATACTCCAGATGCCTTTGTAAACGCAGTCTGCCCGACTCCAACCACTGCGATGTCGCTCATACGCCATCCCGCGTGAAGCCTTAATGCAGTTTTGCCGATTTAATTAACCTTACCCATTTATAGCCCTCAAGCAAACATTTTAGGTAACAAGTTCGTAACAAGACCTCCTTACACAAGAGGCAAGCGCATGCCTGACCTCATTCTCACCCTCATTCAAGATTTCCTGACAAACTGTAGGGCGTCGATTGACGCCTTACTTAAAGAACTGTATTACTTTCAGGGTGAAAAGCAGGACAGTTTAACCTTTTTCGGCGTCGAAGGAAACAGAAGAAGACCCCTCCAATACGACAAAGCACACTTTTTCCTCAGAGCCTCCACAGAATATGCAAACCCACAATTGACACTTGAGGAACTTCAGGGAATCATAGCAGCGCGCCTCTTTGAGACTTGCTGCAATTATATGGCGGAAAGGAAGCTCACAGAGGTCGGTCAGAGCGACATTGTTGAAATTTCTGAAACGTTAAGGAAACCTCCAAAAGGTATGGTTATTCCTTTCTTGCTGAACACAGATGACGTCGAACCGGATAGGTACTCGATAAATCCATTCAGAGCTTCAATTGTGGAAAGCGGTCAAAGCGCTTTTCCAGCAGCCTCAGTTGCTACTGACCAGCTAAAGATAGACCAGAATTTCCTAGCAAAGTACGAAGGTTCACTAATCACAAAAGATGAGGCTGATTTGGTTGACAAGCATCTCAAAGAAGGATCAGTGAAATACATCGATTTCGTTGACTCCGTGAAGTACGACATGCTGAGAAAAGCATCTGAGGTTTTAGAGATGGATCTGTGCATCCCAGCCTTTCGGATGCCACTAGAAGTGTCAAAAAACGAGAAGCATGAAGACCCCATGCACAAACTCATAGAAGACAGCCACCGCGACTACGACACGATTAGAACCATATACGAACTTATGGGAAGAAACATGGGAAAAAGGAAAACACTCCTGCTCACCATTCCTCACTCACCTAAAGGATTTGGGTCAAAACGTGCAGCTCAGGGAAGCATAGTTTTCAAACAAGAGACCTTCAACCAGATCAAAGTCAAGTACAAAACAACACCGCTTTATGCTAATGAAATGGATGTAAATGAAACAGATGTTAGCATTGCCAAAGCAGACGACGACTTTTCTATAGATGCGAGTGAAATAACGAACTATGAATATTCTCAGACGCCATCGTCGCCTCAATTCGCTTTGTATGCAACTTTGTCGCCTGAGGATGCTGCCATCTGGCACGGTATCGGCGTCTTCGGTGGAGTCGAGCTGATAAGAAGCATCGTATCCATTCGCTCAGCATGCCTAAGGAAGACTGTACTGGCCGAGATTCCTTGCCGAGGCAATAAGGCGCCGCTCCAATTTAACCTAATTCCGGACAAAATGTGGCGTCACCCAAAACATGGAAACATAGACGCAAGTGTTGGCTGCATTCAGGATTTGCCGCAGTTGGTTAGGACGGAAATGTGCGTTGCGCCTTTGTTTGTAGAGGAAAGATTAAGCGAATAGCTGAAACGAGTCCGCAGCCATGTGTATTTCACGGTTCTGCCATGAATTCAACAAATTCTGCGAGTGTGCGTTTCTCCAAGGTGTAGTTGGTTCTTCTTTCGTGACCAATTGTTGAGCTGGGTCTGTTGCCATAATCGTGCCCTGGATAAACCTCGATACTGTCATCAAGAGACAGAATTTTATCGAGGAGAGAATGGTACATGTCCTCTACGCTACTGCCGGGCAAGTCTGTTCTGCCGCATTCGCCTACGAAAAGCGTGTCCCCGGTGAATAGTTTGCCGTCAACTAGGAGGCAGATGCCGTCGGGTGTGTGACCCGGCGTGTGAATGACTTTGACTTCAAGTCTGCCAACTTCAAGGCTGTCTTGATCCTTGACAGCTATGTCCTTTGGGCGCGGTGATTGAATGTGTGCAACTATTTTGGCGCCTGTTTTTTCTTTCATTTGGCTGTTGCCGGAGGTGTGGTCTCCGTGTGAATGAGTGTTAAATATGTACCTTATGTGGACCTTGAGTTGCTGAATCTGCTTCAGGATTTTTTCCACATTGTTTCCAGGATCAATGACCGCTGCTTCTCGAGTTGTTTCATCGCCAAAAACGTAGGCGAAGTTTCCTCCTGCACCGATTGGAATCTGTGCAAGTATCATGGTTGCACACCAACGGCTTTGGCTAGCCTTTCTAGTTCTTTTTCGTTCATCCACTCTGTTCGCAAATAAGTGTAAATCTCTTTCTCAGTCATACCGAGTCGTCTCGCTTCTTTGACGGCATGCTTGTATGCCTCAATCTCCGTTGGTCGCTCAACATAATCATACCTGTGGTCGAAAAGTCTCTTGCCCTGCATGCATTGTTTCACATGAACCAGTTCGTGTATTATGTCAAGATAGATATCTCTTTCAGTTCCACTTTTCAGGTAGTAAGCACTTACTATAAGGTGCCCGTCCTGCTCGTCCACTCCCATGTACCCGCGGCGGGACACAAACTCCACTTTAAGTTCTTTCAGGATTTCCTCCGTCTGGTCGCCGAATATTTCGCGAACTGCCTCAACGCTTTCAAATCCTTTGAAGTAGTCCGTGAACTTGTGAAGGACTATGTTTACGTCGCGAGTGATTTGCACGTTAATGAACTTGGACACCTCTCTGAGATTTCACAAATTGAATCACAAGCCTTTTTATAAGATTATTCTTTGAGACAGTGCAAATGATATAAATCCGCTTAATCTTGCAGTAGACTTGACCGCCAAATGCAGATGGCCCAAATCAGAAAGATGTCTCCTAACGACTTTGGCTTTGCGATTAGACTGACTGATACCATGAACTGGGATTTGACAGAAAAGGACTTCAGATTCATGATGAGACTGGAGCCTAACGGTTGCTTTACTGTACTGGACGGAGCCAAGAGAGTTGGAATAATAACCACAGCACACTTTGGTCGAATAGGCTGGATTGGCAACGTAATAGTGAAGACGCATTATCGTTCGAAGGGATTCGGCGCCCTGCTTGTTAAACACGCAATTGAGTATTTGAGGAAAAAATCCGTGAGCACAATTGGCTTGTACGCCTATCTCGACACTGTGTCATTCTACGAAAAATTGGGTTTCAAGGCAGACTTGAACTTCATCCGTCTCGCAAGGCAGAGTTCAGTTGCAGGTTGGCGTGTCGCATCAGTGAGGACGATGACTGAACGTGACCTGAAAGATGTAGTCGCCTTTGATGAGCAGTGTATGGGATGGAATCGTGGAAGGTTGCTGAAGCATATTTTCACTGACTCGAAAGACTTGTGTTACGTTGCCCTTGACGACAGTGGACTGCTTGGATTCATTATGGGAGACTGGTACAGACAGGAGATTGGACCATGCATGTCTTGTGTCGGAACTGCCAAATCGGTCATCAGCTTGTTCAAAGCTGCGCTCAGCAGGCTGTCAGGAGTTGAGGTTCGCACAGGTGTTTCGGAAAGCCAGCAAGATATTGTCAAGGCTCTTAGAAAGATGGGCTTTGAAGAGGAATTCAAAGTTGTGCGGATGTACCTTGGTGAAGTCCCGGATGAAGCGGGTTGCGTTTTTGCTATGGAATCCCTGGAAAGGGGCTAGCGTATTCATTGCGCGCATGTGAAAGAGGAAGAACTGCTGCTTGAAGATTAGAAGATCAGATTCTT
>Ga0209636_10006253_pt1 | contig 12167 bp, 11 predicted proteins | sample DeeMarSWOR152_54_FD_187464 | JGI IMG/M metagenome (GOLD analysis project Ga0209636, IMG submission 187464) | Marine sediment microbial communities from White Oak River estuary, North Carolina - WOR-1-52-54 (SPAdes) (version 2) | ecosystem: Environmental > Aquatic > Marine > Intertidal zone >...
GTGGAAGGCCAAATTTAACCGTCCACGTCACAGGCAATCTGGAAGACGATTATTCTCATGATGGTGAACCAAAGTCTTTAGCGTGGGCTAGTCCTCAGAAGATCAAATCAGTATTGGCCTCACTTCAAAAATCGAAGCTAGATCAAAACCTTGTCTATTCTGTCTCTTTGGAAGCAACCCATCATGGACCCACAAGCTTCGATGTTCCTGTGACGTTTGTAGAGGTTGGGGGATCAGAGAGGCAATGGTTGGATGATGTTGCGTGTGAAGTTGCTGCTGACGCCGTGTGGGTTGCTGCTACTCAAGAATCTGTTTCTCGTTCAGCGGTGGGATTCGGTGGTGGTCATTATGCCAGTAAATTAACCAGATACACTCTCGGTAGTGACGTTGCGGTCGGGCACATAATGCCTAAGTACGCGATGAAGGAGTTAAACGTAGGAGTTGTAAAGATGATGATTGGTAAGACGCGTGGCGGTTGCGACTTAGCGGTTTTGGAAAAGAAGGGTATTCATGGTGAAGATAGGCGAAAACTAGTCAAGATTCTTAAAGATCTCGATCTTGAAACAATACAGATATAGACCCAACACTATGAGGAGAATAACAATAACCGTAAAGTTAAAAGATAGCCTTAGTTAAGTTGTGTGAACACAGGAGAATATGCCTTTGGACGTTAGAGGGTTCTTTTCCTCAGCACGTAAGCTTCTGAGACTGTCAAGAAAGCCGGGAAGAAGTGAGCTTTGGCAGTCGATAAAGATCTCAGTTCTAGGAATTGGAGTAATAGGCATAATAGGATTCATAATAAGATATGTCTCTGCTTTACTGCAGGGTTTAAGCGCTTGAAGGGCGAAAGTATATGAACGCTGAGAAAAAGACGACATCAATATACGCTGTAAGGACAACCGCTGGACGTGAGAGAGCTGTTGTGAACTCGATCTGGACAAGAACTAAATCGAAAGATCTTCCGATTGTCGCCATTATGGCGCCTGAGACTCTACGTGGTTACGTATTCATCGAGGCTACAGGTCCCCACATCATAGAAGAGGTTACGTCGGGGATAAAGCATGTTAAATCACGCGTGCCCGGAGTCATCGATATATCTGAGATTGAGAAATATCTCGTCTCGAAGCCCGTGCTCGAGGAACTTAACGTGGGCGATACTGTAGAGATCATTGGAGGCCCATTCAAAGGTATGAAAGCTAAGATAGAAAGAATTGATGGAATGAAGCAAGAGGTGACCATGGAACTGTTAGAAGCCACATTCACTTTACCTATAACGGTTCACGCTGACTACGTGAAACTGATAGAGAAAGCGAAAGAGGAGATTTTCCCCTCAGAGGAGGCATAAAGATGGGTGAGAAGAAAACGCTTGAAGCCCTAATTGACGGAGGGAAGGCGACAGGCGGACCACCTCTTGGACCAACACTCGGTCCGCTGGGTGTAAACGTCCTCGCAATCGTGAATAAGATCAATGAGCTAACCAAAGATTATGCTGGAATGAAGGTTCCAGTTAAGATCATAGTTGACACTGAGACCAAAGCCTTCGACATCGAGGTTGGTATACCGACAACCTCGGCACTCATCGTGAAGGAGCTTGGAGTTGAAAAAGGCTCAGGGAACCCTTTAACAGAGAAGATAGGTGATCTCAAGATAGAGTCTATACTGAAAATAGCTAAGATGAAAAAGGATCAACTCCTATCAGTTACTTTGAAATCAGGTGTGAAAGAGATACTTGGATGTTGCGTGAGCATGGGGGTCACGGTCGAGGGTAAAGAGCCTAAAGAGGTTCAAAAAGAAGTGGATCAAGGAACCTACAATCACCTTTTTAAAGAGTAATCTAACCCATTATAAACCTAAAAATCTGACCTTGGAGATTCGTATGCCCGTTAAGAAAGAAGCTGTAATAACTGCGCTTGAGAATGCGAAGAAGCTCTCTAAGAAGCGCGAGTTCGCCCAGTCGATCGATCTAATCGTGAACTTAAAAGATCTTGATCTGAAGAAGCCTGAGAACCGTGTGAACGAGCTTGTTGAGATCTCAAATCCTCTAGGGAAAGAGATAAAAATATGCGTTATAGCTGGGGGTGACCTCGCGGTCAGAGCTAAGAAAGCTGGGGCAGACCGTGTGATAGGGGCTCAAGATCTCGAAGCGCTCTCAAAAGATAAGAAAGCCGCGAAGCAAATTGAGAAGAACTTTGACTTCTTCATCGCAGAAGCTCAATTAATGCCTCAAGTAGGAAAAAGCATAGGAGCTGTACTAGGACCCCGAGGTAAGATGCCAACACCCGCGCCAACAAGCGCTCCAATAGATGAAATGATCAAAAAGTATAGAAGAATGATCCGCATCATGGTGAAAGGACAGTTAAACACTCAGACTCGGATAGGAATCGAAGATATGGAGAATGAAAAGATAGCTGAGAACATTCAAGTCGTTGTTACCCGGTTGGAAAACAAACTGGAGAAAGGACTTAGAAACATACGTTCTATAGCGGTAAAAACGACTATGGGGCCACCGGTCAAGATAGAATTGTAGGTAGTGGAAGAATGGCCACTGTTCTGAAGAGGGAAGTACCTGAATGGAAGAAAAAGAAAGTAAACGAGTTAGTGGAGGTCTTAGACAGCTATGACGTTGTGGCTATAGCTGACCTTTTCAAAGTAAGGGCTGTTCAGCTTCAGAATCTGAGGAAGAAATTCCAGAATGATCCATTAATCCGAGTGGCTAAGAATCTTCAGACAAAACTGGCATTAAAGAGGAGTAAGAAGCCCGGAGTTGGAAAACTATCAGAAATGATTCAGGGCTCATCAGTCTTAATACTTACCAACATGAACCCGCTAAAACTTTCACTTCTTCTCTATAAGAGCAAGATCAACGTTGCAGCAAAAGCAGGTGATACTGTTCAAAATGATATTACATTGAAAGCTGGAAACACCGGACTGCCACCAGGACCCGCTATATCTGAGTTCCGTGATTTAGGTGTAAAAACCAAGATCGAGTTGGGTAGTATCTTCATTGTGAGCAACACCGTAGTGGCTAAGAGGGGAGACACGGTTACTCCGAAACTTGCAAGTATGCTCTCCAAACTCGGGGTGAAACCTTTAGAAGTTGGTTTGAGCCTAAAAGCTGCTTACTATAATGGATCAATCCTCACAGAAGAACAACTTCATGTTGACGTGGACTCTATTATTGATGATCTTGTCACCGCAAGGAATAACGCTTTCAACCTCACATTTGTAATAGCATATCCAACAAAGGAAAATATCGTTCTTCTTCTTCGAAAAGCCAGTTCAGAGGCAAAGGCTCTCGCTCTTAACAGTGCTTACCCAACAACAGAGACGATTCACGCTATTCTAGCGATGGCACACGCTCACGGGGTCAGCTTATTACAAAAGGTTGAGGTAGTTTCAGGAAAGAAAGCTTCTCAAGAGAAAACCTAAAAAAGGAGAAATCTCAACAAAATAGGAGGTGAAACGCAAATGGAATCAGTTTATGCAGCTTTATTACTTCACACAGCAGGTCAAAAGATAGATGAAGATTCTCTTCAGAAGGTTCTCAAAGCTGCAGGCGCAAAGGTTGAAGAGGCTAAGACACAAGCACTCGTCGCAGCTTTATCAGAAGTTAACATCGATGAGGCTATAAAATCCGCACCAGCCCTCACCACAGCACCAGCGCAAGCTGCACCCTCAGTAGCAGAGAAGAAAGAGGAAGAAAAAAAGGTAGAGGAAGAGAAGAAAGAGGACGAAGCGATTCAAGGTCTAGGCTCCCTATTCGGATAAAGTATTTATGAAAAGGCTGAAAAGGAAACCTCCGCATCATTAGAGAAACGTCCGATCATTTTTTTACACGTTTTTAAGTTATGGAAGAGCTTATCCTTTGATATATCTCTAAATATAAATCATCTTCCTGATCTATTGGAGGTATATGTTACTGAGCATTTCACCAGAGGAATTTAAAATCCCCTTCTTCATCGAAAACGGGTTTGTAAGAAAAAAGTGCAATTTTTGTGGAGATCACTTTTGGACTCAAACTCCTGATCTCGACAACTGTGGGGATTCACCCTGTAAGGAGTACAGTTTCATAGGAAATCCTCCAACCAAGAAAAAGTACTCGATGGGTGAAATGAGAGAAGCGTTCTTATCATTCTTCGAGAAACACGGTCACAAGAGAATTCAACCTTACCCCGTGATCGCACGTTGGAGAGATGACCTATACGTTACAATAGCGAGTATAGCTGACTTTCAGCCTTTCGTCACCGATGGGGTCATCCCACCTCCAGCGAATCCTCTTGTCATCAGTCAACCATGTTTGAGATTCAATGATATCGACAACGTAGGGTTGACAGCTGGTCGCCACCTAGTAATATTCGAGATGGGTGGCCACCACGCTTTCAATTATCCCAACAAGATGGTTTATTGGAAAAACGATACAATTAGGCTTCACCACGAATTCATAACAGAGAGCTTAGGCGTCAAATCTGAACTTGTAACTTATAAAGAAGGCATGTGGTCAGGAGGTGGCAACGCTGGACCCGATGTTGAAGGCATTGTGAACGGACTTGAAGTATGTACCTTAGTTTTCATGCAGTATAAGGTAGCCGGGGAAAAATTCATAGACATGCCCTTGAAAATCGTGGACACAGGCTACGGTATAGAACGTTACACGTGGCTTTCTCAGGGTAATCCAAGCTGCTTCCACGCGGTATATGGAAATATACTTGACAAAGTCTTCGTCATGACAGGTTTGAGCGATCTTGATGAGAGCCTCCTAGTTGAGAGCGCCAAACTATCAGCCATAATGAGCGTCGAGACAACATCTGACAAACTAGCTCTAAGAAAGAAGGTTGCTGAACGGCTTGGAAGAGAGACCTCTGACCTTGAAGCTGTCATGGCTCCAGTAGAAAGTGCATATGCAATTATGGACCACACAAAAGCCTTAGCATTCATGCTTGCAGAGGGCGTTGTTCCCTCCAACGTCAAAGCTGGCTATCTGACGAGGCTGCTTATAAGACGAACCTATAGGCTGCTCCGCTTCTTAGGCATAGAGAACGAGCTATCAAACATCGTGAACCTCCAAATCGATTACTGGTCAAAGGACTACCCCCATCTTAAGGAGGTCAGAGACGAAATCATAGAAGCAGTATCGATAGAAGAAGAAAAATACCGAAAAACATTGAATCGAGGAGCAGCAATGTCAAGACGAATAGCAAAAGATTTGAAAGCAAAAAAGATCTCGAAGATCGACACGGATACAATTGTCCAGCTCTACGACTCTCACGGTGTTCCACCAGACATAGTCAAGGAGACGGTTGAAAAGATAGGTATGAAGGTTTCAGTGCCAGATAACTTTTACAGAATCATCGCGTTGAGGCACATCTCCGCACCTCCCCAAGAAGAGACCGAGATCCAGAAGAAACTCAAAGAGAAACTCTCCGACCTTCCAGACACATTGCTGCTCTTCTACGAGGACTCCTATCAAAGAAGATTTAATGCGAAGATTCTAAGGGTCATCAATGATAAATACGTTGTATTAGATAGGACGATTTTCTACCCAGAAAGCGGAGGACAACCAGCTGACCACGGCTTTATCAAGAGCAAGACCAGTAAAGTAAACGTGGTTGATACTCAAAAAATTGGCAACATCGTAGTTCACACATATGAGGGTGCAACTCTGAGAGAAGGAGAATCTGTCATTGGGGAAATCGACTGGGATAGAAGATTGAGTCTGATGCGTAACCACGCTGCGACACACATAATCACCGGAACAGTGAGGAGAGTTCTAGGGGAACATGCTTGGCAAGCAGGAGCTCAGAAAGGTGTGGAAAACTCAAGACTCGACATATCCCATTGGAGCAGGCTTACAAATGATGAGGTTGAGCGAATTGAAAACCTCGCAAATAAAGTGGTGATGGATAATGTTCCAATCAAAGCCACCTGGATGCTTAGGGATGAGGCTGAGAAGCAGTACGGGTTCAGACTCTATCAAGGCGGAGTGGTACCAGGCAGAGAGATTCGCGTCGTCACGGTGGGTGACTGGGATGTCGAAGCCTGTGGTGGAATCTACGTCAAAACCACGGGTGAGATAGGGCTAATCAAAATCATAAACACTGAGAGGATTCAAGATGGTATTGAGAGATTAATCTTTTCAGCTGGTATACCAGCGGTTAAATTCACGCGCGATAGAGACACAAGGATTGAGAAGACTGCTGATCTTTTGAATGTGCCAGTAGAGCAGATAGTTGAAGCCACTGAAGCTATGGTGACCGAGTTCAAGGAAGACCGACGGAAGATAGACAGGTTGATGGAGTCACTTTCCGAATATGAAGCGGAGAACATGCTCAAAATCGCTATCAAGATTAAAGACGTCGTGTTAGTAGCGAAGACAATGCCAGAAACAGAGGTTGACTACCTAATAAAACTCGGTAACATAATTACAACAAAGAATCCGGACGTTGTCTCAGTTCTTTGTGCTATGAACGACTCAGCAACGATCGTCGTGACAGCTGGAGAAAAAGCTGTGAAGAAGAGTGTTAACGCTGGTAAGATTGCATCTGAAGCTGCTAAGGTGCTGGGAGGAGGCGGAGGCGGTGAACCATCTTTTGGCCAAGGAGGGGGTTCAAGAATTGAGAAAGTTGAAGACGCGCTGAGAAGAGCTGAAGAGATGCTGAAGAAGCAAATCGGAGGTTAATGCTTGCTTGTTGACTTAAAGAAGATTGAGAGAAGATGGCAGAAGGCTTGGAAGGAAGAAAAGATCTTTGAAGCAGACCCTAACATCAATCAACAGAAATTTTTCGCGACTTTCCCTTTCCCTTACATGAATGGTCCACTTCATGTTGGCCACGGATTCACCGCGACACGCGTTGACGTCTACGCTAGATTCAAGCGGATGCAAGGCTTCAATGTACTCTTTCCTTGGGCTTGGCATTGGACTGGAGAGACTATAGCAGGTGCTTCAAAACGGTTGAAAGAGGGAGATGAAACTCTAATACACGCCCTGAAAGAGACTGATGGCGTCCCAGAAGAACAGCTGAAGAGTTTTACAGATCCTGCTTACATGGCTCAATACTACACTAGGGAAAGTCATAATATCGTTAACCAGATAGGTTTCTCTGTAGACTGGAGACGCGAATTCCATACCACATCACATGACCCTACTTTCAACCAGTTCATAACTTGGCAATACAAAAAGCTACGCGAAAAAGGCTACGTAGTTAAAGGCACTCACCCCGTGATATGGTGTCCAAACTGCGAGAGTCCTACAGGAGAAGCGGATCGCCTCACAGGTGAAGACATTGCACCTGAAGAATACATCCTAATCAAATTCAAACTCAAAGACATTTATCTTCCCTGTGCCACTTTCAGACCTGAAACAATATACGGTGCAACAAATCTGTGGATCAACCCTGATGCAGAGTATGTGCAAGCACTGGTTGACGGTGAAAGATGGATAATAAGCAAGTCCGCTGCTGAGAAATTGAGAGAGCAGCTACGTAAGGTCGAGATTGAAAAGAGTCTTCACGGAAAAGATTTGGTGGGTAAAATATCTGGCTCTCCAATAGCTGATCAAGGTCTACCTATTCTCCCCGGATGGTTCGTTAACCCAGACAGTGCTTCAGGGCTGGTCTACAGTGTTCCTGCTCATGCTCCATATGACTGGGTTGCTCTACGCGATTTAAAAAGAAGACCAGAGGTCTTAAATAAATTCAATATCGATCCTAGCATCTTGGATAAGATTCAGCCAATCTCGATGATCCAACTTGAAGGATTTGGTGAGTTTCCCGCTATCGAACTCGTCGATAAGATGAACGTCAAAGATCAAAATGATCCCAAAGCTGAAGATGCAACAAAAACCCTCTACAGCAAAGAATTCCACACAGGAGTCCTCAAGGAGATTTGTGGAGTGTACGCTGGCAAAAAGGTTGCGGATGTCAAAGATGAACTTATAAAAGATTTCAAAGAGAGAGCGGTATTTGATATCATGTATGATATCCCTCACCCTGTCATATGTAGATGTAACACTCCAAACATCGTGAAGGTTCTTGAAGATCAATGGTTCCTGAAATATTCTGATGAAGAATGGAAGTCGAATGTGCGCAAGTGCATATCTGAGGCAAAGATCTTCCCAGAGGTAGCTCGCCAGTGGTTTCTGGATGTTGTGGACTGGTTAAGAGAGAAGGCATGCGCCAGAAAGACAGGTCTTGGAACCCCGCTTCCATGGGATCCCGCTTGGATAGTTGAAACTCTGAGCGACTCAACTGTTTACATGGCTTATTATACAATTAGTAAATATGTGAACCAATTAAGCTTAAAGCCAAGTCAAATGACTGAGTCGGTCTTCGATTATATCTTTTACGGGCACGGTGTCCTAAAGGAGATATCAGAAAAATCAAGAATTTCTAGGCAAGTCTTGGATGAGATGAGAAATGAGTTCGTATACTGGTACCCTGTTGACTTGAGGAACTCAGCGAAAGAACTTCTACCAAACCATTTATCATTCTTTCTTTTCCAGCATGTAGCGCTTTTCCCTCCTGAGCATTGGCCAAAAGCAATTGGAATCAATGGTATGCTTATGATTGAGGGAATGAAGATGTCGAAATCTAAAGGTAATTTTGTGACTTTGAGAAGCGCAATTGAGGATTTTGGAGCTGATTCAACCCGTTGTGCTCTGCTTCTCGCTGCTGAGGATATGGATGATCCTAATTGGCGAGTGGAGAATGCGCGAGATATCCAGTCAAAATTAAAAGCCCTACACGATCTATCTCAAAGGATAATCGGTTTGAAAGAAAAAGAGATGATGGGTTTACTTGAGAGATGGTTATTGAGTGTATTGCAACGTAGAATTCGTGTGGTAACGGAGAATATTGAGGTTCTGAAGACGAGAACAGCTCTTGAAAACGCGCTTTTTGGAATATGGAATGACTTAAGATGGTATATGAGAAGAGTATCGCGTCCATGCGGCTGTGTGCAAAAAGAATTGCTCGGGGTCTGGGTTAAACTATTGTCGCCTTTTGCTCCTCACCTCTGCGAACAGATATGGAATGAAGCTGGAAACGAGGATTTCATCTCTACATCATCATGGCCAGTCGTCAACGCTGAGAGGATCGACTTGGAGGCTGAGGAGACAGAGCATCTTATAAAAATGACCATGGAAGACACGACTAACATTATTCGTGCCACAAACATACAGCCAAAAACAATCACTTACTACACATCTTCAAATTGGAAATGGGAAGTCTACAAAACAGCATTAGAATTAGCTGAGGATGGTGACCTCAACATAAGCTCCCTTATGAAGATTGTTATGACTGATGTAGATGTTAAGAAGAATGCGAAACAAGCAGCAGAATACGTAAAGAAGATCGTTGACGAGATCACCAAATTGTCTGATGATCTGAGGCGGAGAAGGATTAAACTGGGTAAAGTGGATGAGTATGAAGCATTGATTGAAGCTTCAGCCTTCTTCGAGCGGGAATTCGGATCCAGAGTGACTGTATACGGTGAAGAGGATGAAGAGAAGCACGACCCAAAGAATCGTGCACGATTAGCTGAACCTTACAGACCAGCAATATTCATTGGGTGAAATTAGGTGAATCCATCATTATGGATAAGGATATAGGTGATGCTGTCCACGACCTTCGTTTCCTCCTAAGTCGTGGTTATAATAGGAAAACTAGTGTTTCCATGGTAGGCGATAAATATCAACTGGGTAGTACTGAAAGGCAGATTCTCTATAGGGCTGTTTATGATGAGGAGACAGCTGAACGCCACAAAGAGAAAAAAGCCTCCGTAGCAAAAGTGAAAGGAAAACGGTTAGGTATAGACGGTTACAATGTGGTAATTACAGTAGAGAGCATGCTTTCAGAGAAGATGTTGATTATCTGCGATGACGGTTTTGTTAGAGATGTTTCAGGAGTTTATGGAAAACATAAGCCAACCAGCTTAACTAAGAATGCTCTGGATCTTATAGTCCAATTGGTTCAACCTCATGATCCTTTTCAAGTAGGTTTCTTCTACGACTCGCAGGTAAGTTTAAGCGGAGAAATTGCTTCCCTTACAAGAAGCAAGCTTCAAGACAACTCTATCAGTGGAAAAGCTGAAGCGGTAAAAAAATCGGATATAAGCACGTTAAAATATGGTGATTTGGTCTCTAGTAGTGACCTTGTTCTGATTGAGAAAGCGGATCTTCTCGTCGACTTGGCTGGTGAGATAATAAAAAAGCATTCTCCAAGCAAGATAATCGACATAGCAAAAATTTAAGAAGACCTAGACTTCGTTTTATTGGATTTTTCTAACTGTATTTGTAATGTTTTTCATTATTTTAATTCTTTTCTTTCGTAGTTCTGGAAAGTCTTTAGTTGATATTGTGTTTTGAATCCTCTTAGAAATCGGTTGACAAACGAGCGATAAAACCCTTTGAAAGAAAATTTTGAAATGATAAAGAGGTGCCACTTTTTTGTTTAGAAAAGTTCGTTTTCTAGCCATTTTTTTAATATTTTAAAACAGATTTTTGTAAGCTTTTTATATATTGATGCGGGGAGGGCTTTAAATTCTCTTAACCATTTTCTTGTCTCTATTATTTTTTCGTGAGTTGTTGTATTGATGCGAACGCGTCATCTTCAACAATAGTCATTTTTCCATGTCTTCCTATTCTTAATTGTCTTTCGCCTCGGAACGATGCGACTTGTCCATCCTCGATCTCAACGACGTCTCCGACGGAAATGGATTTGATCTGGTTGTTCCAGAGATTCAGCTTAATGTTACCAGTCTCATCAGCAACCAGCACATTAGACACATGGGCGTTGTCACCAAATCTTGTCATCACCGCTGTGGGCTCTGGAATCCTGAGAACGCGGGCTTTCACTGTAACATGTTTCCGCCCCACGCTTAGGTCTTCGATCTTTAAACGCGCTGGCTTGCTGTTAGCTAGATGCTGCGCTCTGAGCAACATCGCATCTGCGAACTCCTTCATCGGATTAGCCTTCATGAGGAAGTGCTCAGCCAATGGAAATTGTGCAAACCAATCATCGCCTCGGGTCAAGAGGAAAACTCCACTATCTTTGGTCTTCTCACGGCACTCTATCTTCAAGCCTTCACACTCAGACTTCTCGTTCTCCCACGCGTCAACTAGAAACCCAAAAAACTCATCAGGATCTATTTCATGCTTCACAGCGATCCTCGCAAGATACTCGATACCTCTCCTGTCTGCGTATGAATGGCGTTTACCGGGGGGTCTGCCTCTTCTAGGCCATGTTAACCTTCGCATTCAAATCATTCCTATTCCTAATGTAGCCTACCCTTTTTGATCAACGCCAAACATATACTTGAGGAATCTATCAAATCCCATCATATTATCTCTGTAGAAAAGAACAACATTATCTGCTGCTTGAATCAGCAGATTATGTGTGAATCAGCAAAGTAAAGAATAATTTAACTTACTATCGTTGTCGTCTGTTATAAAGCATTAGTAGAACAGGGAAAAAGAATCATCTGCGCAAGCGATCTACTTCCTTCAAATGAACGAATGTTAATCTAGATATGAAAAAACAGGAAAAAACAAGCTACATACTTAATAATCGGCTTTCGTCATTTAGTCAGAGAATGCTATGGAGCAAAATGAATCTCAAAGTAAGAAAGTACCTAAACTGTTGATAGATGATCATTCTGATTTTATCTTTCATGCAGCTTACATGGCTTATTCTAAAGCTTGGGATGAGAACTATTCTGAAGAGACCAGAACCGAGTTAAACAGGATTATGCTTTCGTTTTCAGAAGGTAGGGAAGCTAACCAGTCTTTTTATGCTCAATTAAATGAATTCAGTAGAGATATAGACTATCATTCTTATGGCAGCTTTAAAATTAAGACACAAAAGAAGAGGGCTTGGAGGAAAAAAGAACAGAAGAAAGCACGCATTTCAAGACATAAAAAATGATGTTCTCGATCACAAATCTAACGATCCAAATACAAGCTAAAAATAATAATATTGAAAAATTAATTACATAAACTCCCCTTCATTTTTATTGAACAAAAATTTGAAATTTTATAAAAAGAGGGGGGTTGCGGGAGATATCTCCATCAGACAGGCTTTCAACCCCCTCTCATCTTTTCTTTCGCCATATGTTGTAAGGGCATCTCGTCCAACAATAGACGCTGCCTTTTAAAGCATTTTATACACTCCGAT
>Ga0209636_10006254_pt1 | contig 12166 bp, 8 predicted proteins | sample DeeMarSWOR152_54_FD_187464 | JGI IMG/M metagenome (GOLD analysis project Ga0209636, IMG submission 187464) | Marine sediment microbial communities from White Oak River estuary, North Carolina - WOR-1-52-54 (SPAdes) (version 2) | ecosystem: Environmental > Aquatic > Marine > Intertidal zone >...
TAATGGGCACGGTTCCCCGCCATTTGTTTGTCGGTCCCCGTTATCGAGGTCAGGCATATGCAGACCATCCGCTGCCTATCGATGAAGGGCAGACCATATCCCAGCCATACATCGTGGCATTGATGACCCAGCATCTCAAACTGAAAACTGGAGAGAAGGTTTTAGAGATCGGAACAGGTTCGGGATATCAGGCAGCGGTGCTGGCCCATCTTACCGACAAGGTTTACTCGGTAGAGATCAGAGAGAAGTTGGCCGAAACAGCATCAGAGACACTCAAACAGTTGGATTACACACAGGTTAAAGTGAAATGGGACGATGGTTATTATGGTTGGGAGGAATTTGCTCCTTTTGATGCCATTATCGTGACGTGCGCGGCTAATCATGTGCCTCCTCCCTTACTCGAACAGCTAAAGGAAGGAGGACGACTGATCATCCCACTCGGGAGCACACTTTATTTTCAAACTCTAACCCTTATAACCAAAACTGAAGGAAAGCCCAATGTCAAACATATTCTAGGCGTGAGATTTGTCCCCATGATCGGAGAAGCTCAGAAAAAGGGGGGCGATGAGATAGCCGCCAGCAGCGATAATCATGACAAGGGTGTATCCTCCCCAGAAAGCGATCACTAGGGCAGCCACAGAATTGACCACCGATGAAAAAGCATTCGTAGCCCATGCCCATGGAATGATCTTTTCCCCATCTTGTTTTAAAAGACGGATGCCAGTCGGGAAAGGGAATCCCATCAAGAATCCGAGAGGAAAAATCATGGATAGGGAAAGGGAAAATTTTACCATGATGTTCGAACCGATGAGTGTATTGAAGAGAGACGGTAGAATAAAACTGTAGACAACAATAAGAAGAACAGAGAGCAGAAAAACGAATTTAACATTCTTCACGACATTCTGACCGAGGATTTTTTTTGACACCAGGCTGCCAATTCCAGAAGAAAAAAGCAGGGCAAAGATAGTCAGAGCCATAGAATAGAGTGGATGCCCGAGGAACAAAATGAATCTCTGTATGAAGGTGATCTCTAAAAAGATAAAACTCATTCCGATGAGGCCGAAGTAAAAAAAGACAGCTAGAGAATTTGTTTTGCGGTGAATTCTTCGCTTATTTTGGATAAACAAGGGCAAAAGAATCAGTGCAAAGGCGACTGCCACAGCTTGAGCCAGGAGGACAAACACCAGAAATTCTCCCTGGAGAAGGGGGAGCAATTTTTGGCCCAGTGCAGTGTAGGTGGTTTTGATTTTTTTCAGCTTGAAAAAGTTGTAAAAGAAAGGTTTGTCATCCGATACAGGTTTCACCTGGAAGAGATAATCGTCATAAAATTTTTGACACTCAGAAGGAGAAAAAAGCTTGAGAGCTATTTCATAATACATCGGCTTGTCAAATTGATTGTGGATATTGGGTTCGTCTGGTTTAATCCCAGGGTAATAGACAAGGTCAAAGAGATTTCGATCCGCAAAGTCTTTGAGAGTCTCGATATCATCAGACTCAAAGGGACTCTTTTTTATAAAATAACTTATGGTTCCCCAACTCCGGATGGCAGCAAGATGTGCTTCAGGCCGATCGGTCACTTTCCGAATCGCTTCAATCCATGTGGCTAGAATCCTGATCTCCTGTCTTGGTGGAGGCAGCAAATAGAGGGTCATGTTGGCCATCCCGTCAGATGAAAGTCGTTCCAAAGTGTTCGAGAAGGATTCGATGGTGTAGAGATAGTTTTCTCCAAATCCGTACTGGCCTGTTCCAGAAGAGCCGAAAATGTCAGCCAGAGAAAAAGCGATCAGATCATAGTCGTTTTTTTCCTTTTTCAGAGCTGACCGGCTGTTGGATGTTTCCGAACGGATTTCTTCTTTTTCATAGATTTGACCAGAAAAGGATGCGAGTTCTTCATGAACGATATGACTGATGAGGGGATTTTCTTCTATGACCTTGACAAAAGAAGCGTTGAAGTACAGAGCAGTCAATATGTCCAATCCTCCCTTAGGATCAAGAATGAGAACGCGAGGGTGGTCAAGGAGAAAGTAGGGAAACGCAGAGGGAAGGGAGGAAAGGAAGTCAAGGGAAGAATCTTTGAGAGTTTGACAACTCGTGAGAGCATTGAGTTCATTTCCATCTATCGACAGACCGAGCTGGGGAGGAAGAGTTTGGGTATAGAGAAGACTCAAGCCAGGCGCGTACCGCACAGCCGGAGAGTCTATAACGTCTATTCGTGAAATGGCATTCCATCTGGTAAAAAGACGTTTTGCACCAGGGTATTTCAAGGCTACAGGAAGTGCTTTGAAAGATGAAATACGGAAGCCCAACCAGGATGGCCCGGCAGCAAAAAGATAAATCTCTATAACCAGGAGTAAAGAAAGTGCAATTTTGAACCATGCGGATAATTTGGCGCCAAAAATCCATGCAGCGACAAGGACCAGTGAAGAAAGAATGAGAGTGACTCCTTTATCTCCTCTTGGAAGAAAGATGAAGATGGTGAGCAAAGTTCCTGCCCCTGCTCCCAGAAGGTCGAAAAAGTAAATGATGTTAACTGATCCAGGTGTTCTTGTGATGGCAAAAGATATGATCATCCCAGCAAAAAAGAACGGCAGGCTCAAAACAATATAATAAAGGAATATCAAAAAAATCTGATTGCTGCTCCATGATAACTTGATCAAGTCAAAAGGGATGGCATTGGCGGTGATGGCGCAAAGAGGGATGGAGATTGAAAAAATGAGGGCTGTCCAGGCCAAGAAGTTTTCTTTTGTTTTGTGCTGAATATTTTTAATCAGGGAGAGGTAGGACCCAGAAGCTCCGTATCCCAAAAATGCAATGCTGACCACCAGAAATGCAAAGTGGTACTGCTGTGAGACCGAAAAGAATCGGATGAGAGAGATTTCAAGGCAAAGAGTTGCAGAAGATACCAAGAAAATGCTGACCAAGAAACGGAATTTCATATCAAGCCAAATGCACGATTGAGCAAATCTTTGTTTTTACCTATCTTAAAAGGATGATATATCAGGCGCATCAAAACTTCAATGGGGCCGACGAGAGAACGGCGTTTCAGGAGGAATCATCCCGTACACAGTTGCTTTTGATCTCTTCTTGTGTTAATTTTACAGTCAAACAGAATGATTAAATTCGGGACTTCTGGGTGGCGTGCCGTTATGGGCGAGGAATTCACCTTCCAGAACGTCAGGCTGGTTATCCAAGCTGTTGCGAATCATCTGAAAAAGAAATTTCCTGATAAGCAGGTCTCAGTTCTGGTCAATTATGACACCCGTTTTCTTTCAGAAAGGTTTGCTTTTGAGGCTGCAAAGGTTTTTTCTCACAACAATATCCATGTTTATCTTTCGGATAGAGATGCTCCCTCCCAAGCTCAGGCTTTCCAGATCATTCAAAGAAAGGCCCAGGCAGGGATCAATTTTACAGCTTCCTTTAATCCTCCTGAATACAATGGTTTGAAGTTTAACTCCGAAACAGGAGCCCCTGCACTTCCTGAATCGACAGAAAAAATCGAGAAAGAAATCAAGCTTTTAACCAAGGATTATTCCTTCTATCCTCTATATCCCAAAACGGAATTTATCGAGAAGATCGATCTCCAGAAAGACTATCTTGATTTTATCCAGAATAAAATCGATTTTGACACCATCCGCAAATCAAAAATAAGAGTCGCTGTGGATTTGTTGTACGGAACCAGTCGTGAATATCTGGATGAGATATTGGAGGAAAACCACATTCCTGTAGAAGAAATTCATGGATATATTGATCCCTATTTCGGAGGCATCACTCCCTCATGTGCAGAAGAAAACTTACAGGATCTCATGAAAGTGGTCAGAGAAAAGAATTGTCATGTAGGGATTGCTACGGATGCAGACGGAGATCGGTTTGGAATCATTGATGAAAACGGCAATTTTGTGATACAGAATCTTATTCTCTCCCTTATCCTGGATTATTTGGTCACAGTAAAAAAGTGGAGAGGAGGAGTGGCTCGATCTGTGGCAACGACCCATCTCGTGGATAGGATTGCTCGAGAACACAGCTTCCCTCTCTTCAAGACTCCAGTGGGATTCAAATATCTAGCAGATCTCTACTTGAAGAAAAAGATTATGTTTGGAGCTGAAGAAAGCGCATGTATGGCCATAAAGGATCATCTCCCTGAGAAGGACGGCATTTTTGCGGGACTCCTGGTGGTGGAAATGATGGCAACGGTGGGAAAAAGTCTTACAGAAATGATACAAGATTTGTTCCGGACATACGGTAAAAGAGAAGGAAAAAGAAAAAATGTTCCCCTGACTCCAGAGAGAGAAAAGAGGTTGAAGAGTTTGAGGAAACATCCACCGTCAAAGCTCGGGGAGAGAGCGGTCATCGGTGCTGAAACCATCGATGGGATCAAATTGGATTTTTCCGATGATGACTGGATTCTTCTTCGCCTTTCAGGAACAGAGCCTATTATCCGTTGTTATGCAGAAGCTGGATCCAAGAAGGAAGTGGATAAATTGGTAAGGTTTGGTTTAGAGTTATTAGAAAGCAGATGAAAAAAGAAAAATCTTTTCCTTCCTTTAAGAAAAAGATTGTGGTTGGAGGTATAGGATTTATATTTTTCGTCTTGATTATTACTTCCTTTTTCGGAAAAAGAGGATTGATCGAGATTTACCGCACAAAACGCAGGCAGGAAGTTCTCCTCCAAAAGGTTGAACAGCTCGAAGCAAAAAAGGCAAAGTTAGAAAGGGATATTGAAGAATTGAAAAAGAATCCCAAAGCATATGAGGCAACAGCTCGTAAAAAGCTCGGCTTGGTTAAAGAGGGGGAAATCGTCATCATTGATAAGAAGGATCGCTGATCGAGTCATCCTTCAGTCCCTGATTCCGAATCATTCTGCCGATTTTCTTTTTTTCATTTTAGGCAATAAGAAAATGGAGCAACTCCTCAAAAACCTGAATCCTGACCAGAAGAAAGCCGTGACTTACGGAGATGGCCCTCTCATCATCATTGCTGGGGCTGGAACAGGAAAGACAAAGGCAATCACACACAGAATTGCCTATCTGATTTCTTCCAAGAAGGCTAAACCCGAAGAGATCCTTGCTGTTACCTTCACGGAAAAAGCTGCAAACGAGATGGAAGAGCGGGTCGATATTCTCATTCCTTATAGTTACTCCTTCGTAGAAATCAGTACCTTTAACTCATTCGGTGAACGTGTCTTGAGAGATTATGGGATCGAGATTGGCTATCCCCCGGATTTCAAATTGTTGGATGAGGTGCAGCAGGCCATCTTTTTGAGAGAGCATCTGTTCGAGTTTCCTCTGGATTATTATCGGCCCCTGAGTTCGCCAAGCAAATATATCCAGGACATCCTTTTGGCCATAAAGAAATTGAAGCAGGAAGATATAAAACCTAAGGAGTTTATAAAGTTTGCAGAGAGATTTGAGCAGGAAGCCATAGACGATGCAGAGAGAGAACGGGCTCTCAAGGATCTAGAGGTGGCTCGAGTGTATAAGGCTTATCAAGATCGCCTTGAATCTGAAGGTATGATTGATTTTGAAGACCAGGTGGTTCTGGTTGTCGATCTTTTTAGAAAAAGGCCATCCATACTTGAGTTCTTTCAGACAAAATACAGGTATATCCTGGTGGACGAATTTCAGGACACAAATTACATCCAGTTCGAATTGCTCAAATTGCTGGCTGCCAGACACAGAAACCTTACAGTGGTGGGGGATGATGACCAGAGCATATTCAGGTTTAGAGGGGCGTCTTTGGCAAACATCCGCAACTTTCGAAAAATTTATCCTGATTACAAAAAAGTTGTTTTCACCAAAAATTACCGGTCCACTCAACCTATCCTCGACTCAGCCTACCAACTCATACAGCATAATAATCCCCATAGGTTAGAGGTTCAGGAGGAGATCTGCAAGACTCTTGAGTCCTCGATAAAGGAAGAAGGGAAAAGCATTCATATGTTGACCTTCGATACCCTTTCCCATGAGGCAGATAGAGTCACTGAACTTATTGGCGAAAAAAAGAAAAATGGCTTTCGGTTCTCTGATATGGCCATTCTCGTCAGACGCAATGCAGATGCGGATCCTTTCCTACAGGCTCTAAACATGAAGGGAATCCCATTCCGGTTTTCAGGGAGCCGCGGGCTTTACACCCAGGATGAGGTAAAGGTCTTGGTGGCATTTATCAAGGCATTGACCGATTTTGAAGACAGCAAAAGCCTGTTTTATCTGGCATTATCAGAAGTCTACAAGGTCGATCCATATGAATTGACGACCTTAACCAATCATGCACACAAGAAAAATATTCCGCTGCACAGTGTTTTCAAAAAGGTCCATCAAGAAAAAAATATGATGAATCTTTCGGTATCTACAAAGAAAAGCATAAAGAGGATTGTCGAGGATTTGCTGTATTTTGTGAATTTTGCTGGTTCTCAAAATGCAGGCCGCGTGGTCTATAGCTTTCTCGAAAGATCCGGGTATTTGAAGTCTCTCGTCAAGAAATCTGATTTTGCTTCGGAGCTAAAAATAAGGAACATCCGCATTTTTTTCGATAAGATCCGCAAATTTTCCGAGCTGACCGAGGATGATTCCATCTACTCCTTTGCTCAGCATTTGGATCTTCTTCAGCAAGTCGGGGATAATCCTTCAACAGCTGAAGCGGAATTGGAGGAAGATGCGGTGAATGTGCTGACTGTTCATAAGGCCAAAGGTTTGGAATTCCAAGTTGTGTTTATGGTGAGTTTGATCGCGGATCGGTTCCCTGGACGTCAGCGTAGGGAGAAAATTTTGATACCTGACGCGATTTTGAAGGAGGATCTTCCCGAAGGAGAAAATTATCTTCAAGAAGAGAGGCGGCTTTTCTATGTCGGGATGACCAGGGCGAAAAAGCAGCTGTATCTGACTTGGGCCAGAGACTACGGTCTCAAAAGGCTTAAAAAAGTCAGCCCATTCCTCCTGGAGGCCCTGGACCTTCCTTCCTTACCTGATGAGATGCAGCGCACTTCCGCCTTAGAAGAGATCAGGAGGTTTGCTCCCTATCCGTCAGTGCGTTCTGTTCCTTATAAAGTAAAGGAAAAAGAAATCCTTCAACTGAGTTTTTCTCAAGTGAACGATTATCTGACCTGTCCACTCCAGTACAAATTCCGACACGTCATGAGGATTCCTGTCCTTCCTCATCACAATCTTGTATTTGGTAGGGTCCTTCATAGCACTCTTCATCTGTATTTGAAGAATAAAATGAGTGGCAAACACATGTCAGAGAACGACCTTCTTCGTGCCTATGAAAATCGGTGGGTCAACGAGGGCTTTTTGAGTCGTGAGCACGAAGAGATGAGAAAGAAAGCAGGAGAGAAGGCGCTGCGCCTTTTCTACAAACGACAGGAATCTTCTGCATTCTTACCCCAATTTCTGGAGAAAAGTTTCAAATTGGTCATGGATAATATAAGGTTCACTGGCCGTTGGGATCGGGTAGACTATCAGAAGGGAGGAGCGGTGATCATCGATTTCAAGGCGACTTCTGTCAAGGACCAGAGAGAGGCAGATAAAAAAACAAAAGACAGCCTCCAGATGGATATGTATGCTTTTTCATTTGTCAAAACCCAAGACACTTCTCTTCTCGAGACCCAGCTCCATTTTCTTGAATCGGACATCATCGGGCACGCTGAAAAAGGAGAGAAAGAACTGGAAAGGGCGGAAGGAAATATCAAGCAGGCCGAAAGAGGTATCAGAGATCAAAATTTCCAGGCTCAGCCGGATTGGCACAACTGCAGCCTCTGTGATTTCAGAACCATCTGTCCGGATTCTTATGCCTATTGAGGATTCTTATTCCGGTGTGATCCAGAGAGGCATGAGAGCCCAGATACGCTCGTTCTCTAAGAGTTTAAGTGTGGAGAGGGTTTTTTCTAACCAAGGATTCATGTCGAGATTTGTCTTGATATATTTTCTTCCAAAAATCATGTCAAAGAATGAGATTTTTTTTGGCTGAACCACGAGCTGGACGCGTTCAGGTTCCGGAATCCCTGCGAGTTCCTTAGCCAGATCAATGGCTTTGGAGAGGCCTCCGAGTTCATCCACCAATCCCAGTTTTACAGCCTGATTTCCAGTCCAGACTCGTCCCTTTCCTATTTTATCCACTTCGTCTTTGGTCATGTTCCGGCCTTCGGCCACCTTGGTTAGGAATTGATCATAGATCCATTCAATTTCGTTCTCGATGATTTGCCGTTCTTCGGATGTCCATTTTCTAAAAGTAGAGAACATGTCTGCTTTGTCCCCGAACGTGAATCTCTCTGAAGTTATGCCGAGCTTCTCATAGAGCTTGATCAGATTGGGCTTTCCAAAATACACCCCGATGGAACCGGTCCAGGTCTGAGGCTGGGCGATGATCTTATGCGCCGACATGGCCACCCAATATCCCCCTGATCCAGCCAGATCAGACATGGAAACGATGACCGGCTTTTCTTTCTTGGTCAGACTCACTTCTCTCCATATCACATCCGAGCCAACAGAAGAGCCTCCTGGGCTATCGACCCGAAACACGACAGCTTGGATGGATTGATCGTTTCGTGCTTGCCTGATCCAGCGGGCCACGGTCGAGCTCCCCATCATCTGATACATCCCCTCTCCGGTGATGATCGTGCCCATTCCATAGATTAAAGCAATTTTTTTTCCTTTATAGAGGCCTAGAGAAGAAGGCTTAATGTTCAAATACCGCTCATGACTGATTCTTGATATTTTTTTTCCGTTGACCTGAAGGGTGTCTTGAAGTTCATCCTCATAGAATAAGTCGTCGACCAAGCCAGCTTCTTTGGCTTTGGGCCCTTGGAAAAATCCATAGTCCAGGAGAGCCTTGATCTCTTCCTCGCTTTTACCCCTTGCTTCAGCGACTTGATTGATATAATGAGAATAAGTCTCACCGTAGAGGGATTCCATCATTTCCTTGTGAGCAGAAGTGAATCCTTCCTCAGTGAACTGGTTCATGGCTGTCTTGTATTTCTCGATACGTTCCCATTCGTATTCTATACCCAGTTTGTCCAAGCCTTCTTTAAAAAACGGAATCGAACCTCCAATGCCGTTTAAAAACATCAAACCCGAAGGATGGAAAATGATTCGATCGCATGCTGTTGCCAAATAATATTCTTTGTCGGCGTCGATTGTCTCCTCTATGGTCGCATAGACTTTCTTTCCTGTTTTCCGGAAATCGAGAACAAGATCCCTAAGCTCGTGGATCTTGGCCCATCCACATTGCAGGTATCCCAAGCGCAAAAGGATGACTTTTATGCGGTTATCCCTTTTGGCCTTCTGGAAGTTGAGCCAGAGATCATACATCGAAAGAGGTGGTCTCATTCCAAAAAACGACATAAAGAAATCTGCAGTGGCTTTTTCCTGCAGTTCCCCTGATAGCTTTATCTCCAAATAAGAATGAGCCTTGACTGCCGGAGGCCTTCCAAATTCCAAATAAAGGAAGGAAGCAAAAGCCACGATTATCAAGAAAATGAAAATCAGGAATATGATCAAGACATAGGTTCCTCTTTTCATAGATCCTCCTGTTCAAATCTAAGTAAAATCAAATATATCAAAAACGGGGATGTCTAGGGAACAAAAACTTTTTTTAACAGAGAACGTACCAAGATACAGGTTGTCTTTGGTGTATGTTTCAATTATCATTTTCAATGATTTTATTTACGAGATTTTATATACGGAAAAATAATAAAAAGGATTTGAATCCATTTGAATAAGAAAGGATCATTCCATGAACGCTCTTGAAGTTGAAAACATCACCAAAAGTTTTGGTGATTTTTACGCTGTGAAAAACCTTTCCTTCAAAATCCCAGAAGGCACGATCTACAGCCTATTGGGGCCAAATGGTGCAGGGAAAACGACGACCATCCGGATGGTGATGAATATCATCATTCCTGATGATGGACAGATCAAGATACTCGACCAGAAAATGGATGAGGGCATGAAGAGCAGGATTGGCTATCTTCCCGAAGAGCGGGGTCTTTATCCCAGGATGAAGGTGGGAGAGCAACTTCTCTTCCTGGCCGAGCAGAAAGGGCTCCATGGACAGGATGCGCGAAAGAGAATCGACAATTGGCTGGAGAGGTTCGATCTGACAGACTGGAAATTTAAAAAAACAGAAGAACTTTCCCGAGGAATGCAGCAGAAAATCCAGTTCATAACCACAGTGATCCATCAGCCAGATTTGATCATCCTGGACGAGCCTTTCAGCGGGTTGGATCCCGTGAACACCAAGCTGTTAAAGGATATCATGCTTGAGATGAAAAGGCAGGGGAACACGATTATTTTTTCCACCCACCGTATGGAACAGGTCGAGATGATTTCCGATAACATCTGCTTGATCAACAAAGCGGAAAAAGTGTTGGAAGGAAACCTGAATTGGATCAAACAGCAATACGGAAAAAATACCATTGTGTTGGACTATGTCGGAGATGCCTCCTTCATCAAGGATATTCCAGAGATTGAGAAGACCGATGACTATGGCAAATTCATGGAAATAAAGCTGAAGGAACAGACCGATCCTCAGGATCTCCTGAAGAGGCTAGTGGATAAAATAAGAGTCAACAAGTTCGAAGTTCGAGAGCCGAGCTTAAACGCCATATTTATTGATAAAGTGGGAGAAAAGAATGCGCAAGATACTGTCAGTCATTAAGAGAGAATACATACAAATAGTCCGGACAAAGGGCTTTATTATCGGAACCATTCTGGGTCCGGTCCTCATGGCAGCATTCATAGTGGTTCCCATTTTGGTCCAGTTTGTTTCAGTCGATCAGCAGGAAAAAATTGGAGTGGTAGACCTTACCAGTGAAATCTTCCCAGAGCTGGATAACAAGTTAGACCAGAAGCTTAAGGATGGAAGCCGCCGCTATCTTCTCGAAGAATATAAACCAGAGACGAATGTGGAGGAACAGCTTGAAGAGCTCAACAAGAAAGTCTTAGACAAGCAATTGACCGCGTATATATTCATTCCCGAAGACATATCCGAAGGAGGAGAAGCCGAGTATGTGTCCGAGCATGTTTCTGATTTTGATAAGCAGGGGAATATCAACCGCGCCTTGAGCAGTATAGTCATAGAGAAGAGACTGAGTGGGGAGGGGCTGGATCCAGAGAAAATCGGACAGTACATGAGACCTGTCAGTTTGACAACCAAAAAGGTGACCAAAAGAGGAGTAGAGAAGGATACAGGGGGCACGTTTATCATCTCTTGGTTCTTGGTTTTCATCCTATATATGACTGTTATCTTTTATGGTCAAATCATATTGAGAGGGGTGATCGAAGAGAAAAGTTCGAGGGTTGTAGAAATTGTGCTTTCCTCGCTGAGACCTTTTCAGCTCATGGCTGGGAAAATCTTGGGGATCGCTGCTGTGGGATTTACCCAATATGCGATCTGGGGAGTCTTCGGAATAGCAGCCACTCGTTACAGCAAGAGCATCATTACCAGGTTTTTCCCAGCAGCGAGTGCATTCGATATGCCGACTATCCCTTCCTATATTTTCATCTATTTCGTGGTCTTTTTCATTTTGGGCTATTTTCTGTACGGAACCATATATGCAGGCATCGGATCGATGGTCAACAATGAAAAAGAGGCACAGCAGCTCGTCATGCCTGTTACTATGTTTCTGGTTGTGCCTATACTCCTAATGATGTTTGTGATCAAAAGTCCTAACAGCTCTCTTTCTGTGATTCTTTCGTTGATACCTTTTTTTGCCCCGATTTTGATGCTGCTTCGAATCTGCGTGCTTCTTCCTCCCTTTACTCAAATTGCAGCCTCCATCCTGCTTCTCATATTGACAACAGTTTTGATGATTTGGATTTCAGCCAAAATATACAGAGTAGGAATTCTGATGTACGGCAAACGCCCGAGTCTTGGCGAAATTGTCAAGTGGATGAGATACGGGTAAAAGTGCCCTCCCTTCTTCTCACAAAATAATTCGCCTCTCTTCCATTTGGTGTGGGTTAGCTCTAACGAAAAAAGCCATCAGGTATGTCTTCAGCGGCATTGAGGATCTAGCCTTCACGAACCGTTCTTCGAGGGAATCCGACAAAGTCGGACGGCGAGGATGTATTGAGCACGACTTTACCAAAGGATCAGAGATCCGGGCAAGCACAGGAACAGAAGATAGAGTTGTATAGGTAAGTAGTTAACGTGCGCAGTTCCACAGTCGCTGAGAAGG
>Ga0209636_10006255_pt1 | contig 12165 bp, 5 predicted proteins | sample DeeMarSWOR152_54_FD_187464 | JGI IMG/M metagenome (GOLD analysis project Ga0209636, IMG submission 187464) | Marine sediment microbial communities from White Oak River estuary, North Carolina - WOR-1-52-54 (SPAdes) (version 2) | ecosystem: Environmental > Aquatic > Marine > Intertidal zone >...
AAGCTCCTCAGAAGCCACACCAATATCAATCTCTTTTTCTTCCATCTCACCCTCTGCTTCTCCACCACCTTCCATATACATTTTTTCGTCAGGTATAGCTTCTACATGTCCCTTCGAATCTATCTGCTCAATATGCCCTTCGCCTGTTTTATCACCAGTCGGTGCCTTATCCTTCTCTTCAAGTGTGGTTTCCAATTCTCGTTCATCGCCCAATCCAATTTCTTGCCCTTCGATTTGTTCTTTGTCCGGTTCAGTTACAATTTCTCCACCAATATCTGGTTCAATGGTGGAAATTGGTTCTTCCGTAACCGGTTCAGATGGTGGTTCAACAATTTCTTCGGTAGTTGTAGTAGTTTCCAGTAATTCATCCTCAGCTGCAGGAGCAGCCTCCACCTCAGCTGTGACCTCATCACTAATTGCAAAGAATTGTATTAGACTATCCAGGGCGGATTGAAGTTGATTCTCATTATATTCTCTTTTGGAATTTTCTAATAAATCTCCCAATTCGGCTATTTTCGGATGTTCTGGTGGTAAAGCATTCAGAGTTTCTAATGCTAGATACATTTCCTTTTCAACTTTTTCTCCTAACCTGTTTTGTTTAGCTTTTTCTAAAACACTTCTTGCATGTGATACAATCTCATAAACCTCTGTGAAGTTCTTATTTTTAAACCGTTGCTTAGCATAATTTAATAAATCTTCAGCTTCATTTGTTTTCACTTTTTCTTTTTTAGCATCATCTATATCATCAATTAATTTTTCAAGTAATTCTGTTACTTCTTTTTCCTGTTTATCCCTGTGTTGAGTTTTCAAGGTTGAAATGTCATTATATATTTCATCACGAAGGGATTTAGCATTTTCTAAATCATTATTTTCTATGAAACCTTGTAAATTTTTAATTTTATCATATGCAGAAGAAATATCAATCCCAGTGCTTTTTATCTCATTCAATTCCGCTATTAATTTAGGTAAATCCGCTTTTATTTGTTCGATCTCAAATCCCATTTGAAATTCTGAAACCCTATTATTTGCATCTCTGCAAAAATCAATTGCCTCACTGAAGTTCTGTTTCAAAAGTGCGTCCTTGGCATTAGAATAAATCTTTTCAATGTCTGATGTGTCAACATTTTTTGATTTTAAATGTTTAATGGTTTCTTTGACATTTAAGGTAATATCAATTGTTTTTCCTAAAATCACCAACAATCTCATATCTAGGGGTTCGCCTTTTTGTGCTTCTTTAAGTTTAGCGGAAATAGAATCTAAAAGTAATTGTAGAATTTTATATTCGTGCTCGATTAAAATGTTTTCAGCCTTTTTCAGCAATCCATCGAGTTCCGGAGGTTTTTCTTTATTCTTATATATTTTTTTGGTTGATAATTTGATTTTTAATAGTCTATCCGAAGCATTTTGATGTTTTTCCCGGTGCGTATCGATCAATTGCTGGCTTTGCACAGCATCATTTATCGCCGCTTGAAATTCACCTTTTTCAAAGTGCCCTTGTGCAGATTTAACAGCTTGGTTTGCATCATCTATTTTTATTCCGAGTTCAGATGCCTCTAAAATCATTGATTGCGAAGATTCAATAGCGTCTTTGGCTTTAACTTGTAAAACAGTATTCGTTAATTCATCAATAACATTTTTTGTTTCCTCAGCTAATTTCTTGGCTTCTTTTATATTATTATCATTAAACGCCTCTTCCGTTTTATTAATCATCCCGTCAAGGTTTACAATTTTTTCACCAGTAGGTTGGATACTTTTAATATAATTCAAATCCTTCTTAAAAGCGTCGATCTGATCATAAAGTTCCTTCATTTCAGGTGTCAATTTCTCTGGCAGTATATCTTTTGCTACCGATTTAGTTTGTCTTTTTACTTTTATATCCTCTTTTTCGCTAATTTTTTCTGGTTTTTGTTCAGGTTCTTCAGCTCCAGTGGCCGGTCCCAGCATTTGCTTAGTCTGTGTCATAATCTTTTTTATATTTGTTTCCGTAGCAGCATAATCACCCTTTTCAAATGATTCTTTTGCACGGTTAAAAAGTTCTTTATTCTTTGTAGCATCCAACCCTTTATTCTCTAAATCCAGAATCGTTTTATATACCATTAATAAAGAATTTAATTGCAACTGGATTTTATCTTTTTCTTCAGATTCTATCAACATAGATTCTGCTTTTGAAATGGTTTCTTCTAATGTAGAAAAGTCTTCCAGATCATATATTCCTTGTATACTTTGTAATACGTCTTCTTTCTTATCAACATCTAAGGCACAACTTTGAATCTCAGAGCTTGCTTCATTAACCAATAATCGTAAATACTGTTCAGTTTTTTCAAATTCCATCTTTTCAAATGCCTTTTTGGCATCTTTCCTCATCTTGTCATACCTTTCTAAATCAACATCAACATCCTTTAATTCCTTAAACCAGAATTTTATTAATTTAAATGATTCTTTTAGTTTCTTTTTCCTGGTGTTATTCAAGCTCTTTGTAACATTCTGGATAGTATTATCAAGGTATTTATTCGCCAGAGTAATATCTCTTTTTGATAAGAATTCTTGAGCTTGAGTAAAATATTTATTAGCGGTTGAAATGTCCAATTCCAGATCGGTTTGATTTAGTAAAAATGTATCAATAAATGTGACCGTTGTTGATAATAAATTCATCCGATGCTCTAACCATAGGTTAGAGGCGAAGATTTGTGAATTTTTAATCAATACCTCCGCGGCTTCCAAATCACCGTTTTCTAAGGATTTCCTTGATTCCTCTATTATATCCTGAATAACGCTTATATCCAAACCAAAATTACCCAACTCTTCTACCATCAACTCAGTAACTTGAAATTGTGCTTCAATTCTTTGCACATCTTTTTTTGCCTTTTCTTTAGGCACCTTTTTTTCTTTTTCTGTTGGTTTTTCCGGCTTATCTGCTTTTCCACTTGCCGCCGATTTTATTTTTACCTTTTTTAATAAACTCTTTGCATAGTTCAATAAATTCTCTGATTTCTTACCCGGTTCACCTTTCTTATCATTTTTCTCCAGCTCAATATCTTTTGGTTTTTGAAACTCCACGGATAATAAACTACCATTTCGGTCTAAATCTGATAAATCAAGCTCATCATTCTCAGAATCAGCGTTTAACGACAGCTCATCATCTAAATCGAATTCACTGCCTTTTTTTTCTTTTTTCGGCATGATAGCACCAAAATCTACAGGGCGATTTATTATGGCTATAGGTAGATAATATTAAATATCATGATTAATAAGTGCCTAAATATTACCTATTTTTTCTAGATTTTGTCCAATCTTTTGATTACCTCTCTTCTCCTCATTTATGAATATAATTATTAATATTAATAGTTTTCATATATAACCTTGATTTACTATTAATAAATCTTCCATGTGACTTATAAAGAACCTACTGGCTATATTTATATAAATCACACATTAAAAATCAAACGCATAATGTTTAATGTTCACTATTTAACCATCATTCTAATTCAATTGAATTTTAATTTGTTTAAAAAAAATTAAACAACAACTCAATAGAATAATGATTTCAAATAATTTAAAAATAGCTAACCAAATAAAATTTTCAATATACCAAATTAATCAAACTTCTTAATTTCTCCAAGGTTTTCTAAACAAAGCTCGGTTTCACATCTTTTATCTGGCCGAATTTCTACATTTAATCCCGGAAAACCCGCTAGATTTAATAAAGTTCTCGTAGTTTCTGGCCCATGTTTAAATCTGTAATACACAAGCATTGATAATACCGCAAACTTCACCATCCAATCGGTTTTTTGATCCGACCAGATATCTATATTTCTCCTCCAGCATGTAGTTATGAATTGCCAATGCAATTCATTGAGGTTTTTCAAGCTAGCCCGATGTGCGTCATGTAGTATAGCTTCTTTTAATGGGATGAACAATACTGGTGTATAAAACATATTTGACCCTTTTAAATCATCTAAGAGGTTTAGTGTTGCAATAATATCCTCCTCAGTCTCATTTGGCATCCCAGCCATAATAGTACATAATGGATACCAATCATTATCATTCATTATACCTATACCTTCACATACCAATTCTGGCCACCGGTCAACGGAAAACGGGAAAGCTTTTCCATGCATGTATTTTTGCATGAGCCGCACACTACCGGTTTCTACACCTACTTCTACGGTGACAAACTTTTTACCATTTAACTCACGGTTCGTCTTTTCGAGTAATAGTGGTGTTAATTCCTCTAGTATCTTGGGGTCGTAAATTATTGGTGCTAACGATGCATGCGATAAATGGATAAGTTCTACACCTGGGTAACTCGTGATTGCTTTGAACAACTTCACGATTTGTTCACGATTAGGTTTAAAACCAGGTTCTGATTTGTATAAAAAGATATCCTCACTATTGGGAAAAATCATCTTGCAACCGCATTTAACTGTTGTGGCTACCTCCTTCATTATATGCTCTATTGAGAATGAATGTTTCCTGCGCATGGTCGGTGAACAAAACTGGCACCCACGACCGCAACCACGGGTTATCTCTACTGTTCCATATGTTGCAGCATGCTTAATTAAAGGAATATTATTATAATCTGGTTTATTGGTTACAATGTATTTCGGCACCTCTTGGTTTGCAAGTAATTTCTTAATAAGTGGAATAACATCACGTTCGGCTTCACCCTGAACTAGAGTAGTTATCCCAAATTCATCCTGCATCTCGGCATCATTGATTTGCCAAACACCAGAGCCACCCACTATGATCTTCGGTTTATATCTTTGTATGGAGGGATGTGATAATAATTTTTTAAATTCATGTGAATTTACCGCCTCACCTCCAAAACTGAGAATGGAATTATATGTAGTACTAACATAAGCCAATCCTATAGGGTCCATGGTTGATACGCAAACCAATTTAGTGTTTGGCCCAACATATTTATCAAGGTTCTGGTAATGCGAAACAATTACATTGTCCTCACCAAATTCATCCATCAAAATTGTTTCGATCTTTCTTAAACCATAAGGTGCAAATTTATTACTTCCATCCTCCTGATCAATAGCCCGTAGCCATTTATTTCTAATTTTGCTTGGAATGAGTTTATGAGGAAAAGTACAAGTGAAAGCCACGAAAGGGTCATAATCGTACTGGCTCATCTCAGACCGTGATGCGGTTAAAACTATCAATTTACCGCCATTAATTGGTTCCGAGATTTTCTCAGCACTTATTGGAATTATATTTTTTACTTCAAATTTTATCATATTAACACTTGAATTAACTATTTTAATAACTTAATTTATCTTAATAACTTAATTTATCTAATAACCACATCCCAATTTTGTTGAAGGTCCTCTACATCATAATATTATTATCGATATCTCATTTTACATATTTTAAATTTATTTAATTTTCAATGTTCCCACATCGGTAACTTTTTCTCATACCCCACCAGTGCAGCACCTGTAACCGCGGCTGTATCATAATCTAATGCGCGTAAACACTCAATATTAAAATCCAATATATTTGAATACCCAGCAACTGTCATTAAAAACCGCAGTTCTAAGGATAAATTTCTTAGAAAGTTATCCAATCTTTGTCCGGCCTCGACCCAATCGAGTTTAATTTCATGCTCAGGATTAGTAGTAGCAATCCCTTTTGAACAATTGTTTGTATAGCACTTACAACATAAATCACAACCGATTGCAATCTCCGCAGCATTACTAATGACTACACAATTCGCACCCAATGCCAACGCTTTGAAAATATCAGCACCACTTTTCAACTTACCAGCAATAATTAATTTTACGCCTCTGTTTCCTGCGCGCGTATCCTTTAATGCTTTCACAGCTTGTGGAATAGTGGCAATAGATGGTACACCCAGATTATTTGCTGTAACAGTGGGAGTATTCTGATAATAAGCGTCAAAACCTTCTAATACTATTGCATCCGCACCTGCGCGAATTGCAAGTTTAGTATCTTCATATATACTCCCAGCAGCAAATTTAATAAAAACAGGTAATTTATGTTCTGTAATTTCTCTAATCATCTCCACATGTCGTTTCAAGTCAGCCGGAACATCCAAATCTAAGAACTTGGGTGGAGGAATTATATCAACTGTTTGAGGTATGTGCCACATCTCGCTTAATTCTGTGCTAATCTTTTCCGAAGGTATAATTGGTTGTAAACTACCTGAGCCACCGTTACCTATTACAATTTCAATTGCATGACACCGGTTAAAATATTCAGCATCCACACCCAATCTAATGGAGTTCCATTGATGTATTAGTTTTCCACCATGTTTCTTATTAAGTTCATATTCTTCAGTGAATGTAGACCCGCCCGTGGCAAGTGCCGAATTATTTTTCCCAGTCGCATAAATATACGCCATTTTACATGATTTACCCACCACCCCAGCGCCACGGCTAGATAAATAAAAGGGATTATCGAGAACCAATGGCGACTCTAATTTTTCACCGATGGTAATTTGTGTATCTAAATCCTTTCCCAGTAGATCCATGATTTTGATTGGTTTTGTCTGAGCGGGTATTATAGATAACGTATCGAAATATGATCTGAAGTTTTTATTTAATTTAACCGAAGCATTATCTGGTCCTGTTAAACTCAGTAGTACGGTTTTTGTTTTGTTAATAATGTTATTAATTTCGGCTTCTGACCATGATTCAGATAATCTTTCTCTCTCCTGCAAATTTCCAGTGAGGTCAAATAATTTATCTTTTAAGGGTCGGTTAGTTACTGGCACAATTTTCTCGAATTCGTCTGGAGATTTTTTTATCCCATAATGATCAAAATATTTTTTCAGTTTACTTTCGTCTGTTTTAGTCAGTTTGCGCACCTGCGCATTCTCACCTAACGAGCCAATCTTACCGCCAACAAAAATCGCACCACCAGTCATTAACAACCCAGTATCTTCTCCCACATCACCAGCGATAATGAGTTCGCCATTGAACATGCATGCACCAGTTTTGGCACCTGTATTACCACTAATAATTATGGTCCCACCTTTAGCCAACTGACCAATGTCACCCTTCACATTACCCCGGATAACAATAATACCGCCTATCATACCCAGTCCTACACCACGCTGAACATTGCCCTGAATAATGATACCGCCGTTGGTGATATTATTCCCCACAAATCTGCGCGCATCACCTTTGAGATTGACGATTGAACCATTATTAAATGCCCCAAAAAAATCGCCCGCTGTACCCTCAAACATAAGTTGTTTCTCAATTGATAATCCCATGGCAATATAATTTTGCCCGCTTAGACCGGAAATCTTAACAGTCTTACTTCGCCTCAATTGTTTTTTAATGGCCACATTGATTTCTTCAGTGGTTGAAACTTTATCGGCCAGTTGTACACCTCCAGGTTGAAAATTTAGTTTATGTGTAATTTCGAAATTCAATAATCTAAAGATTCAGTAATTTCATGAATACGCTAATTAGTAAATATTGCGTGATACATAAATCTTTTGTAAATGAATGTTTTAAGTATTTTTAAAAAATTAGCTTTGTCAAAAAGCGTGCCCGCACCACCGGTCAATATAAATGATTATAATAACACAAAATTATTATTTCTTATCTGTTTTATGTGATATTATGAATATCGAAGAGACTGCGACTAAGATAACCACCATGGAGATTCGAGGTGCTGGGAAGATTGCTCGTGCCGCAGCATCAGCCCTTAAGAAATACGCTAAAGAGTTGAAAGAAACAGATCCGAAAAAATTTATCATTGCATTAACACAGGCAAAAGATAGATTATTCAACACCCGCCCCACCGCGGTCTCTTTGGGTAATGCATTATCCGCGGTTCTTGCAGGTGCAAAAGGTGACTCTGTTGATGAAATTCGTGAGGGTGTGATAGCTGCCGCTGACATGTTTATTAAGAGCTCAAAAACCGCTATAAAAACAATTTCAGATACTTGCGCGGGCTTGATTCATAATGGTGATACTATCATAACCCATTGTAATAGCACAGTAGCAGTTCAAAGCATAATAAAAGCCCATTCCGATGGAACGGAAATTAGGGTATTTGCACCCGAGACCCGACCCTGGCGCCAAGGATTCATCACAGCTCAAACGTTAGCAGATGCAGGTGTTGATGTCACACTAATTGTGGATTCTGCGGTGCGGTTTTTCATGCCGGAAACTAATATCGTAATAGTAGGCGCGGACACCATCATGGGTAATGGTTCGGTTGTGAATAAGATAGGTACATCACAGATTGCATTATGTGCCCATGAACATAATGTACCTGTCATAGTTTGTGCTGAGACTTATAAATTCTCTAAAAGTGTTGGAAAAGACGATACAATAATTATAGAAGAGCGTGATAGTACCGAAATTGTAGGACCAGGTAAACTAACAGGTGTTAAAATTCGTAACCCAGTCTTCGATATAACACCTCCCAAATATATCACAGCGATTATAACAGAGATAGGAAAAATTTCACCGCATGAGACTTCAAATATTATTCAAAAGATGTTGAGAGAATAATCAAATTAAAGAGGATTTTTATTATACACGAATATTTGAACTTTCTTTGTATTAACAACGTTCTGGGAATCTTATATCGAATTATTTCACTCTTTAACACATGGATTAAGATGTTCTAACAAAGTTTAATATTTAAGTTTAATATTTAAGTTTAATATTAAATAATTAAGATTTAATGCATCACTTACCTTATTATACCTAATAATGGCAAAAGAAATAAGAGAAATGAAATAATACAATAATAAGGAGCGCTAGAATAATGTTTACCATTAAACGAATAAATGTGGAAGCCGGAGAAAATACTATAATTCTGAATTCCACGGATGCCTATGAAATGGGTTTGCGTAGTATGGACCGTGTTAAAGTCTCGTCAAAAAAACATTCAATAACTGCAATAGTAGAACTCTCAGATACTCTATTGAAACCGAAAGAAATCGGATTACTTCATACAGCATTTATCTCACTCAAAGAAAAAGAAGGTAGTTCTGTGGAAGTTGTTCCTGCACCACGACCCACTTCCATTGATTATATAAAAAAGAAGATGAATAATTTTGAACTCACATATGATGAAATCTTACGAATTATTAAGGATATAGTAAATAAGAACCTCTCAGATATCGAGCTTTCAGCGTATGTTTCGGCTGTATATACCCGTGGTATGAGCATTCGCGAAACCAAAGACCTTACATTAGCAATGATAGAGACAGGAGATACCATAGATTTTGACTACGAAAAGATTTTTGATTTCCATAGTATAGGTGGTGTACCCGGTAATAAAGTTACATTGTTAATAGTACCAATCGTTGCCGCTACTGGTTTAATTATACCAAAGACAAGCTCTCGAGCTATTAGTAGCCCGTGTGGAACCGCAGACATATTCGAGGTACTGGCTAATGTTTCATTCACCGCAGAAGAAATTAAACATTTGGCAGAAAAGGTTGGCGGCACCATTGCTTGGGGCGGTGGGGTAAATATTGCCCCCGCTGATGACATAATAATTCGAGCAGAGTACCCGTTAGCAATAGATCCATACTCGCAGGTTATTGCTTCGGTAATGGCCAAAAAAAAGGCGGCGGGTGTTAATCGGTTGGTTCTGGACATACCCGTGGGACCACATACAAAAGTAGAGTCCATAGATTTAGCAAAGAAGTATAGCCGTGATTTCATTACAATAGGTGACGAATTAGGCATGCGAGTGAAATGCGCTATAACATATGGTGGTCAGCCGGTGGGTCGTGCGGTGGGTCCTGCCCTGGAGGCATGTGAAGCACTTGCGGCGCTAGAAAATAAGAAGGTGCCCAATAGTGTGTTAGAAAAATCGATTGGTCTTGCGGGCATGATTCTCGAAATGGCAGAAGTACCACCTGGAAAAGGTCGGGAGAAAGCCAAAGATATTCTTTGTAGTGGAAAGGCGTTGGATAAATTAAAGGAGATAATCGACGCCCAGGGGGGTAATCCCGATGTGAGTTCTGAGTCGGTTCAAGTTGGAAAGTATTCCCAAGATGTTACTTCGGATCGTGATGGTTATGTGGATTCAATAAATAATAAAAGCATAATAAAAGTAGCGCGAACGGCCGGTGCACCAAAAATTAAAGGTGCCGGGATTATGATTCATAAGAAAAAAGGTATGAAAGTGGATACTGATGAACCAATATACACAGTTTATGCGGATAACAAGTTAAAATTAGAAGAGGCTGTGAAAATAGGAAATAGGCTAAGGCCCATATTAATTGAGGGCATGTTGCTGGAGACTATAGCAAGTACTGATAAACTCATAATGTATGATTAGTTTTTAAATAGGTTAAACAACAGACCGCTCTACTTATGTAGTGAATTTAGGTACTCGGAAAGAGTGGAGTGTAAGATCTATGCCAGACCATTACAATTTTCTCAAGCACCAAGCACCAATAATCAATAACCAAATAAGCACCAATTACCTAACTTTGGAAAAGCCGTAGGATTTTCCAGAGCGAACCAATTTTGCATAGCAAATTGGTGAAGTTACCAAAATACAAACAGAATTTATTTTTGTTTGGGTCATTGGAAATTGAGATTTATTTGGTTATTGGAGCCTGGTTATTGGAATTTTTTATATTATTTGCCCAATATTCTGAAAAGAAGCATATATTTAACTAATCTAATGAAGGTGGTTTAATAGCAAACCGCCTCCCGTAAGTGATATTAATTATAATTATATCATAACGGTCCGCCTTCCGCAAACTTTTCTAATTAATATATTATTGAAGTGGTCTGTTGTTAAAACCTAACACCAAAAATCTAATACCTGATAGCTGAGTTAATTTTAAATATTTCTGGGTATATGCCATCAAAAAATTTATTTACTGATGAAGTTATCATATTGAAGATATCATTTGATTCAAAATTGTGTTATTGAGCAATAAATAATACGAATCCACGGGGTAATTGTGGCGAGGTATAAGAAATGAAATGGATTGGTGGTATTGTATTATCGATAATTACGATAATATTATTGGTAATGGCAATGTTTATATTCCCCTGGTTCGGTACAAAAACAGAATATTGGCGCGAAAGAATCAATGAAGTTAGGCCCGATTATTGGGATGAAGGACTGGGTGGAATAGAACGAGATTGGGATGAATCGACCTATTATCTTCAAGAATACGAATTAGAATCAAGTGCAAAGCTTGATTGGTTAAGAACTAATCTAAGTAACGCCACCAGCTCAGGAAAACTAGAATACAACGCGGCCCCCAAAGAAGGTGGCTGGGAAGGTAGCTATTATGATATGATGGAAGCCGACTATCCGGTACCTGGATTTTTGGCTGGCGGTAACGAACAGCTTAATGTGTTTAATAATACCTATTACATGGTGCTTTTGGCCATAATCCTATCTATTATTGGGATTATTTTTATAATAATCGCTGGGCTGGGTAAAATAAATCCTACGATACCCAAGGTTATAGTTGGAGTTGCGGTTATTTTTACTGTTTTAGCACCGATTTATTTTGCCTTAGCGCTCCCAATGGCAATCGAAACCGATGATGAAGAATTACAGAATATAAAAGGAACCGATTTTGAGTCCCCACCGGAAGGCGGTGGCCAGATCATGGGAAATGCTAATGAGAGAGATAAGCTTGAGGGTGTAACATTAGCCTCTATAGACTGGGCCCCAGAACTTGGTTGGTGGTTTTCCGTGGGGGCAATCTTCACCAGTATAGTAACCATTGCATTTATAACGGGTGGTAAACGTGAGCCGGAGCGCGTATCTAAAGATATGCGAAGAAAATATCATGAATTTGATCGCCGGAGTGAATATGACGAAATGAGGGATTATGACGAAGAATACATACCACCGACACGACGGCAGCGCTCTGATGGATATTATGAAGAAGAGTATGGTGGTCGCAGGCGTGAGCCTTATGATTATGACCGAGGCCGTCGCCCATCGGGTCCGCGAGGGCCACCACCTAGACCAAAATACGATTATGGTCGCCCCAGACCTAGGCCGCCACGTCGAGCTCGATAGCCCACGATGTAAGAATATTAATTAATAAAAATAGACCGAACAATAGTTATTTCGTAATTTTTAAAGAAATCATAACCATCTTATTCAATTTTCTTAGGCTCATATGGCCAGATACGGATGATATGGCTTGTATTAATTAAAACCATATTGAGATAT
>Ga0209636_10006257_pt1 | contig 12162 bp, 10 predicted proteins | sample DeeMarSWOR152_54_FD_187464 | JGI IMG/M metagenome (GOLD analysis project Ga0209636, IMG submission 187464) | Marine sediment microbial communities from White Oak River estuary, North Carolina - WOR-1-52-54 (SPAdes) (version 2) | ecosystem: Environmental > Aquatic > Marine > Intertidal zone >...
TTACGCCTTCCCTACAGAGGACGCTCCAAGACCGCCAGCCCCAGAGGACGGATATTCACGGTTAGACGACTGGGCAGCCCGACGATCTTCTACGCCTCACCTCAGCTCTCAGCCCGTCATATAGGGGGTTTACGGTCGAGGCATGACCTCTCAGGGGACCCCTAGCCCCCCGCCTAAGACCCGCCGTCCAAAATGATACTGGCTTCCAGAAGTTAATAAAAGCTTCTCGCTGAACAAGACTGAGTTTGTTTCATGAGATAGCTGAGATCCGCAGGCAAGCGAAACCGCTATGCAGCTCTCTTTAAGAACTGCATGAGTATAGGCATGAGTTTGGTTCCTCGCTCAAGTAAGCCTAGACTCCCGTTTCTGCATTCCCTCTCCGAGAATCTCCCAATACCGTCGGCCTCAACGCCAGCCCCCGCTATGAGTAAGGGCACTGGATCGTCACTGTGAGCCTTCAAACTGCAGGGCGTCGCATGGTCCGCTGTGACGCATATCAGAGTCTCTTCCAGGTCTATCTCGGGAAGAAGTCTCCCGAAGAAGAACTCGTCGATGCCAGCGATGAGTTGGGCCTTGAGCTCAAACTTTCCGTCGTGACCTGGTTCGTCGGGCCCCTTAAGATGGATGTAGAAACAGTCAAAAGACGGAAGGAGGCCCAACAGCTTCTCGGCTCTTAATATGCTGTCAGCCTTTAAATCGCTCGAGGGCGGCGGAATCTCAACAAGATGCATCCCGGCCAGCCTGGAGATTCCTCTCTCAACGGGCATGTCAGCCAAACAGGCAAAGCGGACGCCGTAACGCTCGCCTATGCTGAAGAATCTTGGCAGTTCGTCGCCTGCATCTCGCGACAAGATGACATTCGCCTTCAGTCTCCCTTGGGCCACTCTTTTCTTGTTCACATCATGCCTCTCGAGGACTTCGTGGCTCTTCTCAGTGAACTCGTTTATGAGTCTAGCGGAGATCCTCGCCGACTCGGTGTCTTCCAGAGGTGCACACTCCATCAGAACCATCTCAACATCAGCCTTGGCCACGCCAAGCCCGCCGCCAACTCGTTCATAGGCAGGATCTGTGTTCGTTATGTCTCCTGAAAGAGCCCCCTCCTTACTCCGTATCACTAGGACTCCTCTGTGGCCTTGAGTGTTTCTGAATTCGAATTCAGCTGGGTGAGACTCCAACTCTACCTTTCTGTTCATCGCTTCAGTTAGCTTCTCCGCTTCCCCGGTAGACAGGTCTCTTCCCGCCCTTCGGTTGAGGATTGTCCTGCCTCGACCCAGAGTTGCGAAGTTGCACCGTAAAGCAAGATCTCCATTCTTCATGTCTAAGCCTGCCCCGTAAGCCTCCAGTGGCCCTCTACCAACATGATATTCGTAGGGGTCGTAACCCAGAATGGAGATGACCGCTACATCGCTTTCGGGGGCAATCCCCTTGTTCACACTGTACATAAGCCCGAGTCTGCCCTTGCTTGCGAGACAATCCATGTTAGGGGTCTCAGCGAACTCGAGAGTTGTCTGACCGCCCAGTTCCTCGATGGGAAGGTCGCCCATGCCGTCTATGACGACGTAGATCAGCTTCAATGCGTTAGCCGCCGCTCCTCTTGTTCATGGCGAACCTTCAGCTATATGCGAAGAGGCAGCTATAAAACTGTATGCGAACTGAAAGCGCTCTTCTAGACACTCACTCACGAGGAAGCTAGACAACGCTTATTAAACGACACAGCGAGATTAGCAGACGCAGAAAGGAGGAAGGACTTCATGCCAGTCTTCACGGCTGAACAGCTCGAGAATATGGGAGCAGAGATCTTCGTCGCAGCGGGCGCTCCAGCTGAAGAGGCCAGATTGGTCTCCAAATTCCTTGTCAAGGCAAACCTTGCTGGCCACGACTCTCACGGTGTGATCCGCATCGTACAGTACGTCAATGCTATCGAGCGGGGAGACATCAAGCTCGGCGCAGAGATCAAGGTTATGCGTGAGACATCTTCTTCGGCGTTGTTGAATGGCAACTGGGGTTTCGGGCAGGTTGTGGCGAAGAGAGCCATGGAGATGGCGATCGAGAAGGCCACGGAAAGCTCCGTGGGCACGGTATGTGCTTTCAATCTCTACCACATAGGCAGACTCGCGGATTACACAGCTATGGCACTGGAGAAGGACATGATAGGCATAGCCATGGCGAACTCCCGCAAGGTCGTAGCGGCCCACGGCGGAAGCGAACGAGTGCTTAGCACAAGCCCGGTAAGCTACGCCTTCCCGACGGGCAAGGAAAGCCCTTTCGCTCTGGACATCGCGACTAGTGTCTGTGCAGAAGGAAAGGTGAGAGTGAAACTCCACAAGGGGGAGAAGCTGCCTGACGGCTACATTATCGACAGGGACGGGAATCCTAGCAACGACCCCGAGGACCTGTACCGAGGAGGCGCCATCATGCCTCTGGGAGGTGACTCTCTGGGGTATAAGGGGTTCGGATTGGCTCTCGTAGTGGAAGTCCTATCGGGAATCCTTTCTAACGCGGGCTGTGCCTACGAAGCTGGAAAGAGAGGAAACGGGGTCTTCTTCCAGGCCATAGACATCGACAGCTTCATGCCGGTCAACGAGTTCAAGAGACGCATCGACAACCTGATACAGACGGCCAAGTCTTCCAAGCTCAGGCCGGGATTTCACGAGATATTGATCCCCGGGGAACCAGAACTCAGAACGGAGAGGGAGAGACTAGAGGAAGGGATCTACGTGCCAGACAAGACTTGGGAAGAGATAAAGAGCATTGGGACGAAGATGAGATTGGATCTGGTCTCATTCGTTGCCATCTCGTAGCGCCGCCGCAAGAGCTCCCGCGATGCCAAGTCTCACCGAGATTCGAGAGACAGACAAGGAGGTCCGAAGATTATCAACCTTTAATGCTATTTTCCGCTTTGAGAGCAGGCTTTTTTCGCAGCTTGATGTCTCTTGAAGCATTGGAAAGAGACCAGAAGATAATATTTCGTGATATATTCGCATGTTCAAAAAGGGTTTTAGTCGTTTCCTCAACTTCCTAGTATGGGTGGACGGGACTGAGTTTCTCAAGGATAATCGGTGATCTCGATTCTCACGTCAAGTCGGGAGGGAAGAAACGGGAGGCCTTAACAGGCCTATTGGACAGCGGCAGAATCTCTCAGGGCACATTCGACACGATGGAAAAGAAGCTCGACCATTTCACATCAGTCGTCTTGGATCTGAAGGAAATCCTGGAAAGAGAGGAGTTCCTCTGGCAGTCGGGTCTTTCAGAACAAAAGAGGATTCTGGAGTGTCTACTCATGGAACTTGAGCTCAAGCGTCTACTGGGCGAAATCAGGGAGGAGGAGTGGGCGCGGAAGAGCATGATCATAGACTTGGGGCTCAATTCACTTAAGGACGGCAAGACTCTGGCCATCAAAGCTGAGCCTGAACCCGCTCCGCCCATACAAACAACGCTTCGAGAACACGCGACAGAAGAGGTAAGGACAGTAACGCAGAGGAGAGATAAGCCAGTGAGACGGATCACAAAGCAAGCCACCGGCCCAAGGAGCTCCCCGGGCTCGAGAGTGCGTTGCATGAACCCTTGGAAACCCGGATGTAAGGACACAGATATTGAGCTGAGTATCTATTACCACGGCCAGATGACACCCATCTGCCGAAGATGCTGGGAAGACCTCTCAAGGAAGAACATTGAGTGGTCAAGCCTTTAGCCGAAACTACTTGATCTCATTATCCAAGTAACAGTAGCCAGCCTCGACTTTCTTCTGCATTCCGTCAGCCCATTCATCGACTCCCATAGCTCTGATCCTGTGCAGTTCGTCTAGTGACTCTGCAATCCGCTTCGCTTTTTCGCACGAATCCAATTCTTCGCATTCCGCACAGGTTGTGTAGCCTTTTTCCTTGCAGCATTCACGGAGTGTACAGCTTGGGTCTCCGCCGCCAGCTACACAGCCGGGACAGTCACCAAGCAGACTAACGAAGCCATCGAGAACTTTTTCGAACTCCTCATAATGCTGGAAAGCTGGTTCCCATTTCGCCAGTTGAGACCCCATTTTGTCGAAGCCGTAGACCCCAATGACCTTCCGCAGGTTCTCTACCGCTTGCCTTATTCTGCCCTGATGGATTCCGCAAGCACCGCAATACAGACCGCAATAGCCCACTAAAGACTTGGCGCTCCTGCTCAACACAGTCCACCTTTCACACTACCCTAGCTGCTAGACATAATAAAGCCTTACTGAATGGTCATGGAAGCGGGCTGATCTGAGAGTTGTCTGCGCGTTCGGTGTTTCCATCCCTCAGTCCGCAGGCCTTCGACGAAAGCAGAGCTGACCCACTAGCTTTATATTTCAGATATTCCAAGCATAATCCCGCTTGGCGGGTTGTAGGATGCGAGGTGGACGCCAAATTCGGAGCTTATTCTGACGAGCGTCCTAGAATCGACCATAGAAATCCGCTAGGCCCGAGAACTGCAAGTTATCAAATGATGAGTTTGGAGAAGCGATGAAACATGTTTAAGGAGGTTCCGCCGACGGTCGAATTTCCAGAACTCGAACACAGAATCCTGAAGTTCTGGGACGAAACAAAGGCCTTCCGCAAACGTGTCGCCTTGAACAAAGGGAAAAAGCATTGGTCATTCATGGACGGACCCATCACTGCAAACAACCCTATGATGGTTCATCACGCTTGGGGACGTACCTACAAAGACCTCTTCCAACGCTTCAAAGCCATGCAAGGATACGATCTTCGCTACCAGAACGGTTTTGACTGTCAAGGACTCTGGATCGAAGTCAATGTGGAGCGGGAGCTCGAGTTCAAATCTAAACGAGACATCGAAGCTTACGGAGTCGCCGAGTTCGTCAAACGCTGCAAGCAGAGAGCTCTCCGTTACGCTGCTAAACAGGTTGAGCAGTCGATCCGTCTAGGTTACTGGATGGACTGGGATAGTCCTGCGAGGCTGCGTTATTTGGCTGACAGTCTTGAACATCCAGAGCAGATGGTAACTGTCCAGGGCTCGAAAGGTCCAGTCAGAGGGACTGCAGAGGAGATAGTTGGCAGGCTTGGTTCTCCAGAGCTAGGTGGATCCTACTTCACGCTCTCCGACGAGAACAACTACATGATATGGACTGTCCTGAGGAAGTGCTACGAGAACGGGTGGATCTACAAAGGAAGAGACGTGATGCCCTGGTGCCCCCGATGCTCGACAGCTCTCTCACAGCACGAGATAGCAACGGAAGGATACCGAGAACTTGTCCACCCAGGGATCACGATAAGGTTTCCGCTGCGGGGAAAGCCAAACGAATCACTTCTGATCTGGACCACGACCCCATGGACTTTGACCTCGAACGTGGCTGCTGCAGTACGTTCCGACTTTGCCTATGTGAAGGTTAGGTACCAAGATGAGTGTTTCTATCTAGGCAGATTTGCGCTCGAAAGAACTCTCCCCAGAGGGAGCTACGAGACAGTAGAGGAACTACACGGCCGAGACATAGAGGGCTGGACCTACGATGGTCCTTACGACGAGCTTCCCGCGGAGAAAGAGCTCGGAGCAGTTGAGGCCCACAGAGTCATACCGTGGGACGAGGTAACAGAAGAAGAAGGCACAGGGATAGTTCACATTGCGCCAGGATGCGGAAAAGAAGACCTAGAGCTCAGTGATATCTATGGATTGCCAGCTGTAGCGCCGCTCGACGAGTTCGGCGTCTTCACAAAAGGCTTCGGGAAGTATACAGGCACACATGTCTATGATTCAGCCGAGCCGGTCATCGAAGACCTAAGGAGAAAGCGGCTACTCTTCAAAGCTGAAGACTACACGCACCGTTACCCAGTCTGTTGGCGATGCGAGAGCGAACTCGTCTTCCGGCTGGTCGACGAATGGTTCATCAACATGGGTGAGAAACTCGACAAGCCTCTGGACGAGATAAGCGACGAGGAGAAGGCAAAGAACTTGCGCTACCAGATAGCCGATGTCACCAGAAACGTGCGATGGACACCAGCGTTCGGTCTTAACCAAGAGCTCGACTGGCTCAGAAACATGGAAGACTGGATGATCTCCAAGAAACGCTACTGGGGCCTAGCCCTACCGATATGGGTGTGCAACGAATGCGGAAGCTTCGAGGTCATAGGCGACAAGGAAGAGCTAAGAGCCAAGGCAGTCGAGGGATGGGAGGTCTTCGACGGACACTCTCCTCATCGACCTTGGATAGACACTGTCAAGACCAAATGTCCCAAATGCGGCGCCCTCGCCGCCCGTATTCAAGACGTGGGGAACCCGTGGCTCGACGCCGGCATCGTATCATATTCAACTCTCGGCTATCGGGACAACCAGAAGTACTGGGAGAAGTGGTTCCCTGCTGATCTGATATGTGAGTCGCTGCCGGGGCAGTTCAGGAACTGGTTCTATTCGATGTTGGCCATGAGCACAATCTTAGAGAATCGTACACCGTTCAAGGCTTGCTTTGGATATGGCACGGTGCTGGATGAGCAGGGCCGAGAGATGCACAAGTCTTGGGGGAATGCCATAGATTCCGACGATGCTGCAGAGACCATGGGAGCCGACGTCATGAGGTGGATGTACTGCACAAGACGTCCAGAGAACGACCTCCTGTTCGGGTACAAAGGGGCCGATGAGGTGAAGAGGCGCTTCTTGATCCCACTCTGGAACATCTACAGCTTCTTCACAACCTATGGGACTCTGGACAAGTGGACACCGACGCAGACTGCGGAGCGGGACTCACTTTCGCTTCTGGACCGCTGGGTACTGTCTAAGCTTAACACAGTCATCGAGGATGTTACGCGGTATCTGGATGATTTCGACCCGTACAACGCCGCAGCTTCTCTCGAGGAGTTCATACAGCAACTCTCCACCTGGTACGTCAGACGCTCAAGAAGGCGCTTCTGGAAGAGCGAGAAAGACGAGGATAAAGAAGCGGCCTACACAACACTCTACACCTGCTTAACAACCCTCGTTAAGATCCTTGCGCCGTTCTTGCCATTCACATCGGAAGAGATGTACCAGAACATAGTCCGCAATGTCGACCCCAAAGCCCACGAGAGCGTGCACCACAACGACTGGCCCGTACCCAACGAGGAACTGATCGATGGGGAACTGATGGCGGACATGGACCTGACCATAAGAGTCTGCGGATTAGGCCGTTCAGCTCGCAGCAAAGCTGGGCTGAAACTCCGACAGCCACTTTCAGACGTTAAGATCGCGGCCCAGGAGTCAGTCTTGGAGCGAATCGAGAAGCTGACAGACATCATCGTAGACGAGCTCAACGTGAAAAACCTCTCATTGACAACGCAGAGAGATGAGCTAATGGAATATGTTGCGAAGCCTCTGCCGAAGGCCCTAGGCAGAAAGTACGGCGAACTATTTCCCAAGATCAAGAAAGCCATTGAAGACGCCGATGCAAGAACGCTGTGGTCGTCCTTTAGCAAAGGGGTAGGCCTTGAGCTAGAGGTTGACGGCCAGACCGTGAAGTTGCTGCCCGAAGAAGTAGAGGTGACAACGAAGCCCAAAGAAGGCTATTCGCTATCTGAAGAAGGGGACATCGTTGTCGCCATAGATACAACGATGACAGAAGACTTGAGGAAGGAAGGCTTTGCGCGAGACATAGTCCGCCGGATCCAAAACCAAAGGAAAGAAGCAGACTTCAACATAGCCGACATGATCGAAACATACTACGAAGCCGGACCCAAACTCTCTGCAGTCTTCCAAGACTTCGGAGACTACATCGCTGCAGAGACCCTTTCAAAGTCTCTTCACAAGGCTGAGCCACCCAAAGAAGCCCACGAAGCTACATACCAGATCGGCGGCGAAAAGCTCAGGATCGGCCTAAGACGAGTCGAAACGTGATACAAGTCTCACAATGCGACCGAACGTGTGGTGCTCATCCATGAGGGTTCTGCCTCTTGATTCCAGCCTAGAACAACTCTTCTGGGACCATGTCAACCAGGACGTTCCTGACTATCTCTTCTTCATTCTTGACATGAAAAAGGACAGGGCGTCCACGGAGATCTGGCTAGCTCTGCGAAAGCAGGACCGCATTGATGGTATGATGATGGTCCACGGAAACAGGAGAGTTCAGATGAGAGGAAGTGTTGATGCAGCAAAAGCTCTGCTGGGTGAGCTCAACCTCGAAAAAGTGCACATACAGGCGCCTATGCAACACGAGCCGCTGATTCTCAGCAAGTACCGGAACGTCAAGAAAGCCTCCGAGATCATCCTAATGAGTTTGGTCAAAGGAGAAGAGAAGTTGCAGGCAAAGCACGCTACGGTAAGGCTCTCCGCCAGTGACGCCGGAGAAGTAGCTGCTCTGATGAGGCGTAGTTCCCCTGATTGGTGGGGAGAAACAACTGAGGAGCGCGTCGCCAAGAGAATAGCAGAGCGACTGTGGTTGGGAGCAAGGGTTGACGGCAAACTCGTCTCGTTTGGCGGTGCAACTGTTGAAGACTTAGGGAGCAACATTGCTCCAGTGGTCACACGTGAAAGCTACAGAAACAGGGGATACGCGACATCAGTGGTCTCCGCTCTTGTCGAACAGATTCTGCCGAGATCAAGCCTTCTCTTGATTCACGTAGAAAGCGAGAACAAGCCAGCGATGAGAGTGTATACCAAGGTCGGCTTCAAGCCGTACAAGAGATACTTCTTGGCGAACGCAGAAAGATGACAGGCTAGCGGATTATGTGTGGCATATATCCGACCATGTTCAAAAGGATTATGTGGGGGCGTAAGGACAACTAGGTTCGTGAGGGAGATGCCTCAGGCGGACGGCGTTGACCTTATTCACGGCGAGGAAGTTGACCTCATAGCTAGGCCTCACCCTCTATCGTTTCTTAGGTATCACCTGTTCTCAGCCTATCTTATCGTGGTCGCAGTGTTTCTCGGATGGTTCCACTCCTACCTCAGGTCCAACGAGCCGCTTCTGGAGTTACTCAGCTTTCTCGACCCATTATTCGGCATGGCCGGAATGGGAACCGAAGACGCTGTTCTCCTGATTGTCTTCTGGATCATACTTCTCTTGAGCGGGCTTGGCATAGGCATCCTATGGGTCAGCAAGATGCCTCTGGTCTACATGGTTCTGGTTGGTTTTGCTGGAACAGCCCTAGAAGTCTATTTCCTTGCGCCCTACGAGATTGCCTTCAAGCCGATGGTCAAACTCCTGTTGCTGGGCGTCGCTGCAGGAGTAGGTATGATTCTAACCGAAGTCTACAGAAAAAGACACCTCTATGTCATAACGAACTACCGCATAATCACGAAGAAAGGCTTCATACGGAAAGAAGAGCGAGAACTCATGTACGACAAGATCACAGACGTCTACGTAGACCAAGGAATCTTAGGTAGGATATTCAACTTCGGAACCGTGATCCCCATATCAGGTTCAGGTTTCGGCCTCGGCTCAGACTCAGCCTACGCCTTCGGCGGGGCAACCGCGCCCGTCGGAAAAGGCACAGTTGGCGGAGGCTTCGGAGGTGGGAAGAGCGTTCAGAGGCCGAGAGCGGCAACCTATTTCTCGCTTTACGGGATATCAGATCCCAAGAAGATGCGGATAATCATAGGCAATAGGCAGCTCGAAACAAAAGAAGCGCCAATCCTGAGAAGGATAGAGGACCTGCTCAGAGAGAAGAGGTCTGACCAGCAGAGGTTCGATGAGACAGCAGTCTGAGGAAAGTCCATCTGAACCAAGCTTTTAATCCTGGGAAACAGTAGAGCAGTGTTTTGAGGAGGAGAAAGCGTGGACGCAAAGTCTTCTGCATTAATCGGGAAAAGGGTCGTTTTCAAAGAGAAAGGCTTGGTGGCAACTGAAGACTTCGAGATCAAAGAACCAGAACAAAGCCAAGTTCTGGTGAGGACGGTGAGCACGCTGATAAGCCCCGGCACCGAGACAGCCTTCCTCATGGCACTGCCTAATACCACTGGGAAGTTTCCGATGTACCCCGGATACTCAAATGCTGGCGTAGTAGCTGCCGTGGGCAGCAAGACTTCGAAGTTCAAGGTCGGGGACAGGATTGTCTCGCGCAGGAACCATGCAAGCTGCGTAGTCGCAGACGAGGACGACTTGATCAGGATTCCAGAAGGCTTGTCATTTGATGAGGCGTCATTCTTCGCACTTGGCTCAATAGCTTTGCAAGGCGTCAGGAAAGCTAGCATTGAACTGGGCGAGTCTGTGATGGTTCTGGGTCAGGGACTAGTCGGCAACTTGGCACTTCAGCTGGCAAAGCTTAGCGGCGGAATGCCAGTGATGGGAGCCGACATGTATGACTATCGGCTGCATATATCTCAGAAATGTGGAGCTGACCATGTGTACAATCCATCAAGAGTTGACCTGAAAGAGGCTGTGAAAGACGCCACTGACGGAAAAAGCGCAGAGGTCATAATCGAAGCCACAGGAAACCCCGAAGCGATCTCCACAGCGCTTGAACTCGCCGGCAAATACGGCCGAGTGATCATCTTAGGAAGCCCCAGAGGAACAACAGAAGCCAACTTCTACAGCACCGTGCACAAGAAAGGAGTTTCTATCATAGGCGCTCATGACGACACGAGACCCCGCTACGAATCCAGTCATGGATGGTGGACTGAACGGGACGAATCTTCGTTGGTCGTCAAACTGATAGGCAAAGGTCTACTGAAGGTGAGGGACCTCATGACGGTGAAAATGAGCTTTCGGAGAGCTGCAGAGGCCTACAAGAGGCTCATCGAATCGAAGAATGATACCCTCGGGATCATCTTAATCTGGAAGAGAGAGAACCTCGAACGGCAAGATATTCCGCCAGAGTTCTGAGAACCTCTTCAGGATATCCCAGGCAGGGCTTTCTGCTTCTTGGTTTTTCCCCAGGCAGCATCGATCGGCCCGACTGGAGGGAAGTCCGAAGCCAAAGAGGCTTAATCATGTGATGAATAGCTGAGCAAGCGGAGTATAACGAAGCGGTGGAAGAACCGATAACACCAGAAGGAACAACGGGCCTCTAGGAACTGCCCGAAAAAATCTGTACGTGATCTTCGCCTGGCCCTCACAAGTTGTCAGAGAGATCATTCAGGCTTGAGGATTACCTTTAGGCCTTCCTTGTTCTCTACCTTTCCAAATCCTTCCTTCCACTGCTGAAGCGGAAGAATGTCGGATATCAGCGGTTGGGTCTTGACTTGTCCTTGGGACAGCATTTTCAAGCCTCGTTTCCAGTAGGGCCAGCTCTGACCTAGGCTTCCCCTTACAGTAAGCTCTTTGTAAGCGACATTGTCGAAATCGAGTTCGAAGCTGCGGCCTGTCAGCCCGATCTGTGTGTATTGTCCTCCTCTTCGGACAAGCTGGAATCCTGAGCGGACAGCGCTGGGTGATCCTGAACATTCGATGAATATGTCGGCGCCGGCCCCGTTTGTCAGTCCAGAGACAATCTCCAAGGGGTCCTCTTCGTCGACGTTGACCGTGACATCCGCCCCCAACTCTCTCCCAATCCCAAGCCTTTTCTCATCGACTCCGGTGCCAACGAGAACAGCAAAGCCCCCCTTAGCCTTGGCTAGCTGGAGGCTCAGCAGGCCGATTGGTCCTGGTCCAGTCACCACGACGAAATCGCCGGGCAGTATGACGGTCTTCTCGACGACGGCGTTTATGCAGCACGCTAATGGCTCGGAGAGGGCGCCAGCGGCGTAACTTACATTGTCGGGCAACCCGTGGACCAGTCGGCTGGGTACGATGCAGTACTTCGCAAAGGCACCGTTGAACCAGTAACCTATCAGGCGCTTCTCGGCACACACATTGTAGTTCCCCGTCTTGCACGGTATGCACTCACCGCAGACTTGGGCTGATGTCTCAGATGTTACCCTGTCCCCGGGCTTCCATTCCGATACTGACGAGCCGACCTCGGTCACCAAGCCGCTGAACTCGTGCCCCATGATAACCGGGGGCCTGATCAGGAGCTTGATGTCCCCATGGAGGATGTGAAGGTCTGACCCGCAGATCCCGGCCGCTTTGACCTCTATCTTTACCTCGTCTGGACCCGGACTCGGCTCAGGCACACCTCTGAGCTCCACGTTGCCGGGGCCAAGTGCATACTTGACGACTGCTTCCATGCTTTTTCGTCCCCTGTCCTAAGGTTGCATCTTTGATATGTCGGCTATAATTGCGTTGCTCAACCTAATGATGTCTTTGGTCCTGAGCTCAACGAGTCTATCGCGTGATCCACCCCC
>Ga0209636_10006258_pt1 | contig 12160 bp, 10 predicted proteins | sample DeeMarSWOR152_54_FD_187464 | JGI IMG/M metagenome (GOLD analysis project Ga0209636, IMG submission 187464) | Marine sediment microbial communities from White Oak River estuary, North Carolina - WOR-1-52-54 (SPAdes) (version 2) | ecosystem: Environmental > Aquatic > Marine > Intertidal zone >...
GAAGTTATCGATGGTGTTCATTACCATCGTTGCCCTTTTAATTTTCATTCGGATTCTCTTCAAGAAATGAACAATATGTGCAAATCAATGGTGCACTATTTTTTTGAAACCGAGAACGTCTCTGGCCATTTTGACATAATCCATGGACACGATTGGCATGTTGTGAATGCTTTAGATGAGATTAAAAGAGCTAGAAACAAGAAAATCGTATGGACTTTGCATTCAAACCAGTACGGTAGAGATGGTAATAATTTCCACAATGGCAAGGCCGATGATATAAAAAACATTGAATGGTACGGGTCGTATATCGCTGATAAAGTCATAGCCTGCACACAAACTATGAAGCAGGAGAGTCAGTGGATACATAAAATACCTGAATGGAAAATTAAAGTTATTCATAATGGCATACATGCAAGACATTTTAATGGTTTTATAGACCCTTGGAATGATGCGAAGAAAAAATATGGGATTGGCAGTATGGACCCTGTGGCTTTATTCATAGGTAGACTCACTTATCAAAAAGGTCCTGATTTGTTATTAGAAGCCATCCCAGAAGTTTTGAAAAGCTGCCCTAGTGCAAAATTCCTTTTTGTTGGGAATGGTGATATGAAAAGCCATTTAGAAAACCGTACTAGACAACTTGGATTGAACCACGCTGTGACATTTACCGGATATTTATCACCAGACGAAAAGGCTAACCTATTGAAAGCATGCGATTGTGTTGTTATTCCAAGTAGAAACGAACCCTTTGGTATTGTAGTTTTGGAAGCATGGGCCTCGGGAAAACCGGTAATTACGACCCATGGTACAGGGGCAGGAGAAATAGTATGGCACGACGTAACTGGTTTAAAAGTCTACCAAGCTCCGAACTCGATAGCATGGGGAATTAAAAATCTGTTTTCTGACCACGAAAGAGCAAGATGGATGGGAAAAAGCGGGAGACTGGCCGCTGAAAATGCCTTCAACTGGGATGAGATAGCCGAACATACTCTACAAGTCTACAGAGAACTGTTGGGTAGGTAATATGAAATGCTGGTTTTGTGAAAATGATGCTCGTGGTTTTTGCATAGCATGCGGCCGGGCAGTCTGTTACGAACATGGCCACAAGCTCGACCAGTTTACGCACACGAAATCAGACACCTCCAGTGGATTTACTTCCCATTTCAAAGCTTACTACGTCTTGAAATGCCAGGACTGCAAACTCGAGTGGGAAAATTGGGAACAAGGAAAAAGAATCCTGAAGTAGGTGTTTATGAATAATATGAAGAATCCAAATTGGATAAAGAACTCTATAATTTATCATATTTTTCTCGATAGGTTCTCCACAGGAGACGTTATTAAAGATAAAAAACTTGCTGCAAAAACTTCGAGTGGGTGGATGGGAGGGAATATCGGCGGTGTTATTAAGAAGTTGGATTATCTAAAAAATCTTGGAATCAACACAATATATTTATCCCCCATCTATCAAAGCACATTCTATCATGGTTATAGTATAACTGACTATTTTGAAGTCGACGCTCACTTTGGCAATAAAAATTATTTAAGACGTTTAATGGAAGCCTGCCACAAAGCAAACATCAGAGTACTCCTGGATTTCGTGCCTAACCACTGTTCTTATATGCATCCTTTTTTCATGGACGCACAAAGAAATAGGAATAGCCAATATAGGGATTGGTTTATTTTTACCAAATGGCCTAAAGAATATGTTTGCTTTCTTGATGTAAAAGAATTGCCTAAAATTAATTTAGAGAATCCTGATGCTCAAGAACACATAATTTCTGCCGCTGAGTATTGGATAAGGGAATTTGGAATAGACGGTTATAGGCTCGACCATGCGATTGGCCCTCCTCTGAGTTTCTGGAAAGAGTTTAAAAAGAGGACAAAGAGGATTAGGAAGGATTCAAAATTGATAGCAGAGATATGGTTCAGAGGAATAAACACCAAACACAGCACAATGCTTTGTCTTTTGAAAAGTTTCCCGAAAAAAAGTCTTGAGAGGATGATGGAATTAATCAAGGATGGCGAGATTATTAAACTGAACTGGATGGCTTTGAGAGAGGTGGACAAAATGAAAATCTTTGATGGAGGCCTAGATTTTAATTTTATGGAACTCGCGTGGGCTACTATAAAGAATAAAATGAATTTTGATGAATTGTGCAGAAGGTTGAAGAAGTACGACTCTGGTTTCAGCAGATATTTCCATTTAATCAGCTTTCTTAGCAACCATGATATGGGCCGGTTTCTGTACCAATCAAAAAACAAGAATCTTGTAAAACTATTGTCATCGCTTCAATTCTCATTGCCGCGGCCTGTTATGATATATTACGGTGAAGAGATAGGTTTGTCACAAAAGGGCCCAGTAAAATTCAACATATCGTTCAGCGATGTGGAAGCAAGGAGATTTATGATTTGGGAAAGAAAAAAATGGGACAGAGATATTTTTGATCATTACAGAGCCTTGTGCAAATTAAAAAATTCATCCATATCTTTTTAAAAAGTTAGTAACTTGTTTTTTTGTTACGAATCTTTTTTCGTCTGCTTTTGTTGCAGCTAGCGCTGCTGTTGCATTTGCAAAAATTCCAGATTCTTTTATATCGGCAGTTTCTAGATATTTAAAAACAAAAGCAGCATTAAATATGTCACCTACTCCAGTCGAATTAACTGGCCTCACCTTAATACCCTTTATCGTAAATATTTCATTTTTATTTCCAACAACGCATCCTTTTTCTCCACATTTTAATGCAACAATTTTACAACCAAAATTTAGAAGGCTTTTCATTATCTCTTCGTTACTTTTTTTCCTTTTTCCGGCTTTTTTGTCCGTTAGCATCTTTCCTTCTTTTATATCTGGAAGGAATATATCAACGAAGTTTAATATTTTTCTAAAATCCTCTATTCGGAATCTAATACCACTCTTTATATCAGGTTCTAAACTTACTATCATTCTTTTCTTTTTGGCATATCTGACAATTCCATAGAAATCTCTTCTTAGTTCATCTAAAAAATTATATCCGGATATATGAAGCGCCTTTCCTTCTATATCCTTTAGTCTAAAGTCTTTTAAAGACAATATAGAATTCGTTCCTCTAAAAGTTATGAGGGACCTTGAACCGTCTACAAACTGTATACCAAGAGATACTCCAGTTCTTTCTCTGCCCGTTTTTCTTATCTTATTTTCAATTTTGAATTCGTTCAATTTTTTAATAATATATTCCGCGAATATGTCGTTTCCCACCAATCCAATTAGTCTTGTTTTTAATCCAAGCTTAGAAATCGCAAAAGCAAAATTGTTCGCACCTCCGCCAACCTGTAAATTTATAGATGGTATCAAAATCTGAAGGTCCTTTTTTGGGTAAGAAGAAATGGGCGAAGATAGCAAATCAACATTCACATCTCCTATAACAGTTGTGTCTGTCATATAACACAGCTCAATCTATCATTTAATGCGTCTCAATTTTCTATTTATTAGATTCGAATATTTCTGTACGATTTCTTTCAATCTCTTTTCACTTTTTCCCTCTGCGCAAAGATTTATTTCTGGCAGGGTTTGGCTCGACCTAATTAAGACCCATTCTATATCATTTAATTTTATTTTAAAACCGTCCATCACGTCTGTAGAATTTGGGAAGTCTTTTTTCAACTCTTCTACTGCTTTATCCTTCTTTTTATCTGTTTCGGCATCTATGTATACTTTTTCAACTGGATGTAACTTTACGCGGTTGACGAGTTCGTCAAGACTTTTTCCTGTTTCATTCAAAATTTTTGCTAAATACAAAGTTGAAAGAATTCCATCGGAAAAGGGGTAGATTTCGTTGAAAAAGAAATGAGAGCTCTGTTCTCCTGCAAATAAGGCTTTTTCCTCCAGGCATTTCTGCTCGATAAATCCGTGGCCTACTCTCCACCAAATCAGACTTCCGCCATGATCCTTTGTAAATTTCTCTAATTCAGAGGCACAATCGTAAGTGGAAATGACTTTTCCTTCCCCTGTTTTTTTCCTTTCAAGAATAAATTCGATGAAAACTGCATTCATTACACTGGGATTTAAATAAGTGCCAGAAGGATCGATGAAGATTGATCTGTCAGCGTCGCAATCAAATACAACTCCAAAATCTGCCTTTTCCTTTTTGACGGTTCTTCTCGCACTATTCAACAGACTTCCTAAAGGCTCCAGCTTATGGAAGCCGTATAAGCTTGCGTCGGGTTTGTCATGCAGAGGTATTATGTCCAAACCAATTTTTTTAAAAGTCTCACTGGCGGTTAGACCAGCTCCGCCTAAGAAATCGACAACGATTTTCCCCTTCAATTTACCAAGTTTGTTTTTCAGAAAATTCGTATAGTTCTTGATTGCGCCTCTCTCTTCTTTGAGTTTGCCTTCTCCTGATAAAAAATTTTTTGAATTGAAAATGTTCTCAATGCTCTTTGTCTCTTCTATGAAACTTACGCCATTCGGTTTAAAAATTTTTATACCGTTCCATTTAGCAGGGTTATGGCTAGCAGTCACATAGCAGCCGTACATTTTATTCTTCCAAGCAAAAAAGTAAGAAACTGGGTTTGGTACCATCCCCAAGGGAATTACGTTGCAGCCAGTGGAAATTAAGCCAGAAGCAAGGCTGTTAAATAAATTCGGAGAAGAAGACCTTGTATCAAAGCCGATGCAAACATCCTTGTTTCCTCCTAAGAAAGTCCCAAGCGATTTACCTATCTCTAAAGCGATGTCGTCTGTTAAATTTTTGCCATAGATGCCTCTTATGTCGTAGGCCTTAAAAATATCCATAAAATTATATTATTTTTAAGCCAATTAAAAACAAAAGAATAAATAACAAATGATGAGAGAAGGGTCTGAAATGAACGATATCGCCTCTAAAATTGAAAACCTGATCTTTTTGACCCCTGAAATGAAGAGTTTTAAATCGAAAGTCGGCGGCCTTGGGGATGTAAGTGAGGAGTTAGGCAAGACACTTGCTAGTTTAGGGCTTAAAACAACCTTTGTAATCCCGCTTTATCAACATACTTGTAGGTACAATAGACAAAATGGCAAATCCATGGAACTGGTTAAAATTGATTACGAAGACATTCCGATAAAGGATACTGGCAAGAAAATAAAAATAAAAGTAGCAGGAGAGAAAACTAGAGTTAAAATCAAAAAATCAAAAATCGATAAGGCGTCTGTTATCTTTTTAGAAAACGAAAAATATGCAGACGTGGTCTATAAAGGTGATCTTTTAAAACAGGCTATATTTATAGGGCGTGGGACACTTGAAGCATTAAAAGTTCTAAAGATTAAACCGACGATAATTCACTACCAAGATGCTCTAACTAGTTTGGTCAGTTTTGTAAGAACCGATAAAAGATATTCCAAGGATCCGTTTTTTGATAAAGTAAAGCTAGCTTATACCGTTCATAATGCCGGTAAAGGTTACCAACAGATATTTGATAGTAATAGATTCAAAGAACTAGAGCTAGACGAGGCACATTGGGATGGAATGGTTTGGCATGGGAAGTTGAATCTCATGTACGCCGGGATATTTCATTCTCAAATTTGTAATACGGTTAGTAGTGATTATGCAAATGCGTTGAAAACCGATGGGGAGGGGTTGGCAGAACTGTTTAGAAGGAAAAACATTTTTGGTATTATCAATGGAATAGATTTTAATTACTGGAAAATTAAGCGGTCAAAGAAAAATGCCAAACTTGATTTAATTCAATTTTTAAAAGAAAATACCGGAGAAGTTTTAGATAAAAATAAATTGACCATCGTTATGCCAAGGAGAATTGCGTTTCAAAAAGGGTTGGAAATAGTTATCGACATAATAAAAGAAGTTGTTAAAGAAAGGAGCGAAGGAGGCATAGGTGCTCAGTTCGTTCTCTTGGGCAGGGCATACGGATCTGACGAGATGGGTAAAAAGTGGGAATGCGAACTGGAAGGTTTGAGTCGTGAATTGAAAAATAAATTCGTGTTTATTAACGATTTTGATCAGGAAATTGCCAAACTTATGTACGAAGGAGCGGATTTGTTATTTTACCCTTCTAAACCAGACAAGGAACCGTGTGGAACGGGCTTTATGCTGGCCATAGCGAACATGACCCCCACGCTTGGGACTAGTACAGGAGGATTAGAAGAAACAATAGAGGACTTCGATCCTACAACAGGTAAAGGTAACGGTTTCAAAATTAGCAAAGAAGAGTATTCCCCCAAGGCTTTCCTCGATAGACTGAAGATTATAGCAAATATTTTTTACAATCAACAAGACAAATGGAAAAAACTGATGAAAAATGCGTTTGAAACAGATGTCGATGTTAAAAAAATAGCTATAGAGTATGTAGAAAAAGTCTACTCACCCCTACTAACTGTTTGATCGATTAACTTAAGCAATTTAATATATCGAAAGTAAAATTAATTTATGAACATAGCCTTTTTCGTTTGGGAATTCTTACCAAGATTAGTCGGGGGGCTTGGAACTTATGCTGTTGGTATAACAAAAAAATTCAAAGAACTTAAAAACGATGTGAGTGTTTTTACTCTAAACGATGGTAATCTAAAAACAAAGGAAATTTTTGAAGGGATAGAAATTCATAGAGCTTTGCTTGTCGATGCGAGTGATATTTTTCCAATTTTTGTTGCTGACGATTTAAAAAAATGGGGCAGCAACATAAAATTCTTCTCGGATGTTTATATTTACAATCTACTATCTGCTACAAAATTTGTAAATGATTTGGTAAGGAAAAATCAAAGCAAATTCGAGTTAGTTAGCATTCACGACTGGCTTTCTTCGGTTTCTGGATTGCTGATAAAAAAAGAGTTACCGAATCTTCCCTTAGTTTTTCACATTCATTCGATAGAAGAACAAAGATGTCTAGATGGCGGCTCAGGAACAATTAAACATTTTGAAAGAAAAACAGCAGAATATGCTGATAGGATAATAACAGTCTCTCATTCAATGAAGGACTACCTTGTTTCGATAGGATACCCTGCTGATAAGATTGAAGTGGTTCATAACGGCTGCGATGCCGAGATGTACAACCCCTCTGAAGTGAATAAGGAGATAGTAGAAGAACTGAAAGAAAGGTATAGAATAAAACCGAATGAAAAAATTATATTATTTGTCGGGCGGTTAACTGCTGTGAAAGGAGTTTATAATTTGATTAACGCTATGTCAAATATTTTGAAAGAATATCCGGCCGTGAAATTAATAATTTTGGGGAAAGGTGAGCAGTACAACGACCTAGTTATTTATTCTCAATTGCATAAAATTTCTAAAAAAGTGTTCATTCGATCTGAATGGGTTTCTGAGGAAGAAAGAATTGCACACTATGCTTTAGCTGACGTTTGTGTGTTCCCGTCCATTTCCGAACCCTTTGGAATTGTCAGCTTGGAAGCAATGGCTATGAAGAAGCCTGTTGTTGTGGGGGCGTCCGGAATCAGTGGCTTAAAAGAACAAGTTATTCCTTTCGGGGAGGGAAGGACTGGTGTTCATGTGGACGGCCGTAAACCAGAAGATATTGGTTGGGGAATAAAAGAAATCCTGAAAAATCCTGACGAAGCAAAAAAATGGGGAGAAAACGGGAGGAAAAGAGTCTTGAAAGAATTTACATGGGACAGAACTGCAAAGAAAACTCTAAAAATTTATGAAGAGTTAACGAAATAATTAATGGGTATAAGATGAGGGTTATTGGAATAATATCTGGAAAAGGTGGCGTTGGTAAAACTACTTTAGTTGCCAATTTAGGAGTGGCATTAGTCAATTTTGGTAGAAGTGTTACTGCAGTCGACTGTAATGTAACTGCTTCCCACCTCGGTTTTAATTTCGGCTTTTTTTATTATCCAATTACTTTAAATAATGTGTTAAAAAAGGAAGCTGGAATCGAAGACGCAATCCACTATTATAACGGATTAAAAATAATTTCCGCTTCTTTATCCATAGAAGACTTGGTTGGTTTGAACATAGAGGAGTTAAATTCTTATATAAAAAATTTAACGGATACAGAAATTGTCCTGCTCGATTCGTCGCCTGGATTAGGTAAAGAGGCTTTAAGCGTGCTTAAAAGCTGTGAAGAGGTCATCTTTGTAACCATACCTTATTTTGCTGCGGTTTCGGATGTAATAAGATGCAACAAAGTAATCAGTCGGCTGGGAATAAAGCCTTTGGGGATTGTTCTAAACATGGTTACAAACAGATTTCATGAACTGACAGATAGTAATATCGAAACGTTGGTGGATTTGCCCGTTATCTCAAAAATCCCGTTCGATCTAAACGTACAAAGGAGCTTGGTAGAAGGCAAACCCATAGTCCTATACAAACCTTATTCACCGGCAAGCATAGAAATAAACAAATTGGCAGCAAATATCATAGGAGAGAAGTATCGTTTAAAAGGCGGCTTATTTTCAAAATTATACTATCGATTTAGGAATCTCTTTGTTTAGAGTAGGTCCAGTGCGGGAGGTGGGATTTGAACCCACGTAGCTACTAAAGCACAGGCGTTCCGCCTCCAAAAGGAGACCTCAGGCCTGCCGAATTGACCAGGCTATCGGACCCCCGCTCAAATGAAATAATGCAAATGAAGATTATTTAAGTTTTATATTTTATTAATTGTTTGATGGAACCCGTAAAGGCCGAGTGCAGAGAGGATACAGTCGAGTCTAGAGAAGACGCCTTAGAATTTTTAAGAACTTATAAGAACAGAAACTGGTTTTACTCGGGAATAAACGACACGTGGTATACGGACTTGAACGAGACGCTTACATTAGGCAATTTTCCAGAGGCCGTTATCAGAAATATCGACGAAGAAATCATGCCTGCGTTTTATAAGATATTAAACGCCGGTCTGCCTAGAGAACCCACAGTCAAAAGCGTAATCAAACTTCTTGAAGGGTTGTGGGTGTCAGAACTTATAGACGCTTCCAAAAAGGCGACCCAAGAGACTGATGTAAGGCCAGAAATAAGAGAAGTTCTTCCGCATCTATATGGAACAAAAATGTGTATACTTACCGGGGTAGACAAATACCCAGCAGACGTCTTTGTTAAAGACAAGATATGCCCGCTTTATTATCAAAACGTCCCTGCGGAGAAACAAGGCGGCCACATAGCTGTAATCCCGACCATACATTGCGAGAGAAATGGCAGACTCACAGGTGAAGTAGTGGCTGTGCCTGACAACGAGGACAGAGGAGTATTGTTTTTTATCGATTTATTCGGTTATCTCGGGTATGAAGACAAAGTGGACGAGTTAAAGAAGCTGACAAAATATCCGGTCGGGGATAAAGGCCTGAACTATAAATTTTGAAATCTACAACCTTCTGAGAATTCGCAGTCCTGTAGGAGTCTTATAGATGACTTAAAATTTTAAAAATCGATTTGACTGCCAAAAATTCCGTCAGTTTATTCCCAACCATCGGCCTTATCTCAGTGCAATCCATACCTACAACTTTGCATTCCTTCAATGCGTCAGCCAGTTGTATGAAATCGCTGTACAGTACGCCTGCAGGCTCTGGATATTTGACAGCCGGTGCTATCGAGGGGTCAAACACGTCCATGTCTATACTTACGTAAACGTTGAACCCGCTTGCAAATTCTCTCAGCGATTGCACGACATTGCCGGCCTTGTTTTTTACCTCTTCAGCAGTAATATAGAGCATACCATTGTTTTTCATAAATTCTAATTCGTCTTCGTCGCAAGCCCGCACACCGACAACAGCCACGCTCGCGCACCCTACAGCCTCGCACCAGCGACGTAACCAACATGCATGGCTGAATTTAGATCCTTCGTATTTGTCTTTCAAATCTGGATGAGCGTCGAAGACAACAAGCCTCGTACCAACCGGCATCGACTTCATCGTATGCAGCGTAGCCACATGCTCTTTGGCCAATGTAAGAGGTATCTTCCCTTTTCCTAAGATATCCTTCACCTTTGGCCCAACTTCGGTCATGCTCACATCGCCAGCGTCAAAAATCCGCGCATTCTCCAGAAAATTGCATTGCTCGGTCACATCGAAAGGCTCTACCAGCTGGCTGGCCTCTCTCAGCGATTCAGGGCAATCTACACCAAACGCTACAATATTGGCCTCGTCTTCAGAAAATACGTCAGTCACAAACTTAACCATACGGACAGCCGTTGTCTTTTGTATGTTTTCTATTTAGGATTCGACAATTTAAAAATCGATGTTTATTCTTATTCAGTTTCCCTGTTTTTTATTCAGTTTCCATCTTCCTTTAGAAGTCGCCATATTACCTTTTCAAAACTTTCTTCGTCTTTCTTCTTTTGCTTCATAAGTTCGCGTTTGAGCTTATAGGAAACACCTATAGTCGTGTCGGCCATACCCACCGTAAAGAAGAACCATCCTGAAAGATTTAAGTTTATCGCCAATTTAGAGAAAGGTTTAAAAATTTTCAGACGCCTAACCAAAGGATAGTTTAAAAGAAAAGATAATTTAAAGCTTTTCTAAGGACAACAATTAAATGCCCAAATGATGAGCGGTCAGAGTTAATGATGTCTTTTTGTTGCAAAACTTTGTTACAAACCAAGGACTATGATTTAGCTAAACGCGCCTGATGGGTTCTATAATTTTAGACCAATTACATGTGCTATTACATCTGCTACTACATCTGCCATTTTTAGAAAATTATTTAATAAGGTAAAAATATAGTGTGATAATATGCAGAAGGAAACGTTCCAGAAAAAAGTAGTGCCGATGTTTTCGCTTTCGCTGTTTATAGCGGCCATAGGAGTGTTAGCAGGATTCTTCATACCGCCAATACTGTTCATTCCAATCGTTATCGCTGAATTCATCATACTTGTCGCAACGTTTTTCATGAGGAGGAAAGGGAGTGTGAGAAGCTGGTTGGTGTTTTTATTCGTGTTATTGACCGGCATAACTACAGCTCCCATAGTTGCATGGGCCGGTTTTGAAGGCGGAATGAATGTCGTTTTCCAAGCCTTGGGTCTGACAGTGGTTGTGTTCGGCGGCCTTTCTGCGTACGTATACTTCACGAACAAGGATTTTAGGTCGTGGGGAACGTTTCTGACATTCGCGTTAATCGGCCTCATTATCGCATCTTTTGTCAACATATTTCTCCAGCAGACAACTTTAGGGATTGCAATCGACTTTTTGGTGATTGTAATTTTCCTCGGCTTTGTTATGTACGACATGTCTAAGATTTTGCGAGACTATAGCGACAAGGACATCAGCCTGGCCGTTCTGTCACTTTATCTTGACTTCTTAAACATCTTCATACGAATATTACAGCTTCTTGTGCTGTCAAAGAGAAGAAAGGACTGGTAAATTGATGCTCCCGGCGGGATTTGAACCCGCGCCATTGGCTGTCTTCGCTTCTTGGATTTTTATCTCACTGCTATGCGGTTGAAAGCCGATTAAAACCATCGGCGTTTCTTACCGGACACAGCTCAACCCTTTCTAAGCAGAGCTCGAAAGGCCAAGATCCTGTCGGCGCGCAAAAAGCGCATGACCGGACTAGACGACGGGAGCGTTTGCACATCTCCGGCCTGACCGGACTAAATGTAAATTTGTAAATCTAATTTATAATACTACTGCTTTTAATAGTTTCGGTTTTGTAAAAGACGCTGCGTCGGCGCAAGGCAATAGGAAAGGCAACAATGGAAGGGCAACAAACAGCCTCGTTATTTATAGGCGGGAAACAAAAAAAACAACTGTATGGTGTTTGGTTTATGAACAATAAAGGAACGATTGCTCTTCTGATAGACGGTCTTGACTGGAGAATCGTACAAAAAAACAATTACAAGAACCTGATGCAGGCGAGTTATGGCACAACAGACCTATCAAGATACGAGATACTCCATTCGATGATCATATGGGCAGAGTGGCTTACAGGAAAGAACATGGAAAAACAACTGGCCGAAACGCTCTACGAGTTCAAATTCAGACTGCCCTTTGTCGACCGTTTGAAAATCAGGGTGCCTGTAAGGTTGGGACGATTCATGGAGAAGAAGATGTGGAAGGAGGATCGTTTAGGGAGGATGTTGAGCAAGCTCTCACCTATAAGAAAAATGATGGACGAAAATATATGGAAAGTGAGGATTCCTGCGCGCAAGACCATATTCAGGCATTTTGAAAATTATAGGGCGATAGATGTCCCGTTGTTCAATCACGACTACGAAACACACAAAGAAGAAAGGATAGCGATGG
>Ga0209636_10006259_pt1 | contig 12160 bp, 11 predicted proteins | sample DeeMarSWOR152_54_FD_187464 | JGI IMG/M metagenome (GOLD analysis project Ga0209636, IMG submission 187464) | Marine sediment microbial communities from White Oak River estuary, North Carolina - WOR-1-52-54 (SPAdes) (version 2) | ecosystem: Environmental > Aquatic > Marine > Intertidal zone >...
GAGTCCCTTCGGCTTAAGTATAAGTTCTTTGAGAATTTGGGGTAGTCCCCATTCATCAATAGATGGGATATAAAATGGTACGAACCGGAAGGCAAGACTAATTAAACCTCTCTGTCGCAACGCGTTGACCCGGAATCGAGCTAATCCGGGAAGGGTATAGGTACAGTCCAGCTCCCATTCTCTATCAAGAACTGACCTCTGATCTTGAGTCGTGATTTGTTCTAGGACGAGTTCAATATCTTTAGCTGTCACTGGTGGTAAATCTTCCTGTGGTATCAGTTCGCCATCAATACGGAGCACGGGCGGGCTTGTCACCGTGAGGTGTAAATCTGAAGCACCTTTATTTACCATCGATTTGAGAAGTTCATCTATTTGCATATTGTATCTCCACAACCATATGCCTTAGTTGACTTTCTTGTTCCTTATTTATACTCCTTTATCTCTTGGATTTACCAAAACCTGGTCGATTTCAATCCTTGTAGCTTCCGCCCGAATCTTCTTCAAGTCCTCTTCGGTGAATAATCTCCACCCCCTTCTATCTTTATGCAGCTTGATTAGTAATCCTCGCTTGAGCCAGCGGAACAAAGTAGGACGACTAATGCCTGCCTTCTTACATACCTCTGTGGCTTCGTAGTATCTCTTCCCATCGATTTCTCTTGGCATTACTCCACCTCTAAATGATATTGAGTGATACGTTTCAATCTTCATCAATATTAATATGAACAAGCTCTAGTGTCTATCACCCATTTGGGCTAGTATGCTTAGTACTTTAGTAATTCAGCCTTGAATATCCAGCGGCATCATCGGAGATCTTCACGCATACACTATTATTCACGCGGTCATGTAATATGCATGATACAATCGAACCAGCGCCGAGGAAAGAGGAGAATCCGGTTGGGTTCTAAAATATGACCAAAGCTTTTCTGTCCTATGCTGAAATCAAAAAGAGTTTTCAATCTACCGACCCGATGGTGGTGATAATTTAGCTAGTTGTTGAAATTTAACCTTATGACTTTCTGTTGGATATATTGAGTCAAATATTTCGAGAAATGCTGAGTAGCAATCCGCTAGTTTGTGTATTGATGTAATAAAACAGGCAACAGTTATCAACTGTCGGGGTGAAAATCGGGCTACCCTCTTTTCTCCTTACCGAATTCCCCAATCTTTTAGGAAACTACTGAAAATCTTCCTTGTCTCTTCCCAATTAGGGACTTTTTCAGGAGTCTAATAGGAAGTTCTGCTTGTCTTGTATTCTATGTTGACCCCGTATAGAGAACGGCCAATATCTTCGTTACACTGGGGCCGACACATCTAACGAAATGAGGTTGACTAGAATCGTAATAGACGGCATCTCCAGGCTTGAGAAAGTCGACGCGATCCCCAACTTGTACTTTCATTTCACCCTCCAGGACATAAAGAAACTCCTGTCCAGCGTGGGTGGAGAATTCTTCTACGTCTGTTGGCACCAGCGTCACAATAAAAGGCTCCATCAATCGGTCAGCCTTCTCCGGGGCCAGGGATTCGTAAGAGTAGCCGTACCGCATACTCTTTGTCTCTCCGTAGCGAGATATTGGCCGCCGTTTATCCTTGCGCACCACGGTCATGAGCTTATCAATTCCTGGAGATATAAAGTAGCCCATCTTCATATCAAGTGCTTTACCCAGCCTAACCAACTGCCCTAATGCAGGGATCATTTCGCCTGACTCTGCACGTTCCAAGGTATCTATATCAATCCCCGTTCGGCTACTGAGGTCCTTAATGGTAAGCCCTCGCATTTCTCGAACCCTTCGAATTCGATCGCCCAGAGATTCTTTCCCCTTGTCCATCTCTTCCATGCGGGCGAGGCTAGCCAGGTCGGTGAGAAAATCATCATGCCTCGTTGCCTTACCCTTAGCCGGACTCGATCTGGTAGAAGTCTTGCGCTTTGCCTTTTCCTTCTTTTTCATGGTGCCCTTCTTTCTAGATTGCCCTCCCCAACACGCCAATGTTACGAGCAATCACAATGCGTAGTATTTCTGACGTTCCCTCGCCGATCTCCAGAATTCTCTGATCCCGATATAATCTCTCGACTTCATAATCCTTCATCAGCCCGTACCCTCCATGAAGTTGCACGGCGTGATGGACACAGCGGCGCATAACCTCAGAACAGAATAATTTTGCCATGGCTGCCTCTTTAGTAATGAGACGCCCGTTTTCTCGCAGCCAGCAGGCCTTGTAAACTAGATCCCTAGCCAATTCGATCTCTAACGCCATGTCAGCTAGCTTGAAAGCGTTGACTTGAAAGGAACCGATTGGCCGTCCAAATTGGATGCGTGAATTGGCGTATTGTAAGGCCAACTCGAAAGCCGCCTGGGACCCACCAAGCCCCATGGCAGCGATGCTTAGACGTCCACCATCCAATGTCGCCAGCATTTGATGGAAGCCATCCCCCCTTTTTCCCAGAAGGTTTTCCTTGGGCACGACACAGTCATCAAAAAAAAGTTCACCCGTGTTGGATGCCCGCCACATCATCTTGTTCTTCATCTCCTTAGCTGTCAAGCCGGATGTGTCGCTCGGAACGATAAGACAACTAATCTCTGGCTTACCATCCTCATGCTTACCAGTGACAGCCTGGACAATAATAACGCCAGTTAGTGAGCAAGCTGAATTGGTGATAAAAATCTTATGCCCATTGATAGTCCAGCAGTTCCCTTCAAGTGTTGCGGTGGTTCGAGAGCTTCCAGCGTCGGAGCCAGCATCAGGCTCCGTCAGACCAAACGCAGCTAGACAATCTCCCGAACAGAGCCTGGGAAGCCACTCTTGCTTTTGTTTCTCGTTACCGAAATAATAGATGGGGCCGATTCCTAGAGAGTTTCCAGCAGCAATAGTAGCAGCCTGGGAAGCATCCACCCTGGCTAGCTCTTCGACTGCAATTGCATACGAGATATAGCCCATATTTGATCCGCCATATTTCTCTGGAACAAAACACCCCAACAGCCCTAAGTCCGCCATTTTGCGCGTTAGCTCGGCAGAAAACTCCTCCTTTTCGTCCAGCTCTCGAGCGATCGGGGCAATCTGCCTTTCAGCAAAAGCCCGAATCGCCTGGCGCGTTAGATTCTGTTCCTCGCTCAAATCGAAATCCATGGCTCATCTTCCCCAAGGGTGCTCTCTTCGCAGTACACACAAGAAGCGATAACTAAGGACTCAGCCACTTTTTGGAAGTGTGTCTGAACAACGTCGCTACTGAGTCCAGTTGCTCTCAATTTTTCAACTCCTTGCCCTTCTTATAAGAGTAGATTAAGATTCGAGCACCCTTTCTCTAATGATCTTCTCATAGCAATCCAGGCATTGGGGATTGCACAGGGCATCCCTGTTCATAACAGGTCTGCCATGTATTATGTTTGTGACAGCGCTTTCGACCTTCTTCATATTCGTGGTGTAAGGAATATCCGGTATCGCAATTATTCTCGCTGGGACGTGCCTCGGGGAAGCTTTCTCACGGAGATTTCTTTTGATTTTGTTCTCCAGATCTTCCGTCAGATGATAGCCTTCAGTCAATTTGACAAAAAGGAGGACACGCTGGTCTCCCTGCCAGCTCTGCCCTATCGCTAAGCTATCAGCAATCTCCGGCAGCCCTTCCATCACGTTATATATTTCGGCTGTACCTATGCGAACGCCGGATGGTTTTAGTACTGAATCAGAGCGACCGTAAAAAGTAGCTCCCCCTGTGTCACTATGAAATACGATGTAGTCCCCATGACGCCACACACCAGGGTAAACACCAAAATAAGCCTCCCTATATTTCTTACCATCCTGGTCATTCCAGAAATAAAGCGGCATAGGAGGGGCAGCCGCTTCACAGACGAGCTCGCCCTGTTGGTCAAATACCGGACAACCTTTTTCATCATACGCTTTCACCTTCATCCCCAAACCTGGTCCCTGCAATTCACCAGCGTATACAGGCTGAATAGGACTTCCTGTGAAAAAGCAGCCATTGATGTCTGTTCCACCTGAGCTGGAATTAAAATGCAGGTCCCTCTTGATTTCCTGATACACATACTCAAATCCTTCCGCCGAGAGAACCGAACCAGTTTGCCATATCTCCTTTAATGATGACAAATCGTAATCATTAGCCGGCTTAATGTGTTCATTCCTGAGGTAGTTAATGTAACTGGCGCTGCAGCCAAACATAGTGACTTTTTCATCCTGAATCAGTTTCCACATAGCCCCCGGCCCAGGGTAGGTGGGATTGCCATCATACAGAATGATGGTGTTGCCTGTGGCCAAAGAACTCAGCATCCAATTCCACATCATCCAGCTACAAGTCGTGATGAAGAAATGAACATCATCTCGCTTCAAATCGGTGTGGATTATTAATTCCTTCAGTTGATTAACTAGAATTCCGGCCGCTCCTTGAACGATGCATTTCGGCTTGCCAGTCGTCCCCGACGAAAACATGATAAACACAGGATGGTCTGCGGGCAACTGCTCAAATTGAATCTCAGGTATCCCTCCTGATAGGAAATTGTCATAATACACAGAGTTAGGAATATGGCTAATGTCGGGTTTTTCTTCCCTGTAGCGGGCCACTACCACTTTCTCAATAGAGGGTATTCCCTTTACAATTTGAGCAGCGCTGGCGAGGGAATCAAAAAATTTCCCTTTATAGAAATAGCCATCAACGGTAAACAAGAGTTTTGGTTCGATTTGACCGAAGCGATCAATAGCTGCTCCAGAACCGATATCCGTGGCACACGAAGCCCACACAGCACCAATACTCGTGCTGGCAAGCATCGCCACAGCTGTCTCTATCATATTAGGCATGTAGGCAGCTATCCGGTCTCCAGGCCTGAGTCCCATTCCTCGAAGAGATTTCGCCAGCCGTGCTACAGAGTTGTATAGTTCAGCGTAACTTATCCTCGCTGACTTCTGAGTTTCTCCTTTGAATACGAAGGCCGTATTCTTATCCCTGTATCTCAATAGATTTTCGGCGAAGTTTAACCTAGCTCCAATAAACCATTTTGCACCGGGCATCCTAGTCACATCGTCAACCACTACTTGGTAGCCTTTGGAATCCTTTACCCCAACAAAATCCCACACAGAAGCCCAGAAATCCGGTATCTTGTCTACGGACCAGTCATAAAGCTCTTTATAGGAATGAAAGCTCTGTTTATGTCGTTTATTAACGAACTCTATAAAACTGGTTATATTCGCAGTCTTCTTCCGTTCCTCTGTCGGCTCCCAGAGTAACTTGCTCATACTATCTTCCTCTTGTTTTATCGCTATTTCTGCTAATTAACTCGCTACCGATTATCTGCCTAAGACTGGGCATTCGCATCATTAACTACAGGAATCCAGTATATATCAAGAATTGTGTTGGTGGAATCTTCGGTGCGGAAGCAAGCCTTCACTTTCATGCCTATTTCAGGTGTTCCGTATTGCAGATAGCCCTTGAATATAGTGCATACTCCAGGCAACTCAACGTCAATTTGGAAATAGGGAGTAGTGAGCTCTATGCCAGCGCCGGCATACTCCACACGCGCGTAGGTGTGCACCGTGCCAATGACTGGCTGGGGCAGTTCTTCCCAGGTCATGGGCTGGTCACAGTCGGGGCAGTCAGCCCGTGGTGGAAGCCACAGCCTGTGTTCGCCACATTCAGGATTGGCACATCTGGTGGCTAGCAATCTTCCCTCCGTCAGACCTTTGAAGAACGGGGAAAGTTTCCCATAAGTATGCCTGTGAGCCAAACTCCTCGGCCACTCTATCACTATAGCTGGTTCTGACTGAAGCACTTTTGCGGGTTTGCCAGTATATTTTGTTACCTTTCTCTTTGATGCCACAAGTTTCCTCCTTTAAAAAGCTTTCCTGAGAATGCCTACTGTTACATGTGACCCGACACCAGCGTGAGATACCCAGGCTGCCTGCTTAGCATTAGGTACTTGGAGACTCTTCCAATCTTCGGGCTTTTTCTTGCCAAAAGACTTCCAGATCTTGGGGTCGCCATGGAACTTATCATACTTGCCCTGTAGTTGCCAGAGGCACTCGACTCCTTGAAAGATGCCAGTTGCCCCTACGGCATGCATAGTGCCTATCAACCCTCCCGACAGATTGGATGGACATTTACCGCCAAAATAGGCATCTCCAGATTCAATGTAATCAGGTTCCTGTCCATAGGGACGAAGCCCGATGTCGCCATAAGTTTGAATGTCACTTATGGTAAATGCATCATGCAGCTCCACCAGGTCAAGCTCTTCAAGAGGGTTAGTGATGCCAGCCATTCGGTAAGCAAAATAAGCAGCAAATCGTGCCGCAGCGAAGCTTTCAAATCCCGGCCACCGTTGCCCTTCTTTTTTGCGCAGGCCCTTATACATATCGGCGGTCTCGTGTGGCAGTAATGGGATTTCCATGTCCCTACGGTCTGCTACTCTCAAGGTATGGCTCCCACCAGCTATGAAAAGCTCGCAAGGTTTATCGGTCAATTTATAGGCAGTTTTTTCATCGCAAAGTAGCATACAGGCGGCGCCGTCTGTCATTGCACAGCACTCCAAGAAACGTAACGGGTAGGTTGACATTGGACTGTTAAGGACATCTTGAATTGTGTATTTGCCTGGTTGCTGGGAATATGGCGAGTAATAGGCATAGAGGTGATTCTTGACTGCTACCTTGGCTCTAGTCTCTTCGGAGAGGTTGTAAGCCCAGGCAAAACGGACGGCCATAGGAGCATAGTAAGCAGCATAAATGCGGGAAAGCCTGGTCTCAAAGTCCTTACAGGCTGCGTTAGCAATGTAGTAATTGCCTGTTCGCGTATCCACTTCAGACATGCGCTCCCAACCTACGGCCAAAGCCACATCAGCATAGCCACTGGCTATCGCCATAGCTGCTGTCAGCACTGTAGAGCCACCGGTAGCCCCGCCAGTCTTGATACCTATATCATACATGGGGTCAAGACCGAGGTAGTCAGTGACCTTGGCTTCGCACAAGAGCTGGTCTTGAAAGTGGTCGGCAAATTCACCGCAGGCAAGAAAGTTGACTAACCCCTTGATTTCTACCGGAGAGAGCTTTAAATCGTTATTCTCCAACATCTGCCGGAATGCCACCATCACCTGCTCTTCGAGTTTCATTTCCGGGCAAGACTTCTTATAATTCGTCAGCCCCCCGGCGACAGCAAATACTTTTCTGTTCCATCTCGGAATGCGCAAATTACCTTCCTTCAAAGTAATCATTGGGATGACTCCTTTCTCTGTTTGTTAGCAACACCAGTGTTGTTATCTACCATAATCGCCCTCAAAATAGCCTCGGTCTGTTCCTTTACATATGTTTTGAAAATCCAGTGTTTTCTCAAATGCCAACGCCTGAGGGCCCAGGCATGCCCGATAACAACTATGTCATGGGCAATCAGCTTGGGGTCATCAATATTAAACTCACCCTCTTCAATGCCTCTTGTCAGCAACTTCTCAAATACAGTCAATATACGCGCTTCAGAGTCAAAAATATTTTGCTGAGCATTGCCCGGCAGATTTTTCGTTTCCTGATATGTAAATAGAGTAATATCCTGATTTTCGTCATGCCATTCATAAAACTTTCTCATAAGCTCTACCAGAGCTATTGTTGGGCTCACCGTTGCCAACTCATTGGCCCAATCTTCCATGGAACCCGCCTGTTGTGACGTAGCACTATTGATAATCGAATAGAGAATCTCTTCTTTAGAGCCGAAATAGTGGTACAGAGCACCGGCACTCATCTCGCAAGCTTTAGCCAACTCACGCATATTGGTCCGGTCATATCCTTTCTTAGTAAACGCTTTTGTAGAACAGCGAACTATATGATTTCTGCGCTCTTTGACTAAAGCCTCGTCGCTGCTAAAAGTGCGTATTGTGAACTCTTCAGACAAATTTCACCCGGTGATTGAACGAACATTCAATCTACAAATATTGTTCAACTATACCATCAGGTAGGCCTTTTGTCAACAATGTGTCCCAACTGACCACACAGGCAGCACCAGGCAGTATATTTGAGCAAGTCCCCTTTCAATATACTCTTAAATGCTACCTAGGATCATTGCTAGGCAGATGAGAGACCCCATGCCCATCATGCACACAAGAGTCAGAATGTAGGCCAGCTTGGGGCTAGGGCGGGTAGCGAAGAGCCAAGCGCACACCACACCCACGGCGATAAAAGCCAAATCAAGGTATAGATAGATTGGGCTAAATTCACCTGTAAAGTACGCAGCCAGGCTTAGGGCATATGCTATTAGTAAGCAGAAAGCTGTGAACTGTGCAGTACGCCTTACTCCATAGCGCTTCGGCAGAGTCTGCACGCGAGTAGATCTATCCTGCGGGAAGTCGCGGATGTCTATCATCCCCCGCCCGCCAAACATGGCAAAGAAAAACATACCAGCCAAAAGTCCCAACCCTGGGCTCAGGCAGCCGCTCACGCCCCCCATAAGCGCATAGAGGCCTTGCAGCAAGCCAAGAGTAAGTGCACGAGTCAGAGGACGCTCAAAAAGATGTAGCGCCAAGCCCACGATGATGGCTAGAATGATACTCCATGGCAGCAGAGCCCAGGGGGCAACCAGAAGTGTTGTAGCAAAGCTAATGGCAATGAAAGTTATTGAGAAGGCGAGCCCTATCGATGGAGATAAGGAGCCATCTGTCAGAGGATTATGGCGCATCTCTGCCCGAGGCCCCTCGGCATCCAGGTCGCGATCAGCATAGAAGTCCAAGGAGAAGCCGCCAACAGCCAAACACCAAGCTGCCAGGGTCATCCATATTGCGTTCGTCACCCCGGCGTTGGCAGTGAAGGCTGCCGCACCAGTAATCATAGCTACCATCACGGTGCGATTAAGACGCAGCAGCCAAAAGAAGGCTAAAGGTTTAGAAAACCGCGCTTTACGCTCAGTCACGTCGTTTCTCTCAATGCGATGTCAAGGCACCATTAAGTATAGCAGCCTCTAAAGTGAGCATAAACGCGGATGATTTTTAAGTGTTTCTAGTTTGGTTGAATTTTAGCTTATAGCCCCAATTCCTGGGCTAGCACCTCTCTATGGAAGTCGGCATCACCTAGTGTGAGCTCGGCTGCTTTAGCCCTTTTCGAATATAAAGGCATATCGTGATCCTCCATCAGACTGACCCCACCCATACTCTGATGCCCCAATTTAGTGACCCGTTTGTAGGCGTCGCTTACCCAGGCTTTTGCCATGGATGCCTCCCTAGCATAAGGGAGGTTCTCATTGATCTTCCAAGCTGCTTTATAGCTAAGGAACCTCGATGTATTGATATCGGTGAGCATATTGGCACAGTGATGCTGAACTGCCTGGAATGCTCCTACAGGCAATCCGAATTGTTTGCGATTCTTGACGTAATCTACAGTCATTTCAAGGACTTGCTGAGCACCACCGACCATCTCAATACACTTGGCTACCGTTGCATTTTGCAGCACTTTCCGCAGCTGAATATTTCCCTGCCCTTCCTTGCCAAAGATATCTTTCTTCGATACTTTGACATTATCAAATACAACCTCGAACTGTTTGTCACCATCAATGGTTTTGAGCAGGGTATAGCTTATACCTTGGCTTTTATTATCCACTAAGAACAAGGTAACTCCACTTGTAGTTTGGGCAACACAGATAATGTAATCCGCAACATGAGCATAAGGAACAAAAAGCTTGGTGCCGCTGATGATATAGTTATCTCCATCAACGACTGCCCTTGTAGTCGCTTTATCGGGATAGTAGCTTCCGCTAGGTTCAGTCCATGCTAGAGTAACAATCAATTCTCCCTCAGCAATTTTGGACAAGAGTTCCTGCTTCTGAGTCTCATTACCTGTTTCGAGGATTATCATGCCTGCCAGGACCACAGTGGCAAAGAAAGGACTGGGCAAGCAGGCACGCCCCATTTCCTCCAAGAGCACAGTCAGGTCCAGGAAGCTGCCCCCAGTGCCGCCACACTTCTCGGGAAATGCCAATCCCATCCAACCCAGCTCTGCCATCTTATGCCATAATTCCTGGGGATATCCCATTTCATCGAGCACCATTCTCCTCACCAGCTTTTTGGGACATCCAGTGTTAAGAAAATCACGTGCTGTCTTCTTAAGCATCTCTTGTTGCTCATTGAGTCCATAGTCCACAGTGATTGCTCCTTCCCGAATTACAGCTTCTCTAAAATTTTGAAGTCCAAATCAACCCAAAGGTAATCCCAATCCTCTGAGGGCAATAATATTCCTCATGATTTCTGAAGTGCCGGCATAAACAGTTTCGATAAATCCCCAACGATAATGGAGCTCCGCCTCCCCATTAAGAGGCACCCATTTAGAGCCCCTCTGCAGTTGTCCAAGTGGTCCCATTATCTGGGTGGCAACATCAGCCAGACGATGGGCTGTTTCAGTAGCGAACATCTTTTGCATAGATGATTGGTAATTAGGCACTTCGCCTTTGTCCAACATATAGGCCAATTGGTAGTAAAGCAGCCGTGCAGCCTCTAGTTCGATTGCCATTTCAGCCAGCTTCTGCCGGATAACCGAGTCATCGCTTAAAGACCTTCCATCGCATTTCGTTTTTCTAGCATAGTCTACAAGTTCATCAAATATGCGCTGAAAACCGCCAACCGGGAACATCCTCTCGAAGTCTAGTGCGGTCATTATGTAATAGAAGCCACGGTTTTTCTCCCCCACCAGGTTCTTTTTGGGAACTTTCACATTGTCATAGAAAACCTCGTTTGTTTTCCATCCGGCTATAGTGGTCATGTTGCGGATAGTAATACCCGGGCTCTGCAAATCCACAACCATCAACGAAATACCGCGATGGCGTTTAGGATTGCTAGGGTCAGTGCGCGCTCCCAGCCAGTGGTATTCGACGAAATGGGCATGGGTATTGAACATCTTCTGCCCATTCAGCAGGAAGTAGTCCCCCTTTTCCTCGGCATTCACCTCGCCTCGTTCCATAATCGCTGCCTCTGATTTATCATCGGCACGCAACTCAAGCGCTGCCAAGTCTGACCCAGCCTGAGGCTCGGTATAGCCTAGTGCCATATCTATCTCGCCTCTGGCAAGACGAGGCAAGTATTCTTTCTTCAATTCATCACAACCGAATCTTAAAATGGTAGGACCGGCCATAGTGGCACCGACCAACGATACAGGCGCGCCGGCATATGTCATTTCATCACGAATAATAAACCCTACCATCTCCGAGCTATTTATGCCGCCGTATTCCTTTGGCCACGTAGGACAAAGCCACCCTCTTTCACCCAGTTTTCTGAGAAGCTTGCGACCAAACACAGGTCCTGCCCCACCACTGTACTCAGCTACTTCGGCAATAAGTTCTGGTGTAACTTCCTTTTTGAGTAAATCGCAAACTTCTTGTCTCAGTTGTTCTTCGTCCGGTGTGAATCCAAAATCCATCTTATACCTCCTTGCGCCTCTGCCGACATATCACCGCCTCTCAGTGATGTTATTGCTCTTCAACTGCCAATTAATTTTGAAAAAGATGTCACATTTACCATTGCAGTTGTTGGTGTTTTTCTCATTAATAACCTCGCCGTTAAGCCCCAGTCCTTTAAGCCAGGAATCAAATCTCAGCTTTGCCGCACACTGGTGAATGTCCAGTGTCCCAGCTTTGCTAACCATCTGATGGACATAGCATTCCAGTACATGCCCCACGAACGTGTTCTTGTCCACTACTTTGAATTCATACTTGTGTTCTTCGGGGAAATAGAGAAGAGCGGCAATCTCCATCAATGCCTTAAGGTCCTTTATATTCCTTATCACACCAAAGTTGGTCTCAGCTAGCAGCTGTTTCATTTCCGTTCTGGCTATGGACTTGACTACAGCGAGATTCAACTTAGTGGCAGTATCGAAACCAAATTGTTCCACTGATTTCAGAAACCACCTGCCATCGTGCAGCAGCCATATATTGCGCAGTAGCTTCTCTTTTTGCTCAGCTGTAAGCTTAACTTCCTTCGGACTCATATCCCAGTAGCCTCCTTACAGATAGCTGGCTGATAACCTTCCACCATCGTTTAACTACTTGTCAAAAGTAAAGGTGATCTCCCTAAAACATTTGCCGTCTGTGTGCATCATGCAACCTTCCACCTGTGGAGAAACGCCGTATTTTATTCCCATGCCGTCAAACCAGCCATAGATTCTTTCAAAAATACCGCACTGGTATTGCTCGATAGCACCGATTTGT
>Ga0209636_10006260_pt1 | contig 12159 bp, 8 predicted proteins | sample DeeMarSWOR152_54_FD_187464 | JGI IMG/M metagenome (GOLD analysis project Ga0209636, IMG submission 187464) | Marine sediment microbial communities from White Oak River estuary, North Carolina - WOR-1-52-54 (SPAdes) (version 2) | ecosystem: Environmental > Aquatic > Marine > Intertidal zone >...
TTACTGGGTCATACAGGGTCTATACTAAGCCTTGACTTTTCACCTGATGGAAGATACCTTGCTTCAGGCTCTGGAAGAGACAAGGTGATTCCCCAGAATGCAGGTGAGAACATCACCAGAATCTGGGATATGGAGGATGGCTCAGAGGTCATTGCCCTTGAGGGCCACTCAGATGGGGTACTTGGTGTAAAGTGGTCATATTCAGGAGATAAAATAGCCACAGCATCAGATGATAGAACTGTAAGGATCTGGTCTTTTCCCCAAGGAGAGCTGATCCATAACATGGAAGGACATACAACAGGATTGCTAGATGTTGACTGGAGCCCTGATGATTCCAAATTAATTACAGGATCAAGGGATTATAAAATCAAGGTCTGGAATACATCCACTGGGACTTTGCTCTCAACATGGGGTGACAACAACTGTGTAAGGTCAGTTGATGTTCATCCAAATGGCGAGCTTGCCGCAACATCAGGTGTTGATCTAACCCTTAAGATCAGGGATATGGACACTGGGACCCAACTGAGGGTCATAAAGGACGGTGTAGCCCAAAATGCAATGGTTATGTCTTCCAGATGGTCTCCTGACGGAAGCGCACTTGCCTCTGGCTTGGGAAAGAGCCATACCGTGATTATGTATAAATTTGGAGTTGGAACTTTCAAAGAAGAAGAGGATGTTGGCCTGCGAACGATGGTAATACTTATTCTGATTTCAATAGTGTTTCTTATCCTGCTTTACTATCCTGTTATTAAAAAGATCAAAAAGAGAAGAGGTTGATGGATGGATAGATGTAAAGACCTTCCTAATTCTGTAAAATCAAAAAGAGCGTACTCATTACCGAGAACGTTCCTATCTACCATAAGTGTAGTAATAATTCTGATGCTACTTTTATTCTTACCTCTTGTATTCTCAGTTTCTGCCGATGTTTCGCCTGACTTATTTGGCTCGGGCATCGGCCGCTTCAATTCGATAATATGTGAAGATGTTGATGGTGATGGAATAAACGAGATTCTGTTTGGCTCGTACGAGGGTTATGTGGTGGCTGTGGAATTTAGGGAAGGAGAATATTTTCTTGACTGGAAATCGCCAAAATTCGGGACGAGATGCTGGGGCCTCATCGCAGGTCAGTTCGATTCGGATCCTGCAGTTGAGATAATTATTGGTGATGGAGATGGTGTAGTCAGAGCAATAGATGGCAAAACCAAAGAAATAGAATGGAAATTTGTGGAACTTGTTCGAGATGCACACGGTCTACTTTTACATGATTTAGATGATGATGGATCAAACGAGCTTGTAGTGGGCACAGGGTACAAGACCGATGAGGGTTGGGGAACAGTCTACTTCTTCAATCAAAAGGAAGAAAAACCTTACGATAAGATCGAGCGCCTTGACCCTGATTTGACCCTACATTCAAGACTGAGGGAATTTGACATTGTGGACATAGATTCAGATGGGAGCAAGGAGCTGATTTTGGGATGCGGCGTCTCGCTTGGGGATATTGGTGGCGAGGGTTATGTTCGCGTTATAGATTTTGAAAACAAAAAAGAAGAATGGATAAGTCCGGATTTGGGGGGCTGCATTGAGGGTTTGAAGGTCCTTGACCTAAACGACGATGGCAACTTGGAAATCATTGTTACAAACGGTTATCGATACAGGGAGGGATTCTGCTATATATACCGTTACCAAGAAGGTGAGTTCCAAAGAATTTGGAAAAGCCCCAACATCGGACCAAAAGCATACGGTTTGGATGTTGGGGATATCGATGATGACGGAGTAAATGAAATTGTAATAGGCAATCTTGCGGGATACGTGTATGTATTTGATGGCATTACCCACAGAGAGGAATGGAGATCTGAAAATCTAGGTAGAGATATACTTGGAATCGCACTTGGTGATCCAGATGGAGATGGAGATACAGAGATAATCGCAGGACAAGGTGGTTACATAGGAAAGGGCGATTTCACCTCAGGTTATGTAACACCTCATGTGTATGTAATTGACGGCAAGAGCCATAAGATAGAGGCTGTTTTAGGTGATGTTGATGAGTTTTTACAATGGGTTCAAGTAGGAATTCTCATTGCGATTGTTGTTACTTTGGTGGAGATAAGTATCATGGTCAGAATCAAAACAGGGAAAAAGACAATATCAAAGTCAGGGGGGCAATAAGATAATGGATGCCGATATAATAATTGCCGCGGTTTTGATTGGCTTTGGCTTCGGCAACATTTTTCTCTGCATGTTCGTTGCAATGAGTGCAAGTGTCGGTAGAGGGTGGAAGGTGGGTGCTGCTTTTATTTTAGGCAGATTTGCAGGTGTTTTGACACTTGGAATTTTCATAGCTATTTTCGGATGGTATATAGATCTAAGCTCAAGCTCAATGATTTTGATTTTTGCGACCATGTCAATTTTGTTCGGTGCCTTGGTTCTCTTGTGGCCAAGTGGTTTAGCGAGATTGAGACTTCTTAGACACTGCGAAGTTGGAGGATGCGAAAGCTGTGATAATAAATCGCAAGATAGCGCTATACATGACTGCAGCACCTGTTCTTCATCTAAAAATTGTAGCGCAAATTCTGAACAGGATCCCTTATTAGAAGTGGATGATAAAAATAAAAAATACAGTCGTTTTAAAAATCATCAGGGGTTGAGTATGACATCCATTGCGGCATTCGGTTTTGTAAGGGGGGCAACACCCTGTCTTAAGATTCTTCTGCTTGTCCCCCTAATACTTACCCTACCACTTCTGGAATCAGTGGTCGTAACCGGTCTTTTTGCCCTCTCCTCCAGTATATATTCGATTATCGGCATATTCATGGGAAGCCTGCTCGGCATTGCTGCAACTGAGAAAAGAATACCGCATCTGCGAAGGGCAGGGGCCGTGATGTTGATAGGAATTGGAATTTACTATTCTTATAAATTCCTGACTTTCTCGTGTCCAGGAGGGATATAAGAAGAGAAAAAACAAGGTGAGATCAGTGTTTACATCATTTAAAGGTCGACAAATACGCATATTCCGTATACCTGTTCAGATCGCTGTACTGGTATTTTTACTGGGCGGTCTTTACGGCGTCACATCCTTTGGAACTTCACCTCTTCTCAAGCGAGTTTTTTTGCCGAATGCATCATGCAGGTATATAGAATCAGCTCCGACTTACTGCTTTTTTTACCCCCTACAGGATGGACTTACCACAGGTTTTGGAGGATATTTCATAGACGCGATATTCCTTGTTCTCATAGTCACTGTTCTTATAATAATTCTAGGCAGAATATGGTGCTCATGGATCTGCCCTTTCGGTTTTATGCAGGAGCTTCTATCCGACCTAAGAAACAAATTGAATATACCTCCCTTGAGATTGAAATGGACGCATAGGGTTTTGCTGAGGCAGGTGAAGTACGCAATATTATTTTTCACTGTGTTGATTTCAATATCAATTGGAATTTCAGCCCTTGGACTTACAGAGACCCAAGCCACATTTGCCCTTCCGTTTTGTCAGGTATGCCCAGCAAAGGGATTTTTCACAATTTTCCAGCAGATAGGAGGAATAATACCTCCATCCACAACGCTTCCTTTTATCGCGATTTTCATGCTGCTTTTTTTCATCTTCACAAGCTTTTTCACAAGAATGTTTTGGTGCAGGGTGTGCCCAATGGGTGGTTATATGGCGCTTTTTGCTACCCGTTCTCTTGTATGGCTGTACAAGGACGCAGACAAATGCACGAAATGCAGAATCTGCCTGAGGGTATGTCCAATGGATCACGACAAGGTCTTCGAGCACATGAAAACCGGCGATGTGGGTGGTGAGGACTGCACACTGTGCGGAAAATGTGTCGAGATGTGCCCTGAGGATGGCTGTCTTTCCCTTAATTTTATGTCCAAGAGATTAACTGTATCCCGCAAGCCAAAATTCAGAGGAACAGGAAAAAGAATTTCAATAAAAAGCGAGATTAGCAGAGGATGAATTAAATGGGCAAAGAAATCCAAAATAACGAAATAGAATCAAGGTATCTCATTGACAAGGAAGGTTACTTCTCACCAGAACAAAAAGAGAGAACAGGTAAAAAAAGCAGAGAAATGGCAAATAACGTGATAGAGATCTTGAGGGGTCAGAAGAACAGACCGAAAACCATGCATTACTTTGATGAACTGCTTTCCTATGGCGGTAAACGAATAGATGAGATTATATCATTCCGCAATAGTGGAGGAAAGGTGGTTGGAACCACCTGTGTTATGGTTCCAATGGAGATCATAGGTGCACTCGGTGCCAAGGGTGTGAGAATATGCTCAGGATACTACGAATGTGTTCATCCTTCAAACGAGCTTCTCGGTGATGCAGGTCTTTGTCCTCTTGTAAAGTCAACTTTGGGTGCGAAGATGGTCTCGGCAAATCCTCTTATGGATGTTCTGGATCTTTTGGTTGCACCTGCAACCTGTGATGGTAAGATGAAACTCGCTGAGATGATGGAAGACTGGGTTCCTGTTGTAATGCTGAATGTTCCCAGAGTAAAAACTGGAGATACAACATCCAAGCTTTGGCTCGAGGAGATAAAGTATCTGATAAGAAAGTTGGAAAGTCTAACAGGCGAGAGGTTGAGAAAAAAATATTTACTTAGAGAAATCAGAAAATGGAACGCTGCAAATCGAGCCTGGAACGACCTCATGGGTTTCCGATTGGCAAAAAAGCCCCTGATCTCGGGAAGGGATGCGATGATAATTGCCCAGGCCTCAGAAATCGACGATATAGATAGATGGACAGTTAAAGTGAACGAACTGAATCAAAATCTAAAACAGATGGATGATTCCGGTGTTTATGCAGGTGAGGAGAATGCGGCAAGGGTCATGCTTGCAGGCTCACCCATGATATTCCCAAACTTCAAGATACCCACTGTTATAGAGGAGAGCGGTGGTATCATCGTATTTGACGAGCTTTGCTCTGCAAACAGAATATTAAATAACCCAGTTATAGTTGACGAGACCAACACATCTGAGATTATTAGGGCTCTGGCTGAAAGGTATTTTTTCCCATGCACCTGCCCCTGCTTCAGCCCAAACGACGAGAGAATCACAAGACTGAAGGATGCTATAAAAAACTACAACGTTGAGGGTGTTGTTTTCCATACCTTAAGAGGGTGTCATCTGAACAATCTCGAAGGCACTAAAATCGAGCTCGTACTAAGGGATTTGGAGATACCCATGCTCAAACTTGAGAGCGAGTACGACGAGGGAGATGTTGAACAGGTAAGAACGAGGGTGGAAGCCTTTGTGGAGATGATCAAGGCAAGAAGAAAAGTAAAAAGAAAAAAGAAAAAGAAGTAAAGGAGTGTGTCTTTGGGTGGTGGATGTAGCAAAAAATCCAGTTATTGCCTCTTCAAAAAACCTTGCAGCAAGTGCAAACGGGTTCTATGACATCGGAATAGATGTTGGAGCCATCAGTACAAAAGTTCTTATTCTTCACAATGCAAAGGATATCATTGGGAAAAAGGTTCTTCCCACAACAATGCAGCCCGATAAGCTAGCCAAGAAAATGATGGACTTGCTTTTAAAGGAGCAGGGAATAAAAAGAGAAGCTGTCAAACACATCATTGCCACGGGCCAGGGTCGTAAGGTCATTGATTTTGCAGACATGGCCAGAACAGAAATAACTGCCTTTGCAAAGGGAGCTTATTTTCTTTTTCCTCAGGCTGAGGTTGCAGTTGATGTTGGTGGCCAAGGAATACGGGTTATGAAACTAGGGGAGATGGGCATTGTCTCAGACTTTCGAACAAACGTAAAGTGCTCATCATGCACAGGATGCTTCATAGATGCAATGGCCATTGCCCTTGATGTTGGAATCGAGAATGTTGGAGAGTTGTCCTCCTCGTCTTTGAATCCTGAGACGATTTCCACCACATGTACAATATTTGCAGAATCAGAGGTTGTTTCTCTTGTTGCCAAGGGCAAGAAAAAAGAGGATATCTTGGCTGGATTGAATGCAATGGTGGCAAAAAAGGTGGGGGCTGTGATCAACACCACAAGAACAAGGGGTCCTGTGTTTTTAGGCGGTGGTGTGGGCCTTAATGTCGATGTGATAAGGAAATTGAAGGAAAGACTGGCAATGGATATTTACGTGCCTGCCTATCCGCAATTTGTTGGTGCTCTTGGCGCAGCGCTTTTTGCCCCCAATCCCCTCATTGAGGAGGAGGAGTATGAGGAATACGAAGATGAAGAGGAAAAGAGTCAAGAGAAAGGATCATTTTTTAGCAGATTGAGATCTCGGAGAGAAAAATAATGATAACAGCTGGTGTGGATTTAGGCTCGACATATCTAAAGGTCGTGATTTTAAAGGATAAAAAAAGGGTTGGTTATGGTGTTGCCCCCACAGGACATGATCACGACCTCACCTCAAAACAAGTTCTAGATGAGGCTTTGTTAATGTCCGATCTAAAAAAGGATGAAATCGACTACATAGTCTCCACCGGGTATGGGCGGAGAGTAACTTCCCTTGCAAACGAGACAATAAGCGAGATCTCAGCAAATGCCCGCGGTGTGCAATGGCTTGGTGAAGAACTCGGCGTTAGAACAATCATCGATATAGGCGGTCAGGATACAAAGGTTATAGCACTGGATGATGACCTTCAGATAATTAACTTTGCAATGAACGATAAATGTGCAGCTGGAACAGGCAGATTTTTAGAAATACTTGCTAGGGTATTGGATGTACCTCTTGATGATATGGGCGCTCTATCTTTGAAATCAAAGGATCCTGTAGATATTACAACCACATGTTTAGTATTTGCAAAGTCTGAAGTTGCAAACCTGATATTCCAAGGCTACAAAAAGGAGGACATAATCGCAGGCATCCATAAAGCGGTGGCAAGAAGACTGGTTGCTATGGCGAAAAAGGTGGGAATAAGAAAGGTTATTTTCTTTGACGGCGGGCCAGCCAGGAATATTGGCATGGTCGCAGCCATGGAAAGGGAACTTGGGATGAAGATGCACGTTCCAGACATGCCTCAGATAGTGACCGCGACAGGAGCTGCGCTGCTTGCAGTTAATAGGTTCGAGGAAAAGGGGAGTTCATAGGAAATCAGACTTTTATCATTTTTTACTCCATGCACATTCATTTCTCTGCGGACAGTTTGCACAGCCTCTTTTTCGGGAAAAAAGCGGCAACCATAAAAACGCCACAATTATGAAAATTATGAAAGTTAAAAACAGATACAAATCAAAGGATGTAAAAAGGCAATAAATCCCCGCAATAAGGGGAATGAACCATTGTAATGAAACCACCCAGATATTTCTTTTGAAGGCTCTTTTAAATTCCATCTTTTTAGGTCTCTTAAAAATTCTCCTTGACAGTCTGCCGTATCGACTTGGACAATATATTGTCCCATAGGCTTTGCAGTGGGGACATATCTTTGCCATGAACCAAATCATTCCAAAAAAAGTGACAATTGCATACAACAGTGCCAATAAGATTCCACACTGCAACAAAAATATAATACCCAAGACGACTACGACATAATGGGATGCATCGAATTTATGCTGTTTGTTGCTTATGTTTTTCACCTTCCTATTTTAAAGGTCAAACTTGTTTTTTCTGTTTTTTCCCTAGGTAATTGATTAATGAAAATGAAAGAATGATTGCACAAATCAATGTTACCCCTTCAAAACCTGGGATAAGGGATGAACCCTTGTCTTCTTCTTGAGGTGGTGTGTATATGTAAGCAATATTAGATGCATCGATACATGTCATGCCCCCGCTTATCAGGACTTTGCCGTCTTTAAAAGAGGTCACCTCTGCCCATTTCAAGCCTAGCATCACGAGATATGTGTCGTGCCACCTTCCTTCCTCAGGATTATAATATTCAATTCCGGAATGGGCTCCGCCGGTATAGCAGTTCGAGCCTCCAAAAATTATAATCTCCTTATTTGGCAGTAAAGCGCTCTCATGATTGTGTCTTGGTAAAGACATGTTGTTTGTAAAAATCCATGTGTTGTTAAAGGGATTGTAAATCTCGGCATCGCTCCAATCTGGTGTTGTTGGGGAAGAAAAACCGCCTGAAACAAAAACTTTACCATCTGCCATCTGAACTGCAGAGTGGTAACCCCTTGGTCGGTTCATTGGTGCAACATCAAACCACATGTTTTTTTCGGGTACATACACCTCACAAGATGAATAAGGAATTTTTTCGATTCCGTTGTGACCCCCAATGACAAGTACAGAACCATTGGTAAGAAGTGTTGCAGTGAATCTTGCTCTTGCTTGATTCATTGGTGATACCTCGCTCCACTTTCCAAGATTGGGATCGTAAATCTCGCACGAGGAAAGTACTCCGTGGGTAATGTTCAAACCTCCTATCACCAGAACACGGCCGTCTTGAAGTTTCACGCTCCTGTGCCAAAATCTCCCGGTATTAAGAGGTTGAGCCAGGGAGAATGTATTCTCAGTTGGATCGAAGATTTCACAACTGGACAAAGATAAGTTTCCGGTTCCATTGAAATGTTTATAAAGAGATGGATAACCGTAACCATTCCCATTGTATCCACCTGCAACAAGAACCTCCCCTGAATTCAATAGGGTGGATGTGTGCCTCATTCTGGGTTCTTGCATATCGTTTGTTGAGGTCCATTTTTCAGTCTTGGGATCAAAAGTCTCGCCAGAGGAGAGTGAGGTTTTTCCATCGCCTGTTCCCCCACACACAAGCATTCGTCCGTCATCAAGAAGAGTTGCAGTATGGTTGTATCTTCCCTCGTTCAAATCGCCAACTTCAACTAGGCTACCGAATTCTTCATCCTCTGCAATGCTGTTTATTCCCATTGTGCAGAGATTCATCAAAAATATAATGCCCACAATTATTATAATATACCTCTTCATTTCAATTTCCAGGTCTTTGTATTTTTCATGAGTATTTAAAAGTTTTGAAGGTTTTAAATTGATTAGGATAAAGGATTAATATATTCCGTTATATAAAAAAATCCTAATAAAATATTTATACCAGTCATTCCATTCTATTTTATAGCAAGAAAGTGGCGGAGTGGGCGATTGCAATGAAACCTAAATTAAATAGGATATTTGCTTTAGTTGTTGTGGGTTTTTTGGTAATTACTAGTTACAATCTGATATATCGTTGTGGGTGGTGAATTAATCATATGATTGGATTTTTTTAAAGGAGTTGAGATTTTTTTGATAAATTATATATATAAAAACCAAACTATACAGGAAAAACACAGACAAGAGAGCCTTGGAGTGGGCGGTTGATATGAAAGACAATGCTTCTAGGATAATTGCTCTGATAATGATTGTGACCTTAATTACGGTTGGCTATTTGAATATATTCCCACAATCTCAAAAGATTTTAGAAAATGACACCCCAAAGAATCTTTATGAAAATAACTTTTTAGAGGGTGCGATACCCTTGCCAAGAGGAACAAGATCAGACACATCCTGGCCAATGCACCGCTACGACCTTTCACATTCGGGTTTTACCACTTCTTCTGTTCCATTTGATAACTCGATATTATGGTCAAATACAACGGGTAACGGTGACGGATATGGCTCACCCGTAGTTGAGTACGGCAAAGTTTTTATAGGTTCTGCAGATGGATATCTTTATTGTTTTGATTTGGATACAGGTGAGAGATTATGGAGAACTTTTTTATCCTCAGCTGATTTTGGCATCCCAGGAACACCTGCTGTTGCAAATGATCATGTGGTTGTGTTCTGCTCAGGGACTGACGCATTATATCGATTGAGGGTATCAGATGGCGGCATAAATTGGACTTATGATCCTGGTGGTGGAGCTTATGGTGGTTCCTCACCAGTTATAAGTAATGGTAAGGTCTACTTTGGCTCAGGTAATAGATACCTTTATTGTGTGAATGAGACTACAGGAGCTTTGGTTTGGAGTTATCAAACTGGGGTTGGACCTGTAAGACCTTACGGCATACAATCATCGCCAGCAGTAGCAAATGGAAGGATTTTTGTTGGATCCTGCGATTGCTATCTATACTGCTTTAATGAAACTCAACCCACTGCTCCAAATGCTCAATACTATTGGCGCGCTAATCTTTTTGATGCAATATTTGGCTCACCTGCCATCGCAAACGGAAGGGTTTACTGCGGCTCAGGATATTATGTTTACTCTGAAGGCACTAATTCTCATAGAATGTTCTGTTTTGACGAACTTACAGGTGGAGTAATCTGGAGCTATCAAACAGGAAGCGATATATTATCATCACCTGCGATAGCCTATGATAATTGTTATTTCACGTCAACTGACGGTGAGTTATATTGTCTATATGCCGAAAGTTCTGGGCCCACACCCACCCTATTTTGGAGCAATACCACTGGAGATTCATGGTCCTCACCGGCAGTCTCCGACGGTAAAGTGATGGTGGGTTCAACTGGAACCAACCGGATATACTGTTTCAATGCCACTACAGGTACCCTATTATGGGATTATAATGCTGGTAACGATGTATACAGTTCACCTGCTATTGCAGATGGTAAGGTTGTAGTTGGAGTAAGAGGCAGCCCCGAGAGAGTTTTGTGCTTCGGAACAACAGTAGTACCTACTATCGACAGGATCGAGATAAGAAACCAGCCAAATAACGGCGGGATTGCTATATCCGATCAAACAATCGGAGTAGGAAAGCAAATCACTGGCTACGCAGCTGCATACAATGATACCTATGGATACATTTCCGATATTCCAGTCAATTGGTCAGTGATTACTGGCGGAGGATCAAACGCCTCGACTAACCCCACATTCTTTATTCCGAGTTCCAATTTCTACTCGGGATTTTATGGAGGCACAGCAACATGGACAGCAGAAGATGGCAACGGCCATTCTGATTCTGTTTTGTTCACCATAAATTCTCCTAGGATAGATTATATAAGAATCGTTGACAACGAAGGAACCGGAACAAATGAGATCCTTGCCCAGACTGTTGACATCAACTTCACGATAAAAGGCTATGTGGCTTCATTCAATAACACGATTCACTACTTGGGAGATGTGATTGTAAATTGGAGCGTTACAAATATCAGTGGTGCAACTGCGTTTACATCACCTCTGAAGGGAGCAAACTCCACATTCAGCGCCAATTTAACTGGTGGAGTGGCAATCTGGACTGCAGATGACGGTAATGGCCATTCAGATGATGTGCAGATCACCATAAGAGACCCGGAAGTGGATTACATAAGAATTGTCGACAACGAGAATCTAGGCTCCTCTGAAATTATGGATAATATAGTGGATGTGGGATACTCAATCAAAGGTTATGCTGCAGGTTACAATAACACTGTGGGTTACATAGGTGATATATCAGTAACATGGTCAGTAATAAATTCCAGTGGTGCCGAAGGCAACACCTTTCCAATTTCCGGAACCAACTCGACAGTGAATGTAGGATTAAGAGGCGGTACAGTTGAATTGATTGCAGATGATGGCGATGGTCATACAGACTCTGTGATTTTCTCTGTTAGGCAACCTGAATTCGACTACATAATGATTAGGACAGGGCCGAACGGAACAGGAGGTTGGGTAGGGGATTCCACCTATATCTTTGGCGATTCAGATATATTCTATGCGGCAGGATATAATAACACTGCAGGATGGACTCAGGATGTGTCGGCCAATTGGAGCAGTGATAACATTTCTTTCGGAGATGTTGATCCTGGGCCCTCAAATTTCACAACCTTTTACGCTCTTAATAACGGAACATGTATAATCACAGCCATATACGATTCGTTTTCAAACAGCACGGGTGTGATTTTTATAATCAACTATTCTACCGATTATATAGTAATCAGAGATTTACCGGGTGGAGCAGGATCATCTGTAGGGGATAGATTTTATAATATTGGTCAAACAGCAATATTCTATGCTGCGGCCTACAATACGACAGTCGGTTTTCTAGGTGGAGTTGGAGTTCAATGGGAATGCAGCAATACCTCTATTGCCACTGTAACAAGTCCTGGCTCTTCTACAACTTTTTCCGCAAAACTCGTAAGTGGAGATTGCGTGGTCACTGCAAGGTACAATTCCTCGATTTCCAACATAACAGGAACACTCACCGTGATTTCCGCAACACTGGATTATATTTTGATAACCGAATCCCCCAATGGCTTGGAGTTAACAATGGTAAATTTGAATATAGGTAAAAGCAAGCAACTTTAC
>Ga0209636_10006265_pt1 | contig 12154 bp, 5 predicted proteins | sample DeeMarSWOR152_54_FD_187464 | JGI IMG/M metagenome (GOLD analysis project Ga0209636, IMG submission 187464) | Marine sediment microbial communities from White Oak River estuary, North Carolina - WOR-1-52-54 (SPAdes) (version 2) | ecosystem: Environmental > Aquatic > Marine > Intertidal zone >...
GTTTCATACCTGGGAAAGCTATATTTTTTAACCGCACTCAAAGAAAATGGTTTACCAGAGGTGATCGCATAGGCGGCTAGAATTCCGCTTTTGACCGCAGGACCAATGCCCTCTCCCATATCTTTGGTCGCCAATCCAGCAGCATCGCCAAGAAGAAATAAGCGATCACTTTGTACAACATCGACACGATCTCTTATATAATAAATATATCCTCTGGCATTGAAATGATGATCTTTAACGAGCGAAAGTCGTTCCAATTCTTTAATGAAAAATTGCCATTGATTTCTAATGTTGTCATTATTGACTTTTAATTTTTCCAAAAATCCACCAATCCCGATATTTAAATATCCATTGCTTTTAGGTACATACCATGAGTAACCAGGAAGCCGGTTCTGAAAAAACCAGAGATGACAGTTTCCATCCTGATAATCAAAAGGAAATTCCTGCTCAAGAGTTACCACTAATAAATCTTTATTGCGACGATTTACCTGTTTGAAAAACGTTCGATATACAGGACAATGTGTACCCCCTGCTCCAACTAAATATTCGCAACAATATTGATCATCGACGATATAATAATCACCGTCTTTTTTTATATTTTTTACTTTATGGGTGTGTACCGTAACACCACATCGTTTTAGAAGCCAATCATCAAACTCATATCTTCGAATGGCATATTGATGGACTTTTAATTTCAACTCCTTGTTGTAAATATGAACATGAAATGTTTTAAATGTTACCAGACTGTGTGGATAGTCATTGACGTTCATATTCAAATCATTAATGACCTGTGGTGTAATCCAGCCTGCACATAATTTTGTTCTGGGGAATTCCTCTCTGTCGAGAATTAAACATTCAATGCCGTTTTGTCGTAATTTCCATCCACAGGTGGAGCCAGCCGGTCCACCTCCAACAATGATGACCTTGGAATAGATCATATAATAACCAACCTTGAGTTAATCGATGAAATTAGAGTCTCCAAAGATTTTAAAGTTGATATAATCTTAGCCTGGTGAGGCAAAGTTGGAATCCACCTTTAAAATCAAATTTTATCAAAATTTTTCTCGGTGAGTCTTAAAAAATCGTATTACCCTATTTCCATAAATTAGCAAGGTGGAATCCAACTTCATCTGGAAAGTTGGTTTTTAGTTAATTCGACAATTTGGTTGTTCCCTGCCTGTTTTTGTCATTACAATTTGCCATAATTGTTGATGCCGCGATCTAAAACCCCCGGCACTACTTAGCAGGTAAAAACGCCACATTCGGTAGAATCGGTCGCCGTATTTAGCTTTCAGTTTGGGCCAGGCATCATCAAAATTTTGATACCATGCCATCAAAGTTTTGTCATAATCTGGTCCAAAATTATGCCAATCTTCCATTACAAATAATCCTTCCATGGCTTTCGAGATCTGGCTAATTGAAGGCAACATGCCGTTTGGGAAGATGTATTTATCGGTCCATCGATTTACATAAGTTGTGCTTATATTGCTCCCAATTGTGTGGATAAAAGCAATGCCATCATCTTTCAGACATCGATTCACAACTTCCATGTAAGTACGGTAATTTTTATATCCCACGTGCTCCAGAATACCAATCGAAATCACGGCATCATAAGTCCCATCAACTTCACGGTAATCTTGGAGTCGCAATTCAACTGGAAGCCCCTTGCATAGTTCTCTGCCGAGTTGAACCTGTTGTTTTGATATGTTTACTGCCATGACTTTAGCACCATATTTTTCAGCCGCATATTTGGCAAAACTGCCCCAACCACAACCCAATTCCAGTACCGTCATCCCGGGTTTGAGGTTGATTTTTTTGCAAACCAGGTCTAATTTTGCCTCTTGCGCTTGAGCAAGGTTTTCGGCATTTTTCCAGTAAGCACTGGTATAGTTTAATCTGGCATCTAGCATTGCCTGATATAGATCGTTTCCCAGATCGTAATGCTGTTCCCCAACCTGTGAGGCTCGGGATTTTTTCTGTCGATTGAAAAGTTTTGTTTTCAATACATATACTGAAGCTTTCCAGTTTCCCCTCACCTTATTACCGAGTTTTGCTTTGAGAATTTTGTTAATAAATTCATCCAGGGCATCACAATCCCACCAACCGTCCATGTAAGATTCGCCTAATCCTAATTCTGTTTCACTCAGGATTCGTCGGTAAAACCTGTCGTCGTGGACCTGGATATCATACGGCATTTTACCATTTAGTGAAATACCTGCTTCAGATAATAGTTCTGATACGATTTGTTTAGCTCTCATTTTTTCACCGAGTTATTTTATTTTAAATGTTTGAGTTAGTGAATTTTTAAATGTAGAATTCTTTATAAAATAGGAGAAGGAACAAAAATTAAAAGTACTAATCGGCTGGAACGTTAGGACAATAATCATTTCGAACTGCGCAAAATTTCAAGTTCTTCTTTCATTTGCACTAATATAAAAAAATATTGTAAAAATGTCAACATAGATTTTTCACTATTTTTGTTAAGGCTGATGAGTTGAACCAAGGACGGCATCATGTCGGAAAACAGCAGGAAGTATAGCAGGAAGAATGTTTTCCGATATTATGCCTTAGTGGATAACCGAACATTATGTTGGATTTGAAGTTAAGATTAGCTGAAATCGTTAGAAGAATTCATCACAGCTTTTCTTCTTTTCACAAAAAAATAAGATAAGCATACAATAATAATAAAAACCAAATAAATGATAAAATAATTTAGGATTGAGGCTTTTTCGTTAATGAATGTAAGTCCTGAAATTTCAGCAATAAAATCATGCTGTAAATCAGCTTGTTAACCAATTCTGTTTTCCGACATCATGCATTAGTGGATAGCCCAAAATTAAGTAAGTTTAATTTCTCTGAGGAATCAAAAACATAGTGTTTTCAAAACAAAACATCATGTTTTTGTTTTATTTTAATTTATATTAGCAGGCATGAGCATTGATCATCATTCTGTGCGCAGCTTGACGAACGGCATGATGAAAAAAAGAGCCTTGTGAAACACAAGACTATTTTTCTTCATCATCCCTTTGTGGTAAGCCGAAACGTAAGATGTTTTTTTATTAAGGATCAAATACATCATGTTTAGAGTGTGAGATAAAAGAACTCTTGATATTTTAAATTTTTTCATGTTGGAAATAAAAAATTATGAATTTTAATGAATGAGTCCAATCTAAAAAGGTTGGTTACCGATTCCATTGCTTTTATAAGTTATTGTTTTTATTTGATCAAATTACAATGATTTAGCGATCGAATCGGTTTTTAGAGCAGACTCATTTATAATTTCTCTACTTTAAAAATTTTTCGCTAGATGTTTTATCAGAACATTATTCTCAATTTATTCAAGCTGAATCATCGTTTTTATAACACCATTTTTATAACCTGCAACCGTGTCGAAAGCTTCTTCTGTATTTTCAAGATTAAGATAATGCGTCGCCATAAAATCTATGTTGAGTTGTCTATTTTCAATTTGATCAATAGCAGCTTGTGTGCAATTATTTTGTCGGCGGACATTTTGAATACGGATTTCTTTTCGACGCAGCTTATGAATATCAAATGACACTCGATTGGTATCAGGGATTCCCACAATCAACAGCTCTCCACCTGGTTTCAATAGTTCAATGGCTTGATCCAATGCGTCCTGATCCCCGCAACATTCGAAAACAGCATCCAATGAATTTGGTTTGATTATTTTCACCACATCATCTTTATCGGGATTTCCAACCCAGGTTGCTCCTGCTTTGTTTGCAATTTGCAGCCTTACATCGATTTTGTCAGTCGCATAAGTCGTTGATATGCCAGTATGTTTTGCAGCTAATAACACGCTCAATCCAATCGGTCCTGTACCGAGAATCCCGATTGCCTGGGGAGTTATATTTCTAAGCAGCTTTACAGCATAAATACCGATGGATAATGGTTCAACTAATGCCGCTTGGATTAACGACATCGACTCCCCGATCTTGAAACAGTTCTCCTCTGGCATGACGATATATTCGCACAAACATCCTTCCATTTGATCCGGACAGCCGAGGAATCGCTGGTTTCGACATCGATTGTATTTTTTATTCATACACTGATCACATTGCCGACAGGCAATGGCTGGATCGACTGCCACACGATTCCCAGTCCTGACATGAGTAACTGCTTTGCCCACTGAGTCGACAATGGCAGAACATTCATGCCCAACTGTGAATGGATATTTCACAATCTGATCGCCGATGCGTCCTTTCGTGTAATAATGAATATCAGAACCACAAACACCGACCACTGCGATTTTTAACAATACATCTTTGTCAGATTGAAGCTGGGGTTTTGGGACATCCCGAAACTCTATTTTTCGAATGCCTGTTAATGCAATTGATTTCATATTCATTTTAGCGGAAAGATTGTTCCTATCTGTTGGTGATTATTCTTCGATCAGAAATATATCACCTGTAACTATGAATTTCGTTTTCACTGTTTCAGTCGTCACTGCTTCATAACCTGGCAAAATCCCACCCACGGCAACTTCAAATTCCCCTGGCTCAACAACTCGGATAAAATTTTGATCGATTAACGACAGTTGTTTCGGAGTTAAGGTGAACTGAACTATTTGTTTCTCGCCTGGTTCTAAATGAATTCGTTTAAATCCCTGCAACGACCAGATTGGCACAGGCGCCGAAGCTTCAATATCTTTCACGTAAAGCTGAACCACTTCATCTCCAGCCATGGTACCGACATTTTTTATTTCGACGGATATTCTGAAATTCTCACCTGCCTTCACTTCTTCAAGCGATTTTAAATTGCTATATTCAAACCTGGTATAACTGAGTCCATAGCCAAACGGATAAAGCGGTTTGCCCTCGAAATAGCGGTAGGTTCGACCTGCCATATTGTAGTCGGTAAATGGTGGTAGCTGATCCACGGATTTGTAGTATGTCACTGGCAATCTCCCTGCGGGATTGTAGTCACCGAATAGGACATCGGCTAAGGCAGTCCCGCCTTCCTGTCCAGGATACCAGAGCTGAACGATGGCAGGGATATTTTCATTTGCCCAATTCACTGCAAGAGCGCTGCCACTGGTCAGAACCAATACCACAGGAGTACCCGTCGCATGAATCGCCTGGAGCAGTTTTTGTTGCGTCTCTGGCAAATAAATCGTTGTTCGATCACCGCCCATAAATCCCTCGTACGAGACTTTCATTTCCTCGCCTTCAAGTCGAGGAGAAATCCCGCCGACAAATATTGCCACATTGGATTTTTCTGCCAGGTCTACCGCTTGCTGGGAGACATTCACATCTGGCGGACCCCATTGAAAAGCGACATCAGCATCTCCTCTGCTCTGGTAATATTCCAGTTTAACCTGGTAAGCCTGTCCGCCTTCCAGGTTCATTTTTATGTGTCGAGTCTCTGAGGCATGGTGAGACCAGTTTTCGATCACGAGCTCGCTATCGATATAAAGCCGATAGCCATCATCACCTGTGACAGCCAGAATATATTCGCCCGATTTGGGCGGCGTAAGCATTCCGCTCCATCGAATGGAGAAAAGGGTTCTGCCAAGACCCGGGACTTTCTCACTCCTGTCCCAATTAGAATTGACCCAGGGATCAATGCGGGTCAGCAATGGCTCTCCCTCAAGCATGGAGTTTTTGAAATACTCTGCTTTTAATCCTGGTTTGCCGTCGATACTCAAGACTTCCGTTGGAACCATAATATAGAGTGGTCCCTTGTCCACGAGATTACAACCCTGTTCATAAACAACCTCAGTCTTTCCGGCAACCTTGTTTTGAATGCCTTTCAATGGCGTTACATATTCTGAAGGCGTGCCATAGTAATTTCCTAAGAGGACTAACAGATCATCGGCCGTAGGCCCAATGACGGCGATTTTTTTCAAATCTTTTTTGAGCGGTAAAAGCTCCTTTTCATTTTTTAACAACACAATCGATTCCAGTGCTGCTCGAACCGATAACTGGCGATGTTCAGCGCAGTCGTTTTTCTCATAAGGGATTTGAGTGTATGACACCATCTCTGGCGGATCAAACATCCCCAGCTTGAAACGAGCAGTAAATAAGCGTTTTAAAGAGACATCGATCTCCTCTTCAGTGATCAGTCCTTTTTTAACAGCCTTGACTAATGAAAGATAGGCTCTCCCGCAATTCAAATCAGCACCCGCTTTTACAGCCAGCGCCGCAGCTTCGGGGGTAGTTTCGACAATTTGGTGATGTTGATGAATATCCCGAATCGCCCCGCAATCTGAAACCACATATCCTTCAAAATCCCACTTATCTCGAAGTATTTTTTGAAGCAGCACCGAATGACCGCAGCAGGCTTCTCCCATGTACCTGTTGTAGGCACACATCACCGAGTAAGCCCCAGCTTCTTTCACGCAGGCTTCAAAAGCAGGTAGATAGGTTTCATAAAGGTCTCGCTTATCGGTAACTGCATCGAAATGATGTCGGTCTGGCTCAGGCCCGCTATGCACAGCATAATGTTTAGGAGTCGAAATCACTTTAAAATATTTGGGATCATCGCCCTGCAAGCCTTTCACAAAAGCAACGCCCATGCGAGCCGTGAGATACGGGTCTTCGCCATAAGTCTCCTGGCCTCTGCCCCAACGTGGATCTCGAAAAATATTAATATTCGGACTCCAAAAGGTTAATCCCTGGTAAATTCCCCGTTCGTCATTCCGCACAAACTCATGATGCTTGGCCCTGGCTTCCGTGGCAATGACATCTACAATTTGAAACATCAAATCCGTGTTCCAGGTCGCTGCTAAACCGATGGATTGGGGGAAGGCCGTAGCAATCCCTGCCCTGGCGACACCATGCAGACATTCATTCCACCAGTTATAGGCTGGGACATCCAATCGAGGGATTGCTTTGGAGGGATGAACCATCTGCGAGGCTTTTTCTTCCAGCGTCATGCGGGAAACCAGGTCATTCACCCGTTCTTCAATGGATAGGTTTGGATTTTTGTAAGGGGGGATGTCTGAGTTTGATTGAGCGAAAAGTGTTGCAAACAAAGCAAAAGTCAAAATAACAGCAAGTAATTTTAAGACCATTTTTGTTCCCTCCAAAATTATTTTATAATTCTTTGTTTGATTTATTCTCTAACAGATATAATAATTTTTTTTTCATCTTATTCTGTGAGAGTTCCATTTCGCTGACCCAAATAAAAAATTCTACGTTTCCTCTGCGATCTCTGTGGTTGAATTACATTTTAAGAATATTTAACTCAGGTTGACGCTTATTGCCAAAGGCGGATTGGAACAATATTTCATCCACTCCTACAACACTTCTTAAACTTCTTCCCACTGCCACAGGGACAGGGATCATTTCTGCCCACTTTGATTTCTCCACTTTGAATCGACTGCATCACTTTATCCCGTTTTGAACTCTGGATTTGCTCCCGTTTCCATCGCTCAGCCAATTGCTGTAGTCGTTGATCGGTATGTTCATAAAACATCTGATAAGATTCACAGAAATGGCTCAAATTATTATCTTGAGGATCACGGATGCGATCTTTGGTGCAGCCGCCCCAGCAGTATTTTAGCCATTTGCAGGTTTTACATGGATCAGGAAGGGTGCATTTCATTCGACCGAATTCAAATTGTCGTTCGGAATTTAAGAAGTCTATTAAATTCCCTTCCATGATGTTGCCCAGCTTCCAGTCTGGCTCAACAAAAAAATCACAAGAATAAACGCCACCATCATGTTCCACCACCACATAGATACCGCATTCTGGCAGCAGCGTACATTCTGGTGGCGGCATCCCCACATAGCTGTGAAATACCGAATCAAAATAACGAATCGACGTAGTGGGAACATTATCTTTGAAATCATTTATCCATAAATCAAATAGTGTACACAAAAACTCCCCAAATTTCTCAGGAGAAACAGAAAATGAAGCGGCTTTATTCCGATCATGAGGATCGGTTTCAACACAAGGAATATATTGCTGGTAGGTCAAACCTAATTCTTTATGGAAATTATAGATTTCTTCGGGAAATTGAACCGAATAATCATTCACGACCGATAAAGCATTTACCGCCACTCCCACATCCAGCATCAGCCTGGCACGATCGACAACTTTGTCCCACGATCCATTGCCGCCTCTCATAAAACGATAATGATTGTGCACATGCTCAGGCCCATCCAATGATAATCCGACTAAAAAATTATATTCTTTCAAAAATTTCGCCCAATCTTTATTGATCAGAATCCCATTGGTTTGCAGTCCATTACCAACGGTCTGTCCCTTGCCATATCGCTGTTGAAACTCGACGGCTTTCTGATAAAATGAAAGACCCATTAACGTTGGTTCGCCGCCCTGCCAGCCGAATGAAATGTTTCTATCTCTATCCCTGCAAACCTGCCGCACCATTTCTTCCAACACCTCAACGCTCATGCGATGCACTTTGGATTCGGAAAACAAATCTGCTTTTTCGAGATAGAAACAATAGCTGCACGCCATATTGCAATCAGGGCCCGCAGGTTTGACTAGAATGCTATTTAACGGCTTCACAGCTTTCGGTTTTTGCTTTTCTGATTGTCTCGAATCATGAATTTTAACTCGGTTCTTTTCGTCTATTGTAACTGGTTGATCAAGAAAGAACTCTGCTATCTCAGCTTTAGCTTTTAATTCATCCAGAAAAAGCTCGATTCTCGCATTTCGATTTTGTTCATCGAGTTGCTGAACAATGCTTTCTTTGATCTGCTCAAATGGTATAGGACTTTCAGGCTTTTTATCATAATATTTTTTAGCTTGCTGAACTGATGGTTTTGGCAAATCTTTACAAAGATTCTCCACCAATCGTTCTACACGGAGCTGGAGTTCAATATTCTCTTTTAATCCTGGTACATCTACTTTTGTCAAACCTGCGTTCTGATAAAATTCTTCTTCTCCACCATGTTCTTGTATCATTTTATTGAAAGCATCATCGATTTTTTTAGCAGGAATTGGAATCGGGTTATTTTTTGCAAGCTGTTGCAGCAAAACTCTTTCGATCACATTTTCACGAGCCCACTCACGCAACTGCTTCTCCTGTTGTTCAGGCGTCTGGTCTGTGAAGGTTGCCCGGTATTGCGGACGCATTCGATCAATTTCTTCTTCGATTTGGATATCATCTATTCTTTCACCGTTGACGAATAAAGGCATTTAAGTCTCCAATGTTTTTTCAAAAATTTCCAAAACACAAAAGACAAATTTCAAATAATAATTAAATTTCAATTTCCAATGCTTCAAACTTCTCCCATTAAAAAGGGAATGGTTTGAACATTTGGACTTTGGTATTAGATATTATTTGTTATTTGGGGTTTGAAGTTTGAGATTTTCTCCAACTATTCCAGAAACTGATTCAAAAACAAGGTTCCATAAGGTCGGATACTGAGCACGACAGCTTTTCCTTCCCCAAAAACAGATTCGATCAGTTTAATATATTCTGGAACTGCGATATTGGGCAAAAAAACCTGGATCGTTCCAGCAAATCCGCCGCCATGGACGCGACAGGCGCCTTCTCCCAGATCTGAAATATACTGCTCCGTTAATGCCAGCGCCAGCGCCACGCCTTGCTCATGGACATTTTTTGTTGTATAAATATTTTGCAGCCATTTGAACGACGAATTACCTGAGTCGTTAACCAGGGAAAGGAATTTTTGAAAATCACCCTGCTCCAAAGCTTTGACTTGTTCTTCTACTCTGGCATTGTCACCCAGAAAGTGAAAGGCTCGAAGAATCGCTCGATCCCCCACTTTTGGACGAAGTACTTTTATTTTGTTAATAAATTCAGCGTAGTCAATGTCTCGACAAACTTCAGCATTGAATTCCTTTGCGACAGATTTCATTTCCCTGGGAACGGATGCATAATCATCGGTCAGATCCGCATGGTGCCCCCCAGTATCCACGACCAGCAAGCTATAATTTTGGGAAGCAAAATCAAAATTGACTTTTTTAACCACTGGCTCTTTTGGATTTTTAAAATCGATGGTGACAATTCCACCCACAGCACAGGTCGTTTGATCCATTAAGCCACACGGTTTACCAAAATATTCGTTTTCTGCATATTGCCCGATAATAGCGATTTCCTGGGGAGAAATTTTTCCGTTGTTTAATAAATAGTTAAAAATCGTCCCGATTAATACCTCAATCGAAGCAGAGGAGCTTAAACCTGATCCTGGAAGGACATCACTGGTCACACAGGCATTAAAGCCGCCAATTAAAAATCCCAATTGTTTGAAACGAGATGCGATCCCACGAATCAGGGCTGAAGTCGTACCAGTCTCATTGGTAACTTTATCAAGCTGATCCAGATTGACAATAAATGGCTGGGGATAACCTTTGGAATGCATGGTTACAATACTGGACTGATTGATCGCTGCGACCGCGATGGAATCCAGATTGACGCTGCCGGCCAGCACTCTTCCGTGATTGTGATCAGTGTGATTGCCTCCGATCTCGGTGCGACCTGGGGTACTAAATAATTGTAAATTTTTGTCTTGAAATCTCTGTTTAAATTTATCGATCAGGTCTTCAAATCGGTTGATTTTTTTGTTTATTACAAGGTCATTCCCGCTGCAATAAATCTCATTAAAAATTGGCTTCAGTTTTTGGAAATCTAAAACCATATTATTCTCCTTAATTTCTCCAGAAGATAGAAACTACCAAACAGATATTATAAGTGAAACGTGAAACGGCAGACGTGAGACGATCAAGTTTTTACGCTTTACTTTTCACATCTCACGTTTGACGTTTCACAAAAAAATCAACATCATCACTTCTATCTCATAGTTCAATTACCAAAAAATAACATAAAGAATCAAAGTAATCACAATCACCGCTGCGCCCAGCCAAACAACAGCAAGCGTTGGCTTCATATCGAACTCTTTGCGAACGGGCATAACTTTCGGCTCTTTCAATGGTTTCAAATAGGTTAGCACTCCCATGACAACAATTATAATCACAAACGTAATTGCCATACGATTAAGAAAAGCGATTTGTCCGAGGGTAATTCCCAGGTCATTAAAAATTGGTAGATTTCCATAGAAGAGCAACAGAATCGCGTAAATAATGGGATTCAAAATCAAAGCTGAGACACCAGCGGATTCTGGCGCTCGTTTAAAAATAAAGCCAAAAGCAAATGCTGCTAAAATTCCTGGGGAGATGAATCCCTGGAACTCCTGGATGTAGGTAAAAATTCCCTGTAAACTGGGATGATTCAAGTTCGGGGCAATTAAGCATCCGATAACAACAAAAATGAGCGTAGTCGTACGACCCATCGTAACCAAAGCCTTACCAGAGGCATCCTTTTTCCAGTGACGTCGGTACAAATCCATGGTGAAAATGGAAGATGCCGAATTTAACATGGAAGCCAGCGAACTGATGACAGCTCCAGCAATCGCCGCGAAGATAAATCCTCTTACACCAGCAGGAATGAGATTGCGGATCAACAAAGGATAGGCAGCGTCAGTGGTTGCGCCTGGTGCAGTCAGTTGGCTTTCATAAAGCTGATATGCCATAATGCCTGGAAAAATAATGATGAAGGGAATCAGCAGCTTCAACGCAGCGGCGAAAATGATACCGACCTGACCCTGTCGCAGTGTTTTAGCAGCGAGTGTGCGTTGCGTAATATATTGATTCAATCCCCAGTAATAAAAATTTGGAATCCACAATCCAATCACAAGTGCTGTCCAGGGAAGAACGGGGTGATCTCGGGGTAAGATCACATGGAGTTTATCGGCATTATGTTCGAAAAAGCTGCCGACACCGCCAACTGCGTAAAAGCCGATTACCATAGTAATTGCTCCACCAATAATCAACGCTGACCCTTGAAATAAGTCCGCCCATGCCACAGCTTTCAGTCCGCCCCAGGTGGTGTAAAGCGCCGCAATTCCGCCAATCATCCAAACCGCGTAAATTAATTTGATATTGAAAATGGTATTCAACGCTAACGCTCCCGAATAGATGACTGCGGAAATTGTCACAAATACATAGATCAGCATGGTATAAAACGCCATCAATCCGCGGGCGGTTGAGTTATAACGATATTCAAGATACTCAGGCATGGTAAAAATACCTGCGCTGAGGAATCGTGGCAAAAAGAAAATACACACGAAAACGAGACAGATGGCTGCCATCCATTCGTAGCTTGCGACTGCCATTCCTGCTATGCCTGCTCCCTGAC
>Ga0209636_10006266_pt1 | contig 12154 bp, 12 predicted proteins | sample DeeMarSWOR152_54_FD_187464 | JGI IMG/M metagenome (GOLD analysis project Ga0209636, IMG submission 187464) | Marine sediment microbial communities from White Oak River estuary, North Carolina - WOR-1-52-54 (SPAdes) (version 2) | ecosystem: Environmental > Aquatic > Marine > Intertidal zone >...
TGGTTAGAGAGGAGGCTGCCAAACTGGGCTAATGTAAATTACTTACTCTCTCCTTCCGGTCTCACGGAAGATCCACACGAGGGTAACAATAGCGATTATGGAAACGACGATGATGGTAATTAAGCCCCCTTTGCCCAGCCCACCGAATGCTTCAGCCGCGGCATAAACCGCAGCACTTGCCTCCATCCAGTCTGGCATTCCCGCTATCATCCTACCAGCTAAAACTAAAAGACGCCTCAGCCCTTACAGGCAGTACCATTCGGGGGGTTAATCTGACCAACCCTCGGCCGCTATTAACCGTAGTGCGTCCATTTTATTTCTTGGGTGGCTTGCTAAGTATTTCGTCTATAAGGCCGTATTCAACTGCTTGTTCAGCGCTAAGATAGAAGTCTCTGTCGGTGTCGTGAGCAATCTTCTCTACAGGTTGACCGGTGTGCTTAGCTATGATGTTACGTATCATTTCCTGCATCCGCATGATTTCCCTGGCGGCAATTTCAATATCAGCCGCCTGCCCCTGAGCACCGCCAACTGCCTGGTGCAGATGTATAGTCGAGTTGGGTAAAGCGTACCTTTTGCCTTTAGTCCCGGCGCAAAGAAGCAGGGTGCCCATACTAGCTGCTAAACCAACACAAATGGTGGATATAGGGCAGCGAAGAATCTGCATAGTATCGTAAATGGCTAAGCCAGCGCTGATAATGCCACCGGGGCAATGAATATAAAGGTTTATATCCTTTTCTGGGTCTTCCCTCTCCAAGTAGAGAAGCTGAGCAATAATAAGATTGGCTATCTGGTCGTTGATCGGCGTGCCTAAAAAAACGATTCTCTCTCTAAGCAAGAGCGAATATATGTCGAAAATACGCTCACCCCGAGCACTAGTCTCGGTCACTGTAGGAATTACCACTTGAGATATTGTTTCCATCATTCCCCCTTTGTCTTATTCTCAACATTGCCAATGGCTATTTGTAATAATCGGTCCATCGTCTTCTGAGTAAGCAGAGATTGTTCAATTGATTGCCTGACTTGGGGCAGTGAGAGGAACTGCCTTGCGTTTTCCTTATCCTCAGCATCATTGGTAATCTCATCTACCTTATTATCTACCTCTGAGGAACTAATTTCAATCTTTTCTTCCTCAGCTAATTTCCCTAAGACAAGACCCTGAATAAGCCGCTTTTTCGCTATAGGCCGAAGTTCTTGCTTAAGTTCTTCTTCTGTTTTACTAGTCTTCTTCAGATAATCCGCTAGTTCTCTAAATCCTAAGCGCTGTGCCTCGTCTCTAAGAAGTCCGGTAATTTCCTCGTCCTCTAAAATAGGGGGATAGTTCACCTCGCTGATTTCCACCAGAGCGTCAAGCGCCTTTTGCCTCAACTCCGAGCGATTCTTGGCCTCAGCTTTGGCCCTTAAATCAGCAGCCACTTTCTTCCTCATATCCGCCAGGTTATCATAGCCGGCGTCCCGAGCCAATTCATTATCAAGCTCTGGCAACTGTTTCTCCTTTACTTCGGTAACAGTGGCTTTGAAAGTGCTCTCTTTGCCACACATTTCTTTGATGGGATAGTCATCAGGAATAGTCAAGTTGAAATTATTTTCTTTATTTTTTTCAGCACCCTGCAAATGAGAGGCAAATCCAGGCACAGGTGAACTCGAATCCTTGTCCACCTCATATAATACGCCTTTGTGATTTAACCAGGGTCTCCCGTCCACATTGGCTTCAATGTCCATGGTAACTAAATCACCCAGCTCAACAGGGCGGTCTACAGGCACCCACGCCCCCTGCCTTTCCCGGATTTCTTCCATGGCAGCAGTAACTTCTTTCTTAGCGATTTTTATTGCGGGGCCAGGCTCCAGCCTTATGCTACGGTAATCGCCAAGTTTAACTTCAGGTTTGAGAGACACTGTGGCTTTGAAAACCAGGGGTTCAGTTTGAGTAACTTCTATTTCTGGTCTGGCAATAGGTTCAAGATCCTGAGACTCGATCGCCTGTTTGTAAAGCTGTGGTATAAGATGCTCCAATGCCTCTTCCAACAAACTCTTCCTCCCTATGTGTTGCACCAGAACGGCTCGCGGTGCTTTCCCTTTGCGGAAACCAGGTACGGATACCTCATTAACTAGGTGATGGTAAGCCTCGTCCAGTGATCTATCTAACTCACCGTCTTCAGCCTCAATAGTAAGGGCTGTCTGGCAATTCCCCAACCTTTCTGTGCTTACTTTCATGTCTCATCCCTTGTCATTGTTAGTGAAGAACCTCGTGCTTTAGCTTAAGGTTTAGCTCGTCAAGCTGATGCTTACTAACATACGAGGGGCTGTCCAGCATCATATCAACAGCGTTCTGATTTTTCGGGAAAGCAATAACCTCCCTTATGCTCCACTCCCCGGCAAATAACATCACCAAACGGTCTAGTCCTATTGCAATACCGCCATGGGGCGGTGCTCCATATTCCAGTGCCTCTAAGAGACCTCCAAATCGGCTCTCCGTTTCTTCTTTACTGTAACCAAGGAGGCTAAATATTTTTTCTTGAAGCTGACGATTATGAATCCTGATGCTGCCGCTGCCAAGTTCACAACCATTGCACACTACATCATAATGCTGACCATAAACTTTAGCTGGTTCTGTATCAAGAAGCGACATATCTTCCCATCGAGGAGCAGTAAACGGATGGTGCATGGGTTCCCAACAATTCTCAGCCTCATTCCTCTCCAAAAAAGGAAAATCGACTACGAAGGCAAAAGCCAGTAGGTCAGCATCAGCTAGATTAAGTCGCTGTGCCATCTCGCGGCGTAACTCATCCAGTGTCTTGTTGACTACCTCCAGCTTATCAGCCACGATAAGTAAAAGGTCACCGGGCTTTGCTTCGAATCTACCGGCTATTTCTTCCAATTGGCGAGGAGTTAAATATTTAGCAGCCGCCGATTTTACCTCATCCAAAGTTATTGCCTCTCCTGCAAAAGCCATGGTCGTCAAACCCTGGGCACCACAACTCTTGGCCAAATTAATTAGTTCATCAAGTTGATGGCGAGTATAATGGCCACAGCCAGGGACACATATCCCCTTCACCTTGCCATTATTATCAAGGGCCGAACGGAAAACTTGGAAGTCAGTATTTGCGGCGATATCAGATATATCCTTGAACTCCAGGCCAAACCTGATATCTGGTTTATCTGTGCCATACTTCTCCACCGCTTCTTTATATGAGAGGTATGGAAAGGGCTTCAGTAACCGCATATCAGGTTTAGTAGCCCCAGCAAGCGCGGTGAAGAGTTCCTCCATAAGCTGCAGTATATCCTTTACTTCGATGAAACTCATTTCCATGTCAAGCTGGGTAAACTCGGGCTGGCGATCTGCCCGGAGGTCCTCATCCCTGAAGCAACGAGCTATCTGGAAGTACTTGTCAAACCCGGCTACCATGAGGATTTGCTTGAGCTGCTGTGGAGATTGAGGAAGAGCATAAAACTTGCCGGGATTGATACGACTGGGCACAAGGTAGTCCCGGGCGCCCTCTGGCGTGCTTTTAATCAAAATAGGTGTTTCAATTTCAACAAATCCCTTACCGTCGAGGAAATCACGGATAAACTTTATCATCTTGTGGCGTAAGATAAGATTATCCTTCACCCGCGGTCTTCTCAGATATAGGTACCGGTTTTTGAGGCATAGCGATTCTTCAACTTCTTCATTTTCACTTACATAAAATGGCGGCGTTTTTGATGGATTAAGGATGACAGCCTCTTTGGCTATGACTTCAATACCTCCAGTAGCCAATTTGCGATTCTCTGTCCCTTTAGGGCGGGGAGCAACTTCTCCAGTAACTTGAATTACATACTCGCCACGGAGCGAACCAGCTACCTGGTATGCTTCTTGTGATACCTGGGGATTGAACACTACCTGGACTATACCTTCCCGGTCACGCAGGTCAATGAATACCTTCCCGCCATGGTCACGACGCCGGTGCACCCAGCCAGCTAAAGTTACCTTTTGTCCGGCATGGTTTTCCCTCAGTTCGCCACAGTTATGGCTTTTGAGCAAGGATAGTCTCCTTTTCTGAATTGTCCATTATAGCGTATAAAAGGGCTTGCCTTCAATTGAGCTAAGAAGTCATGGCTCTGCTAGCTCCCGAAGAACGGCCAGCACTTCCTTTTGAGATACATCAGCACGAATTACCACTTTACCGATATCTTGTAACAGCACCCAGCGAATTGCTTTTTCCTTGGTCTTCTTGTCTAACTCCATAGCTCTCGTTATCTCAGTCAAATTCAAGCCGGAAAAGACCGTGGGTAGGCCGAATTTCTGCAACAGGGCTTGTTGGCGCTCTACTGCCGCTGAAGGCAAAAGACCTAATTGCTGACTGAGCTTAGCGGCTCCCATCATGCCAATGGCTACTGCTTCGCCATGAAGAAAGCGCTTATACTTAGTAGCCGCCTCCAATCCGTGAGCAATGGTATGCCCATAATTTAAGATGGTGCGTTTCCCTTCCCTTTCTTTTTCATCTTGGCTGACGACCTGAGCCTTGATAGCAGCGCTACGGGCAATAGCCCGGGTAAGCAACTCCGGCTCTAGTTTTGTCAGCCTACTAACATTGCTCTCCAGGAATTGAACAAAGTCCCCATCAAGAATCAAGCCATGCTTGATAACTTCAGCCCAGCCTGAGGTCAACTCACGTTGAGGAAGAGTGGTAAGAGTCCCACAGTCAGCCAAAACCAGGTTAGGCTGATAGAAAGCACCAATAAGGTTTTTTCCCTCAGGATGATTAACCCCGACCTTACCTCCGATGCTGGCATCAACCATGGCTACCAAACTGGTCGGCACTTGTATCCAGAACATACCCCGCAAGAAGGTGGCAGCGACAAAGCCCGCTAAGTCGCCTACCATACCGCCACCCAGAGCGATGATAATATCGTCTCGCTCCGCTCGATGCTCGACAAGGAAATCATAAATCTTGATAGCGTAGTCCGTGCTTTTTGTTTCTTCACCCGGCGGCACTACAAAGGAATTAACAGCAAAACCAGCGTCCTTGAGGATTTCCTCAACTTTGCTGCCATGAATAGAGAAAACATTCTCGTCGCTAATCACGGTGGCTGTACCGTACAAAGCAGCTTTTTTCATCTTTTCGCCCAGCTTGTCCAATAAACCACAGCCAACAAAGACAGGATAACTTTGAGTCGCAGTCTCTACCAAGCAAGCGATGTCTTTGTCAATGCTACTCCGAGCCGAGGGCGAGGCAAACTCGGCAAGATTCCGCAATCCCCTTATTACCTCCTCTGCTACCTGGCTGATGTTTAGATTGTCGGTATGGACCGTCCAGTCAACATTAGCGTAGTAAGGCTGCCGGGAGGCTTTAAGCTGCCTGATGCGCTCCAGGGGGTTATCGTTAGCTAGAAGGGGGCGAACTTCGGTCTCAGGACTGTAAGCAGCCTCACGGAACAAGCGCTCATAGATTGTCTCAGGTTTAGCCTCCAGGCAAACAATTAGCCCGGTTTTGGCAAGCAACTCATAGTTTTGCGGGTCAACTATGGCACCGCCGCCAATAGCTATAACTGTCTGCCTTTGTTGGCAAGCTTTTCTAATCGTCTCGCGTTCCAGTTCCCTGAACCTTGCCTCCCCGTCCTGACGAAAAATCTCGGCGATAGGCGTGCCAGTCTGTTTAACTATCTCATCATCGGTATCAAGAAAATCCCAATTCAATCTCCGGGCTACTTCTTTAGCCACCAGAGATTTACCGGTGCCCGAGAAACCTGTGATAATGAGATTAGTTATTCGCCTGTCCGATTTCATCTAGTTACCTTCGTCAGTATATTGAAAAATCCAGATTAGAGCAAGAACTTAAGGCTCAACGCTGGTCAATCATCGCGAGGATTGAGCATGCCATTCGTTCGCTGTTAAATTTGGGCATGCTGGTCTCCGCACTGGCCCTGTAAAGCTAGTCACCGGGCGTATCAGCGGTTGCACAAAACGCTACTTTGTGTAGTTAGGTAATAAAACAGGCTTTTGTTACGTTGAGTGCACCTTTTGGACGATTGTGGGGTAGCATTTCAAGCACGTTTGGTATAGAAACACTCCGTTAATTCGTATGAAGTCCGGCCACCCCAATGCTAGTCAATTCTAGCCATCTCCAGAACAGCAAGGACGGGCCATGGTTTGTCAGCTAGTTTTCCTGGTAGGTAGATCGGCTGATTGTCGGCATCATAGGTTGCGTTTATTAGATTACCCTGCTCGGGGAGATTTACGCGTACCCAGGGTACTCCTCCAGTAACGGCAGCATTGACCATGTCCGTGGCGTGCTTGCACTGCCACCACATGGGAGGTTGATGAAACATAGGTACCTCCGCTGGCTCACTCGGAGGTTGCGCATGATCCCACTCCGCCTGCAATCTCAAATATCTGCCCCGAAATTCACCAATGAATTTGTCCGCCTCCCGTTCTGCCCAAAAGGCCTGGTTTTCTGGAGAAGGGTCACGATAGATGCTGTAGTGTCCAAATATCTCGTACACCTGTTCATATCTATTATGGTATGGATGAGAAGGTGGGCTGTAGAGTGCCCATGGTTCATGAGCGGTAACGAAGCTGTTAGAAGGCCCTTCACCATCTACAATATACTTGATGGGTATTTCGGGATGGCGGCCTGCACAGCCCGCTGCCATAGTGATACCATAAGATTGAGTACAGATGCCAACATTGTCTGGTATGACGTAGTCCAGACCGATAACATATTGTAGAATCTCGGCGAGGCCATCTTGATGACGGAAGCCATTAAAGTCCTCAGTCCCCTCTGATGCAATATCGTCAGGATGATTACTGACTCTACCTTCGGCATTGAAACAGACTACTACCATTCCTGATTCAGCAAGCATCTTCGCTTCGGTACCCTGTGCATCTAACCTGCCAGGGCCAATCCCACCCGGAATCATAACTACAGCTGCAAAGGATCGATTAGGATAGATTGCTGGGTCAGGCCGCCGTATCATTCCATAGACTCTGTTGCCAGACGGCATCAGAAGGTCGAAATCCTCCACAATCGTTGTATAGGGATTTGTGCTAGGTTCCTCATTGGGTAGGGTCTCAATGTAGCTGTCACTACCCCCGCAACTGGCCATTATAAAGACCCCAATTATCGCAATAGCGATGAGAGTCCTCTTCATTTGTCTCTCGCACTTATGCAGACAAGATGTTGAACCTGGTGCCGAGTAGCCTGTAGAGTCCATTATGACGGCTGTCCAGTAAGTAGTCAAACGGTTAGTTACACCTGATTGCTCTGATACCTCTCGCTCCTAGAAGTTACGCAATCCACCATTTTATTGGCTCACAAGCCCACGGAGATGCAATATGAATTATGAATTTTCCGCTAGTTTGTATAGTAAAGTAACAATCCAGGCTAATGTGCAATCTCACCCTCGGGCATCCTTTGAACATCTGCCTCGCCGCTTCGTCGCCCAGACAGCCAGCACCACGGAAACCAGCGGCAAACGAGCCTATTTTATGGCTGCCTTCTCCGCCGTAGTACTGTTGGTCACTACGGTTCTCATGGCTACAGCTCACAACAGCCCCATCCCACTATTGACTTCAGTGTAGGATGCTCAGTTATAAACTCGACTATTGGCGGGCCGACACTGTAACAGCAACCGTCTGTGACGGCGGGCCTTGCCCCCGCCCCTATAGCTATGGACTCAGTCAGTCCGCGTCTGGCGAATTCCTTACCCTAGTATGGTGGTGATTCAGTAGGGGCCTAACCTCATCGGCGTCGAGTCAGGTGCACGGCTGGTGTTGACATACAGATAGTACGAGCCAGCAGGGGGATTCACGATACCAGCGTCTTCCTTGAAGACCACCGTGACTGTGCCAGACGCTATATACTGCGGCACACGAAAAGTCACTTTCGTGCCGACAACCGTGACCTCACCTCCGAAAACGTCGTGCCCATTGACGGTTATGTCACCGGTCTGCCAACCGGTTTGCGGGACGGTGGTGCCTTCAGGAAAAAAGATGGTGATGCTGTGGACTCCGTAGCACAGACTCGCGTGGATCTCAAACGTGATCGTATATTCCGCCGTCATCCCCTCACAGTTGGGAACAACGGTGACATCTCCCGTGATCCCCTGCTCGTCATAGACAACAGTCACACCTCTCCCCCTGAGTTCAGGGATGTATGCATTGATGGAGTCCCAGCTCAGCGGATTTACCTGCAAATATATGGTATCCCCTTCGCCGAATCCCTCATTCTGCACCAAAGGGCTGATGTTGCTTATCTGGTTCCAGTCGAGCTGGAGGCCCGCCAGCTTGGTGAGATTGCCCAGAGGCGAGACATTGCTTATTTGGTTATGCGAAAGGTCGAGGTATGTCAGGTTAATGCAGTGCTCCAGGCCGGTGAGGTCAGAGATATTCCTTTCTGAAGCAGAAAAGGAGGTGAGCCCCTCTAAGTCTGAACAGTAGATAAGACGCTCGGGTATATCTATGGCTTCCCTTATGGTTGCCTCCAGGTTCGCATCGGCAAAAGTCACCACCTCTCCCTCCTCAAAAGTAGCTGTGATAGAGCAGTCTCGGTTCATGGTGAAGGTAATTGTGGCATCGTGGACATCGGCAATGTCATCCACATCGCCGGTCCAATTGAGAAACCAGTAGCCAGCATCAGGAGTTGCTACCAGGTTGACCACTGTTCCCTCGTCATAGGTGAAGACCCCCTCGCCAGGGTTGGTTACTTCACCGCCTTCCGTGCTGGAAGTGATAAGGTAATATACGGCTACAAAGTTGGCTGTGATGGAGTATTCTCCCTCCACGGTGATGGTAGTTGTGGCATCCTCGACATTGGCAATGTCATCCACATCGCCAGTCCAGTTGACAAAGCGATAGCCCTCCTCAGCTTCGGCCACCAAGTTGACCACCTCACCTTCGTCACGGGTAAAAGTCCCCTCTCCAGGAGTGGTTACCGACCCTCCAACGGTACTGGTAATAGCGAGGTCGTACTGAGTGGCAGCAGGAACACAGCCTATCAGACCTACAATTAAGGCTACCGTAATCAAAAAGATGCTAACTCTTCTCCTGCGCATGATCCTCAAAATACTATTGTATCACTAGTGAAGAAATTATCAATAGATTGCGATGTCCAAAACATACTATACAGTCAAGGAGCAACAATATGTTATAGCTGTTGTGTCACTAGATAATCAATAATCCAACCAATGTAAAGGCAGCGATAGGTGGCAGAGCCGGCATCGGCTTCCCCTTTAAAAATCTCGCTTGAATCGCATAGACACTAACCAATCCCAGTAGTCCGAATACTGCAATAATAGCTGCTGGAGCTAGCCCTCGGGCAAAATAAACGGAGGCCGTAAGCAGACAAGGGAAGGCAATGTCGCCACCGCCCAGTATGGAGTATTCCCTGGCGGCGGGATTTAACTCTACTATCTTTTCTCGTTCTTTTAAGTTTAAGTTCCACTCAGAATAGTTTTTGGGAATAATTAGTGCCGGCAAGGCATTTATTTGCGATAGCCTGTCTGCCATCCAGAGCATAAATCTAAAACGAACCGCCAGGAAGTCATAGATGGCGAGCGCCAAAATAATAGCCATCGCTGTCCACGGCGTAATAAAGCGACCGAAAACTGCTCCCAAACTGCTAACCGCCAGAATCAATACCAGGTTATGTAACCAGACAAGTGGTATTAAGAACCAAAATGTTCCAAACACGACAGCGATGGTGACAGCTACTGGAAGGGGCAAGTAGAAAACAGTTGCGATTAATGCGCCCCAACTAAACAGAAGGGCAAACAAGAGTCTAAGGAGAACCTTTAAAGATCTAAGCGGGATCTTGGAGAGTGTAAGTACAAGCACGGCCACAGCCACAAAAATATAAATTAAAATTGGTCCTAACGCTGAATGGGCTGGGACATCGATAACCTCTCCATCGGGTAATGTCACTTCCCCGGGCCACCAGGATATCGGTGCGGATGGCTGGGTCGGTATATCTATATTATTTTCTTCCAGGAACGGGTCTATTCGGGGGGCAACAAGAAGGATGAGCATTTGAGCGACGACAAAAAGAAGAAGGCCCCAATAGACCGTATTCAGCTTTACCGACCTCTTTGTGCTCATATAGGGGGTATTTTATATCGAAGAAGGCCCAATGTCGAAGTAACACTGTGACGCCGCCCGCACCAGCTCAAACCCGAGCATTGCGCAATCCTCTTTGGAGAATCAGACTTCAAACAGAGATTGGCTCCCTCTTCTCTGTCATAGTAACGTACTGGGCAGTTTTCTTCTTGCGCAAAATCACCCTGGCTGCTATCAAAGCTGATAAGCCCGAAATTAGAAGAGCCTTCCTGCCATCGGGCATGGGAGTCCAAAATTGTCGCTGCCAATAGTCCATTAACTTGCCTGGACCAATATCAGGCATCCGGAATTGCCTCTCACCTGTTTTGGGGTCGTATTGGTAAAACTCGACTTGAGCGTTCTCAATTGAGGTCTCCTGTTTACCTTCATATTCCACCCACACATGCATTGGAGATGAATGAACTTGATAGGGAATACTTTTCGCTTCCAAAACAGAAGCGAAGACCAGAGCTCGGGCTTTGCAATCTCCCTCTCCTCGCTCCAGCACTTCCCCAACGGTGGGAAAATACCAAGGCATGCTATAAAGCTCCCAATCATAGCGATAGGGTATTCCAGCTAGGACTGCTTCTTCTATAGCTGCAGGGTCAGAAGGAAAGTCATTCAGCATAAACTCAACAGCGCCAGGGTCAGCATCGAAGTTAAAAACCCTTTGGATACTGATGATTAAGTTTAGAGGATTGGGATACAACACAAAAAGAATCCACAGTATAAATATCAGGGGAAAATATCTCCGAAAAATTCTTCTAAAACCATTCTCGGACCTTTCAAGACCGTCCGGCATAGCTGCAGTTTCAGTCGAATTACTGGTAATATTTTTTCCTACGGACATAGCACAGAAAACTCTTACTCGCGTTCGGAAGAATCAAGGTAAATATGATATTGAGCCGCCAAAATACTTGTTACTTACTTCCTCCTGTGTTTCTCACCCTCTATCTTACGCAGAGTCTTTTCGTCGAGGCCGAAATGATGGGCTATTTCGTGGCGCACTACTTCCTCTATTTTTGCTTCAATTTCATCGCCAAAGCGACATTGCGCCTCTATGGGCTTTTGAAAGATACTTATCTTATCAGGCAAAACTAATCCATACCCTCGGCCTCGTCTAGTTTGGGGCACACCCTGGTAAAGACCCAGCAATTGGATGGGATGACTGTGCTTAGCCTGTCTCAGTTGCCCTCGTGTGGGCCAATTTTCTACTACAATATCAACATTTTCCAGTTTGCGCTGAAACTCCGGTGGCAAACTATCAATCGCCCTCGCTACGAGAGCCTCAAATTTCTCCCTCTGCATATCTAGAAATCACAGATATTACCAACAAGTGCAAAAACACTTATTATCATCTTACCACTCGAGGCTGCTACCAGACAAGCGAATAACAAGTAATGGTATCATTAAAACCCGGCCTTTTATATTGGTTGAGCTGGGTGTAGCACAATAGCTATTTTTATTCGTGAGACATAATTATGGTGGTTTATCCCGCTGTCAAGGCTAGCGTTCTTGACGAAGGATGATAAATAGGATAGGCTATTACTTTAAACCTGAAAAGGGGGAGAAGTTAAATTGCAGTGCCGTGGCATCAGAGGTGCTACCACAGTTTCAGCAAATAATAAAGAGAGTATCCTGGCTGCAACTGAGGAGTTGCTTAAGGAAATGGCGCAGGCTAATAGCGTTAAAGTTGACGACATAGCCGCTATTTTTTTTACCACCACTTCAGACCTGAATGCTGAGTTTCCCGCTTCAGTAACACGAGGGCTAGGATGGCCATCCAACTTAGCTTTGCTTTGTGGGCATGAAATGAACGTCCCCACCGATCTCCCCCGCTGCCTGAGAATTCTGATGCTTGTAAACACTGAAAAGGGACCCGAGGAAATCACACATGTTTACTTAGGAAAGGCGAAAAGGTTAAAGGACAAATAGTAATGCCAATTGGAGGTAGTAAGTGATAGTAGTCATGAAGGTTGGCTCCAGCCAAGATGAAATCAGCGGGGTTAAGAAAAGAATCGAAGTCAGTGGTCTAAAGGCCCATATATCAGAGGGTGTTGAACATACCGTTATCGGCGTACTGGG
>Ga0209636_10006267_pt1 | contig 12153 bp, 8 predicted proteins | sample DeeMarSWOR152_54_FD_187464 | JGI IMG/M metagenome (GOLD analysis project Ga0209636, IMG submission 187464) | Marine sediment microbial communities from White Oak River estuary, North Carolina - WOR-1-52-54 (SPAdes) (version 2) | ecosystem: Environmental > Aquatic > Marine > Intertidal zone >...
TGTTTGGGTGGTCTAACAGCGCTAGTGCTTGTCTCTCGGCTTCGAAACGGGCGATTATACGGTTAGAATCCATGCCGGGTTTAATAATCTTTAATGCTACCTGTCTCCTTACCGGCCTTTTTTGCTCAGCCAGATATACTAATCCCATGCCGCCTTCACCTATTAGTTGAAGCAGCTTGTATCGATCGATAGTCGTGCCTGGGCCTTCAATGCCAAGGCTCTCGGTGGTAATACCGCTGGTTTTTAAGCCGAGCTTTATAAGACATTGCGGACAAAGTCCCTGCGGGGCATCGGCCCCCAGCTTGTTTCCACATTGTTTGCAATGTCTTTCTTCAGCCATAATAATATCCCCTTGCCGGATATCTTAGCGTATGTGTATCGAGCCGTTGTGGGTTTCGAGCTTGAGCTTGCCGAGTCCTTCGCCTATTTTGCCGTTGAACTGATTCTTGCTAACTGTCCCCGTAAGAGTAATTGGCAGCTCAGTATTTATCGAGCCGTTGTGGGTTGACAGGTTGACTACCGCAGATAGGTTGGGCGGGGTCTTTAAGTGTATACTGCCGTTGTAAGTAGTCATTACAATCTCACAAACCGCCGGAGCATCTTGAGAGTAGGAAACCTTTATGCCGCCGTTGTGCGTCGATGCCCACGCGTCGCCTGAAATCTGTTCGCAAATAACGGCGCCGTTATAAGTTTCAAGTTTGGACTGGCCCGAAACGTGCGATGCATTGAGCCTGCCGTTATGCGTGCTTCCGTCAACCTTGCCATTTATGTTGGCGATTGTTACGGCTCCATTGTGGGTCGTAAGGTACAGGTTCGTTTCGGTCGGCACCTCCGCATCGAGGCTCACACTGACAGACTGGTTCGGTACGAGCCTGGGCTTGTCAATTTCCACAGTGAGCTTATCGCCGGAGGTGTTGAGTCTTACTTTGGTCTTTTCGGCGAGCTCTTTGGCTGTTTCCTCGGTCGAGGCCCGGCCCGTGATAGTGGCGGTCAGGTCGCAGCCGCTCGTATCTTGTCCGTTAACTGTGATTGAGCCGTTGTGCGTCTGGGCCTTGAATGAAGAGCCCGCAGCCAGCGGTGCCGACAGCCGCACGGTCCTTTCATATTTGGCTGACGGAATCTCGCAGCCGTTTACGCCAAAAAGTAAGCAGATGACGATACCAGCAGTTAATACTAATAAACAGTTCTTTTCCATTTTTGTCCTCTTTTACTTGTTTTGTTTGTTCCTTTTTGACATTTGATTTCGTTGCCGAATCTTATAGCTGTATATTTTTTCTGCATAATACCAAAGTGAGGACTGTATTCCAACCTGTTTTCAACACTCTTACATATTTGGGTTTTCTCTGGACCACCATATTGCCGGTAGCGTTTTTCTTCGGTCGTTATAGCATTCGTATTCCTGATATTGACCTTTCCATCTGTTACTTAGGAAAATCAGCAGAAAGGTTACAGGACGTGGACTTTTTTTTCGGACTATTAAGGGCAGGCTCTCAGTGGGCTAATGCGGCAAAGAGGTCTCGAATCTCCTCGTCTATCTGCTCCTCTGTATCAACGGTCTGGGCGATTTCATCCCGCAGCAGCTCCCGGTAGCGGTGGCGTAAGCGGTGGACGGCAACCTTGACAGCGCCTTCGGTCATTTTCAGCTTGTCGGCGACTTCACGATAAGGGATAGAGTTTTTCTCTGCGGTCAGGTACACCTTGAGATGTTCGAAGACCTTGCGTTTTTTGGTACTGCCGAATTCGTCCTGCAGTCGGGTCATAGCCCGCTCAAGCACCGTTAGCGCCCAGGATCGCTCAAAGAGCTTTTCAGGTGCCAGTTGCTGTGCCGGCTGGAGTGTATATTGACTCTCGGCGCTTTCGAAGTCGAGATAAAGCACTTTGTGCTCTCCGCCGCGTTTTTTGGCCCGGGCGCGGTCACGCTCATCGGCAAGGAAGTTCTTGAGTGCAGCCAGCAGGAACGAGCGAAATTTGCCGCGCCTGGAGTCAGCCAGACGCAGGCCCCGCTTTTCCAGAAGCCGTGCGAAAAATGCCTGCGTATACTCCTCGGCCTGGTTGCTGTTGTGTCCCTGCCGACGAAGATACGCATAAAGGGGAAACCAGTATGTTCGGCACAACGTCTCCAGTGCTTCTTTGTAACGTGGGGATGAGGTCTTTCCTGCCGCCCGAACGACGCTCCAGTGCGTCGTCACAAACCGGCTCATGCCGGGTCGACGAGAGCTTGTGGGCGTATTTTTCGACATCTGATTTATAACCTCAGCACAGTTGCGTTATAAAATTCCTGCGATAATAAAATGCCGCTTATGCGTTAAACTATTGTTTTAGGAATCTGTCTATTTCTTTCGCTGCTTTCATCCCGTCGGCAACAGCCGTTACTACTGTTAATGGTCCTCTTACAAGGTCGCCGCCGGCAAAGACACCCGGCCGGGATGTCGCCGGCGAACCTTGGTGTGTTTGAATAAGGCCGTTTTCCAATTCCACTCCCGGCAGAATTTCGCTGATTTCTTCCGCCGACTTCTGTCCTATCGCTTCCACCAAAATGTCCATATCAAGCTCATACGCGCTTGACTCTATCGGCTGCGGCCTGCGCCTGCCGGTATCATCCGGCTCACCTAATTTCGTTGGACAAACCTTAATGCCTGTCAGTTTTCCATCCTTACTGTTTATGTTTAGCAATTGCGTTAATATTAGAAAATGCACACCTTTTCTTATCGCCTCGTCGCGCTCGGCGCTCCAGGCCGGCATCTCTTTGAAGGACCGCCGGTATATCACATATACGTCTCTGGCGCCGAGCCGAGTTGCTGTAATCGCCGCATCCATAGCGGCATTGCCCCCGCCGTTTACCGCCACTTGTTTGCCCGCTAAATCAGGTTTCCTGTCGGACTTTGCGGCAAGCAAAAATTCCAGCGCGTTCCACAAACCATCGAGATTTTTATCGCTGATGCCTGCTGATTTCGACAGGCCCATACCGATAAAGGCCGCATCAAATCCTTCCGCAATAATATTGTCCAGATTGAAACCGGCGTTTAATTCCGTGCCAAGGCGCTTTGGAAATCTGTCTTCGGGTACATCTGCAAAAACGGCGGCAATTTCATTCTTCAGCGAATCGCTTTGTCTGTCTTGCGGAATCACCAATTCTATCATCCCGCCGAATTCGGTGCTTTTGTCAAAGACCGTTACGGTGTGTCCTGCTTCGAGCAGTCCGGCTGCGCAAGCTAAACCGGCCGGGCCGGCGCCGATTATAGCTATGTTTTTAGCCATCCCCTTTTCCGGTATTCGAAGTTTCGACCAGCCGTTCTTGTTGGCCTCTCTGGCCAGATACCTTTGTATATCGGCAATCGGAAGAGGGCCGTCACCGATGAATTTCCGCAGGCAGCTTCCCTCGCATTGCTGCTCGACCGGACACAGCCAGGCACATACCTCCGCAAACACATTCGCTTCTCTTAGTACTTCGTAGGCGGCCTTATCTTTTCCGTCCAGAAACAGGCTGATAAATTCCGGTATGTTTACACCGGCCGGGCAACCCAGCCTGCACGTCGGCTCTTGGCAATTCCGGCACTCCGATGCCAGCCGAACAAGATTGTCCCTGTCGCTCATTCTCCCGTGCGCAAATATTGGCCCGTAAACTTCATTATCGCGCACCACACAGCCGGTCATCCCGCGGTCGCGCATTATCTGCGTGCATGCGCTGCAGGCCACACAAACCTTCTCCGCAAACATCCGGCCCTTTGTGATAATATCTTTTGCATAATCCGGATATGCAAACGCCATTCGTCCGACACCGGCAATGGAAACCAGCCCGTTTGCCTTGTTTGCCGCGGCCACATTGGGCAAAAGCGTCCTCAGCCAGCTATAACCCGTGCCGACAACCGCAATGTCGCTGAATTCCTTTTGGATTTGGCCCGCCAGATTGATAAGCCTGCTGACACCCACGAGCGGATGTTCCGGCTCTTCATAGCCGCCGACTATCGGCTCATTGAAAGGCCTTCCAATGTGCGGATTGTAATAGGGATTTGCCGCCGTGATATTAATCAGCTTCACCCCGCGCTCCCGCAAAAGGGCAATCAGCTTTTTTGGCTCCGTCAAGTCCGGCTTGGTATAATCATCTTTATCAACGCCCCAGCCATAAGGATAGGGAATCGCATCGTAAATACCCATACGTGTCGTTATCGGCTTATCCTCGCCGAGTTCACTGCGGATTTTATCGATAACTTCGAGAAGAAACCGTGTACGATTTTCAAATGGGCCGCCGTATTTGCCTTTTCTGTTATGGCAGGCGAACAGTTCGTTAATCAAATAGCCGTGACAAGACTTGATATCGACCGCATCAAAACCGGCTTCGAACGCAATCCTGGCCGCCTCAACGTAAGAGTTTTGAAGTTTATCGAGATACTCATCCGTCACGATGGGCCAGTCGTCGGGTATCTTGCTTTTTGCCTTTGGATTAGGCTCTTGCTGCGGCACCATTGGGTCACGGTAAGGGTCCCGCTGGGCAATTATAGGATGCCCAACGCTTTCCGGCCTGCTGTATCTGCCCGAATGTGTCAACTGGGCCACAATCACAGGTTTATGGCCCGGCCCCATACTCTCAGCCGCGACCTGCCGCATCATTGCGACCATCTCGCGGAAGCTGTCTTTACTTTTTTCGTTAAGCCATAACTGTCTCGGATTTGCTCTGGCCTCGCCGACGACCGCTGTCGCCTCGGCCCAAATCAGCCCTGCCCCGCCGGCCGCAAATCTCTGGTATCGCCGCACCGTCAGCTCGCCCGGCCGGCCCGACGAATCGCCATCGCAGCCTTCCATAGGATGTATCGCCAGCGAATTCGGTATAATTAGTCTCCCTGCCTGCACTTTTTCCTTTAGTATTGATACGTCTTCTATGGCATCGAGCCGGACTCTGAGCCGGGATGCTAATTGCTTCAAATCATCCATTCCACCTAACTTAAATTCCCACATCTTCCCGTCTCTTTTTATGGCAAGGACCTGATTTGGAAAAAAATTCACAGACCGTCATTATAATAATGAAAAACGCAGAAATAAAGCGGTTTGATGGTAAAAATAGCCGCGTAGCAGTAGGGTGCGATATTTCGCACCACTTAAATTATATCGATTTATTCTCCTATAGTATGAGTCACTCACCGCTCACAAGCATCCAGCATCGAGTAACGAGAATCAAGTATCGAGCATCGAGCATCCAGTATCGAGTTACAGCTTTTCTTTCAAAAACTTTGCAGTATAGCTTTTTCTGTTTCTGATGATTTCCCCGGGCCCGCCTGCGGCAACGACCTGGCCGCCGGCGTCACCGCCTTCCGGGCCGAGGTCGATGATGTAGTCGGCCATCTTGATAACGTCGAGATTATGCTCAATAACGACAACGGTATTGCCCATATCGCACAGACGCTGCAGGACATTCAAAAGATTATGAATGTCGGCAAAGTGCAGCCCCGTTGTCGGCTCATCAAGCAGATACAGGGTGTGTCCCGTGGCCGCCTTGCCTAATTCCGAGGAAAGCTTTACACGCTGCGCCTCCCCGCCTGAAAGTGTCGTTGAGGCCTGGCCCAACTGCATATAGCCAAGCCCGACATCGTTGAGGGTGCGCAGAATTCTTGAAATAGTCGGAAAATTAGCAAAGAAATCAAGCGCCTCTTCAATCCTCATATCGAGCACGTCGGCGATATTTTTACCTTTATAGGTGACCTGAAGCGTCTCCGGATTGTATCTGCTGCCGCGGCACGCCTGGCAGGTTACATAAACGTCGGGCAGAAAGTGCATCTCAATCTTTTTTGTTCCCTGTCCCCGGCAGGCCTCGCATCGTCCGCCTTTAACGTTGAAGCTGAATCGGCCCGGCTTATAGCCGCGAATCTTCGCCTCTCGCGTCAGGCTGAACAGCTTTCTTATCTCGTCGAACACGCCGGTATATGTCGCCGGGTTGCTCCGCGGCGTCTTTCCGATGGGCGACTGGTTTATCTCTATGACCTTATCAATCTGCGAGGTCCCCAGCAGGTTCTTGTGTTTGCCCGGCTTTTCACGCGAGTTGTAAAGCCGGCGTTTGCAGGCCGGCAGCAGAATCTGGCTCACCAGTGTACTTTTGCCGGAGCCTGAAACACCGGTAACGCAGCTAAATACACCGAGCGGAAATTTCACGTCGATATTTTTCAGATTGTTTTCCGCCGCACTTTTTACTTCGATGCATTTTCTCAGGTTGTATTTACGTCTTTTGGCTGGCAGGGCTATCCTCTTTTTTCCGCTCAGATACTGCCCTGTCAGCGAGTTGGTGCAGCCGGTTATCTTCTCGAAGCTGCCCTGCACAACGACTTCCCCGCCCTGCGCCCCCGCTGCCGGGCCGATATCGATGATATGGTCTGCGCTTTTGATAATATCCTCATCGTGCTCAACCACTATAACGGTATTTCCGATTCGGCTGAGCCGCTGCAGTATTCCGAGCAGCCGCCCGTTGTCGCGCTTGTGCAGACCTATTGTCGGCTCGTCGAGCACGTAGCAGACCCCGACCAGGCCGCTGCCGGCCTGTGTGGCTAAGCGAATTCGCTGCGCCTCACCACCGGAAAGCGTGCTGCTCCTGCGGTCAAGCGTTAAATACTCAAGCCCGACGTCGACCATAAACTTCAGCCGAGCCTTTATTTCTTTTAGCACCTGTGAGGCGATCAAAGTCTTTTCTTCGTCGAGTTTTAATTTTTTGAAAAACTCCTGTGCCTTTTCGATGGAAAGCTCGGTCAATTGGCTTATGTTTTTGTGTCCGACTGTTACAGCGGCGGCTTCCGGCCGAAGCCGGGCACCATTACAGCTTCGGCAGGGCTGCTCAGAAAGATAGCCGTGCAGCCTGGTCTTGACGTATTCGCTGGTGGTGTTTTCCCATCGCCGGGCAAGATTTGGGATCACCCCTTCGAACCAGAAACCGTATTGTTTCTTATCAGCCGCATCCGTGCCGTACATTAAAATCTTTCTTATTTCCGCCGGTATCCGCTCGAACGGCGTCGATTTACTGATGCCGACGTTCCTGCAGAATCTTTTAATCAGCCGGTTATAGAAAATGTTCATTCTCTTTCCCCCCTTGCGCCAGGCGTCGACGGCGCCGTTATCGAGCGCAACATTCTTGTCCGGCACAATCAGGTCGGGGTCGAATTCCAGAATTGTCCCCAGGCCGTCGCAGCTTTTGCAGGCGCCGTATGGGCTGTTAAAGCTAAACAGGCGAGGCGACAGCTCCTCAAGAGATGCCTGTGGGTGTTTGGGACAGGCGAACTTTTCACTGTATATGAACTCTTTCCACGAGTCTGTTTTTTTAGATTTGCTTTTTTCGCCGGCCTTTTCCGGTTCCTGCATAAGCACTAAAAGTATCCCTTCACCCAATTTCAGCGCCGTCTCCACGGAATCTGCCAGCCGAACGCGTACCGAATCCTTGATGATTAACCTGTCGACGACCGCTGCGATGTCGTGCTTTTTGTTCTTGTTCAAAGCAGGGACGTTGCGTGCATCGTAAACGGCCCCATCGACGCGCACGCGAACGAAGCCTTCACGTTGTATGCCGGCAAAAACTTCTTTGTGCTCGCCCTTTTTGCCGCGGACCAGCGGAGCGCATATCTGGATTTTCGTGCCTTCCGGCCAGGCAAGTATTGACTCCACTATTTGTGAAGGGTGCTGGCTTGTAATCTCTTTGCCACATACCCAGCAGTGCGGCTGACCCACGCGCGCGAAAAGCAGTCTGAAGTAGTCATAGATTTCGGTGGTGGTGGCCACCGTCGAGCGGGGATTGCCGCCGGCCGAGCGCTGCTCGATTGCAATGGTGGGCGGCAGACCGGTAATGTCCCCGACCGCAGGCTTTTGCATTTGTTCGAGGAACTGACGCGCATAGGCACTGAGCGATTCGACGTATTTTCTCCTGCCCTCGGCGTAAATCGTATCGAAAGCCAGCGAGCTTTTGCCTGAGCCGCTTATGCCGGTGATTACCACCAGTTTGTCCCGCGGAATACTCACGTTGATATTCTTTAGGTTGTGTTCCGCCGCCCCTGTAATCCTGATTGCTTTTTCCACCGATTTGGCCATTTTACTTTCTTAGTTATAAATAGTGCTGCTGTGAAAAATCTGATAGTAATCCAAACTAATAATTGTAACAGAAAGCCGCAAGAGGGTAAAATATTTTCGTTTCAAAATTTGTTATTTGTTCGCATTGTTATTTGTTTGCAGGCAGGAATCCACAAAAAAGTATGCGGATAAAGGATTTACATAGCTGGAATTTGCCTTATTCAGAGGCTGTAAAGCTGCAAAAACGCCTTGCCTGTAAAGTTCGGCTTACTCCGCTGACAAAACAGCCAAGACTAATCGCCGGCATCGACTGTGCCTTCAGCAAAGACGGCAAAAGAATCATCGCTGCCGTCGTAGTGCAAAAGCTGCCGGATTTTGCTCCTGTGGAAACAGCTTCTGCTTTACGAAAAGTTACATTTCCCTACATCCCGGGGCTGCTTTCTTTTCGCGAGGCTCCGGTCTGTATCGCCGCGGTTGAAAAACTCGAAAGTAAGCCGGATGTATTTATCATTGACGGCCAGGGCATCGCCCATCCTCGTCGGCTCGGCCTGGCGGCGCATCTGGGCCTGTTTTTCGATAAGCCGACCATCGGATGCGCAAAAAGCAGACTAACAGGTTTCTTTGAAGACCCGCTGCCTCAAAAAGGTGCATATACTCTATTGAGGGATAAAGAAAGTAAATGGCGCAGGGCGAGCGACGGGCGACGAGCGACGAGCGACGAAGTCATCGGCGCAGTAGTCAGAACCCGCACCAATGTCAAGCCGATTTTTGTTTCCGTGGGCAACAAGTGTCTGCTGAAAGATGCTGTTAAAATCACTCTCGGCTGCACGACCAAATATCGCCTGCCTGAGCCTACCCGTATTGCCCATCAACTGGTCAGCAAATTAAGATTAAAAGCTTGACCAACGCGCAATCCTACTTGTCCGAAATAATCTTGGTCGATTTTATTATGACCGGCTCAACGGGAACATCTTCCATACCCATCCGGTTTGCGGTCCTGACGGCCGCGATTTTATCTGTCGTTTCCATACCTTCGATGACTTTGCCGAATACCGCGTAACCGGGGTTATTATTTTCAACATAATTTAGAAAGTCGTTGTTTGTATGATTGATAAAAAACTGGGCCGTAGCGCTGTCAGGATTATTCGTCCGGGCCATCGCGATGGCGCCTCGCTCGTTTTTCAATCCGTTGTCGGCTTCGTTCGCAATCGGCGCATGCGTCTCTTTCTGCGCCATCTCCTCCGTGAATCCACCACCCTGTATCATAAAATCCGGTATCACACGGTGAAAGACAGTACCGTTGTAAAAATCTTCCTGAACGTACCGAAGAAAGTTCTTTGTCGTCACAGGTGCAGCTTCTTCGTTAAGCTCGATAATTATATCCCCCATGGTTGTTTCAAGTCTTACCTTCTTCGGGCATACATCCATACTCGTTGACTCCTTTCCTGCCTTGCTGTCGCGGCTGTTCATCAAAGCCGCATTAATTAAGTTGATTTGTTATCTCCTATTTTTTCTTTCCACTTGTGTTTTTTGATTGAGGCCAGGATTTCCTGGGCACATTGCAGCGCGGCCAGGCCCTCTTTGGCGCTGACCTCGGGCCGAAGGTGCTTGTCCGCAACGGCCCCAAGAAATGCCTCCTGCTGCAGACGGACAGGCTCCTTATCATCTATAGCAAGATGCTCTATGTGCAATAAATCCGGCCAGTTGACTGTTGTCAGGTCGAAATTCCCGCCTTCTTTGTGCTCTTTTATCCATTTGACAGCGTTAATATTCGGGTCGGCCTTGATGATCATGCCGCTTTTTGTAAGGTAATCCAGGCTCAAATATGCCTGACGACTGAACAATCGAACTTTTCTTTCTGTTTTAAGGGCAAGTCGCGAGGCGGTGATATTGGCAATACAGCCGTTCTCAAACACGATTCTGGCGTTACATATATCCTCCTTATCATCGGCAATGATCCCGACCCCTACCGCATCCACTTTCTTAATCTTGCTTGCCGCCAGAGACAAAATTATATCTATATCGTGTATCATCACATCCAGCACGACCCCAATGTCAGTTGAACGGAACGGATAGGGACTGATGCGGTTGGCCTCTATAAACTTCGGTTCAATATCGAGACGCTTCATCGCCTGCACGACCGGATTACATCTCTCGGAGTGACCTACTGCCACGACGCTGTTGTATTTTCGAGCAAGGGCGGCAATTTTTTTGCCTTCTTTGACATTGGTCGCGAGGGGCTTTTCAATCAGCACGGCAATGTTGTTTTTGATAAATATTTTGGCCAGCTTCGTATGTGTAACCGTCGGGGTCGCTATCGTTACCGCGTCAACTCCGTTAAAAGACTCTACCAAAGACCCTCCGGTCCCCCTTATCCACGAGCTTTTGACGGGATCAACCTTCCCCAGCACATCGGCAGAATCGGTAAAGGCGCAGCATCCATATTGATTGGCCACGCGTTTTGCCTTGTCGGCGTCTATATCGACGACGGCAACGAGCTCACTCTGCGGAAGCTGGGCATAGACCTTGGCATGTATCGACCCCATTTTGCCTACGCCTATAACGGCGGTGCGTATCTTATCCACGGATTACTTCCTTTTTGCTCATCCCTTAGGCCGCGTGGCCAGAATCACGATTCTATCTGTGTCTGAACTTCTCGAGGTATCTGCCGTACTGATGTTCGCTGCTTTTGATAATCATATCAACTATGGCACGAACGTTCTCATCGAGACCGTCCTCCTGTGCAAGAGCCTTTGCACTCTCCAGCAGGGCATCACCTTGCCGGTAGAGCTTTTTGTGTGCCTCGAATATATTCTGCTGTTGCTGTTCACTGAGGCCGGCCCGTTTCATTCCACGCTTATTAACCCCGCGAATTCTCGGCGGATAGTGACCGCTGACAATCAGAAACGGCGGAATATCGCGGTTAATCCCGGCCAGTCCCGCGGCGTAGCTCCATTTGCCGATAGTTACAAACTGGTGCAGACCCACCAAACCGCTGAACCAGCCGCCGGTTTCAATCTTGCAGTGTCCGCCTATCTGAACATAATTACTCATAACAATCTTATCTTCGAGTGTACAGTCGTGTCCAATGTGCACCCCGACCATCAACAGATTATCGTTTCCTACTTTCGTAAATTCACCCTGATTAGCGCTCGGATGGATTGTCACCTGTTCACGAAAGACGTTTCTGTCACCTATCAACAGTCCGCCGATCTCGGCGTCCGGGTCCAGGCCTAATATTTGAGGCTTGCCGCCAATCACACAATTGGCAAAAAGGTGGTTGTTTTCACCAATCTTGACATTTTTGTAAATCACTACATTGGCGTCAACGACCGTACCGGCGCCGATTGAAACAGTGCCCTCGATAACACAATTGGGCCCGATTGTAACGCCGTCACCTAATTGGACGTCCTTTGAAACCACGGAACTGGGGTGTACTTTAATCATCTTTTTTTTACCTGAAACTCAACGCTCGATATTCAAAATTACCGCTATACATTTTCTTCGTCGACGAGCATAAATTTGATTTGAGCTTCGGCGGCTATCGCGTCGCCTACCATTGCCCTGCACCGGCATTGTGCCGTTCTTTTCCTGAGACGCACCGTCTCGGCGGTAAGGACAAGCTGGTCTCCGGGGACAACACGTCTGCGCAATTTTACGTCATCCATGCTCAGCAGTACCGCCAGCTTGCCGGTGTGTTCCAGTCTCTGGGCAAATAGTAAGCCGGATACCTGCGCCATCGCCTCTACGATAAGAACGCCGGGCATAATCGGCGTACCCGGAAAATGGCCCTGGAAAAATTGCTCGTTGAAGCTCACGTTCTTTATACCTTTTATACGGGTATCACCCTCGATTTCGACTATCTTGTCAACCAGCAAAAACGGATATCTATGTGGCAGAATCTTGGCAATCTGCGTGATGTCCAGAAGTGCGTCGGTCCCTAACTTTTGCATGCGCTCCTGCCGCTCGGCGGCTTCATACAGTTTTTTTACGAGCCGCTGGTTCAGCGAATGACCGCTCTTATAGGCCACAATCCTGCCGCAGAGCCCTCGACCGACAAGGGCGAGATCGCCGATTAAATCGGCAATTTTATGTCTGACACACTCGTTGGGGAATCTG
>Ga0209636_10006268_pt1 | contig 12153 bp, 13 predicted proteins | sample DeeMarSWOR152_54_FD_187464 | JGI IMG/M metagenome (GOLD analysis project Ga0209636, IMG submission 187464) | Marine sediment microbial communities from White Oak River estuary, North Carolina - WOR-1-52-54 (SPAdes) (version 2) | ecosystem: Environmental > Aquatic > Marine > Intertidal zone >...
TATTCATTTTGTCGAAATTCAGGACTCGGGTTTAGTGTGGGAATATTCCGATAATGAGTGGGGTATCACTTATAATCCATTGCTTTCTCTTCTAACTCCCGCCGATACAATCGCACCGATAATTGAAAATGTTTTTGATACCTCTAAATTTGCTTTTTGTCTTAATGAGACCAGTGACTATCTGAATCCCGATAGTCTGTATAGTGATATAGACATTATTATTAAAGTAGTAGATTATGTTGGCGGTTCCCCCTGGCAGCAGCCAGCTTATGAAACTTATTACTGGGTAAAAAAAATACCAGATAATGAAATTGTTTTTTCCCGAACCCTGGGTCAGATTTTAAATCATTCATATCCTTTTTATTCATCTGGTAAATATGAACCTTATGCAACGGTTATTTATAAAAGGGATCAATATTTAAGGGGCTCAAGCTGGATGAGCCGACAACGGAATTATCATCACATCTTGACCAATAGCAATGGCGATTCGATAATCGATTTATCCGAAAAGGAATTAGCTTTTTCAACGACTGATTATCCTGATGGCGATTACCGCATTTTTTTCGAAGCTAGGGATGAATATGGAAATTCGACGATTGATAGCATGGATGTGAAATTCAAAAATGGAATCACAAGTGTTTCAGAAATTCGGGATCAGGTACCTTCTGAATTTCAATTAGACCAAAATTATCCCAATCCCTTTAATCCGATGACAAAAATTGGATATTCGATACCGAAATCAGGGATTGTCAAATTGAAAGTTTACGATATTCTCGGAACAGAAATCATCACTTTGGTTAATGAATTTCAGAATGCAGGCACTTATTCAGTAGATTTCAATGCCTGGGATTTTACCAGCGGGATCTATTTATATGAGTTAAGCTGGGGTAAATTTTCAGGTGTAAAGAAGATGCTGCTGATACGATAAGTAGTGGCTAAATTTAAAACTCAATTTGTATCCCAACATTATATGTCCTCCGACTCAGTGCATGCTCAACCTTAAGCCCGCTAATCCAGGAATAGCTTATAACATTGTAAATATCAAACAGATTGAGTATTTCTTCTCTAAATTCTCTCGAGCAATCATATAACTGTAACTGAGCCGGGTAACACAATCAGGAATGAAATCTCCACAAGGATGAGCGTCCAATCCATATACATAATGCATAGCCGATTTCATCGTTTCTTACCGGAAAAACCAATCGTACATCCCATAAATCATAAGAAATTAGATCACGCAATTGTTTATAATAAGCTTCAATCCGAAGACTCCTATTTTCTGCCCAGCGGTGTTCCAACCTCATTGTGAATTGATTCGATTTTGGGGCTTTTAAATTGGCTGATTGTTCTTTTCCAGTGCTGCAAAATTCTTTGTAAAGCGGTGGCTGGGTATAATGACCTGCTGCCACAAGTAAATCTATATTTTCAGTTAAGTAAAACAGGAAATTTAAGCGGGGCATAAAAAGCATTTCTTGACTTTATTGGAGTCAAATTCAGTGAATCTAAAACCTGCTCTTATTGAAGCAAAAGTCCAGAGTTGTCCAAAATACTCACTATAAGCGGAAATGCTAGTGCTATTAATTATCAAAATCCTAACATTTTATTTGACTTTCGTTTTTAATTTGTTTATTTTATGTAATATTGGAATTATCATAAAAGCAAAGGAAATAACATATGTTTAATCTGAAAATCGCTCATCATAAAATCATATTATGGGTTCTTGCAATTTTCATTACACTCAGCTCGGCAGTTTATCAAAGATTGACCGGCCCAACTCATCCGAAAAGAGGGAAGGTTGATTTTCAAGAGCAAAGGATTTCATATAGATTCTTAAGAAGCGAAACTGTAAATAAGGATGCTCTAATAAATTTAACAGTTCCCGATACAACAATCGGCGGCTACGTTAAATTTGTTCGTTATAAATCTTATGATGAATGGACAGAATTATCGTTGCAAAGGGAGGGTGATAAGCTGACTGCACGTCTTCCTCATCAACCACCGGCCGGGAAGCTAATGTATTTTGTTTATTTAACGAAAGAGGATGACAAACTCTCTTTAACTGGGGCTGATCCGGTAATTCTCAGGTACACTGGTGAGGTGCCTACCGCTATTTTACTGACACATGTATTTCTCATGTTTTTTGCCATGTTACTCTCTAATCGAACGGGCTTGGAAGCATTGGATGCAGGAGGTAAAGCTTACAAATTCATGCTTTGGACGATTGGATTGTTCCTTGTGGGTGGGTTCATTTTAGGACCATTGATGCAGAAATATGCCTTCGGGGAGCTATGGACTGGCTTTCCATTTGGCATTGACCTGACTGATAATAAAGCTTTGATCGCCATGCTCGGCTGGCTTTGGGCATGGTATAAAAATCGAAAGGGAAAAGAGAAGAGAGGTTGGATTGTTTTCGCTGCTGTGTTAATGCTCGTTATATACCTGATTCCTCATAGTGTCTTAGGTTCGGAAATCGATTATACGAAGTTGCCTGAGTCGCATTGATTGGATTGCAAATTACCGTGGAGCGTAGGGCGTCGAGCGTGGAGTAAATACTCTCAAACAGGAAAATAATTATGAAGAAAGAATGATGGATTATACGGAAAATAAAAAGCTCATAGTATTTGATAGAGTGACTAAAAAATATGGGAATTTGCTTGCTCTTGATGATGTATCTTTTAAAATTAATGAAGGTGAAATATTTGGCTACATTGGTCCCAATGGAGCCGGGAAGACAACGACCATAAAGATAATGGTGGGGCTAATGAGAGAATTTTCTGGAAATTGCACCATAGCAGATTATTCAATACCAGATAATTTTATGAATGTCCAAGGGTTAATCGGTTATCTTCCACAGGAGGTCACTTTCCAGGAATGGCGCACGGTCGATCATGCATTAAAAACATTTGGCAAGCTTTCAGGAATGACAGATAATGATCTTGAACAGCGAATCAAAGCAGTGCTTGATTTGCTTGACTTAACGGAGGTGAAAAATAAAAAAATTCAAAAATTATCAGGCGGCATGGTTCAAAAAGTTGGATTAGCTCAAGCGCTCTTACACACACCAAAGCTGTTAATTCTTGATGAACCGTTATCAGGATTGGATCCAGCCAGTCGTTTTATGATCAAACAAACTTTAAAAGAATTGAGTAAAAATGGAACGACAATTTTCTTTTCGTCACACATTTTAAGTGATGTACAGGATATCGCAACTAAAATTGGTATTTTAAATAAAGGTCATCTCTTAAAAATAGGAAACTTGGATGAATTAAAATCTGAGTTTTTTCAAACGCAGGATATTGAAATTTCGTTATCACATTTAGCCGAAGGATGGAGAAATCTCATATCACTGCCAGGTGTTAATAAAATCCAGCAAAAGGAGCCAGGTAAGCTTATTTTAACTACTGAAAAAGCCATGGACTTGGATGAGGTTAGCCATAATATTATCAGGCAGTTAATCGAACTTGATTGTCGAATTCGAAGTTTTAAGCCCATCATTCCGAACCTGGATGATGTCTATCTCAAGTATATAAATGAGGATAATTAGACGTGAGCTTTCCAATATTATTCAAAGATGAGCTGAAAGGCTTTTATAAATCATATATCATGATCATCCTCTGGATTGGATTACCAATTTTATCCATACTGCTTTATCTCTGGTCACCCGACACTTCAGAAGAAATGCCTTTCAGTGTTCTTATCGCAACGATGATTTCAAGCTTAGGCGGAAGTCTGGCTGGAATTATGATAACTGTTCATCTCATTCATGAGAGAAGCCGTCATGTATATGAGTTATTTTTGGTCAGGCCAGTAAAAAGGGAAAATCTGCTTATATCAAAATTTTTCGCGGTATTTATTTGTGTTGCCATTGCCTGTGCGGTTTCTTTAGTATTGGGAATGATAATTGATTATTTTCACCGCGGCACGATTCCTGCAGAAATTATTAAAAGCACGTATGAATCGTTCTGTTTGAGCCTTGCTACCATGGCAAGTTGGTGCTCAGCCGGGCTTTTGGTCGGGGTCTTTGCACCGAGTGTGCTGGTGGGAGTGATTTTGATTATATTTGTGGTGAACAATATCACGTCAATTGCACTGCTGCTGCCGATGATCATGAAAGCATCGTATTCGATAGTCTATTCTATGATTTTTAGTGTAATACTTGCTTTGATTTTTCTGATATTAGCGATTTTTATTTTTGATAAAAAGCAGTTTTGATTGAAGAGAAAGCTTATGTCGGTACAGAATAAATCAATTAAAAAATCTTTTCGAGAATTCTTTCTTCCCTGGTTGTCGCCAGCAGGAGCGATTTTAGTTCTTATCTGTTTTTTCCTTCCCTGGCTGGAAGTTCGTTGTAGCGGTAAAAAAATTATCGGATCGGGATTGGCTTTTGCTAATAAAGCTTTTCCTTTGTGGGCAATCCCCATGTTTGCTTTATTGATAATTTTATTATTTGTCTGGTATCAAAAAGGATTGTCATTAAAATGGTTTAAGATTGGTTCTATTGTTCTGGCAAGTTTTGGTCTGTCAATGATGATATTAACTTACATTGGCATCGAAAAAAAACTCAATGGATTTATTGTTAGAAAAATAGCCAGTCATCAGATAAAAGTTGGATTAATTGGCACTGTAATTGGGTTTATATTCATTATATTATCAGCATTAGCAATAAAAACTTATAAAATAAGTTATGAAAGCGATGGCATCGGTAAACAATCTTTTTAGAATAGATTCATAAATCATTTAGCAATTCAACAAATATAAGGGTATTCAGTTGAAGTTTGAGCAATATTTCATTGTGTTTAAAATAAGATAATTTCGTCAAATATATTGAACAAATATTTATGAAGTATTTGACAAATTACTTGACAATTTAGTTTTAATTTGTTAATATATACTTGGTAACTTCAAATCTGTGATCAACATCTCGCCTTTCAAAAGCACTAAAAAATTACAAAGAATAGCAGGGTATAAAGGGAGCAATAGGAATTACATTTTTCTGCAATTGATATATGATGCTGGTATTATTTAATGTCTATAAATGAAACAATCAATAAGCCATATACGTTTAATTACTTATTTAAGTATTTAACTAATTGCTTGACAAACTTAATAAAAATTATTGAAATAATACTGAATTAAATATTAGGAATCCCTATGCACTACATCTTTGAGCCTTTACAAACCGTCAGGGAATTTAATGATGGGAATTCTATGAATCAAATACCACTTCTCACAGCAGCCTACTATTATACAACTGCGATAGATTTAATAGATCAACTTGAAAAAGAGGAAAAAATTACTTCAGAAGAAAAAAGAATATTAATTTCATATTTTAATTATTCTTATGAATCAGTCAAAAAAAGAATATTTACAAAGGAATTTCTCTCACTTACAAATAATCTGTTTGAAGATACATTTCAAAGTATCTCAGATCAGTTAATCAACATCCACAAGCAATCGATGAGAGAGTTATACAGTGAACAAGAATAAATCGTCAAAAAAGGAAATTGAAAAGAAAGATCATCCAACGATAAATGATATTTTACCTACCGAAGAAATTATAAACAAACTCCCTCCAGAAGAACGGGAAAAGGTCAAAGACTTGTCCTTTAAATTATTCCGAACATCCCAGATTTCTGGTTCAGCCTCAGAGATAATTGCATGGACGTTGCTTGAAAAATGTGATAAAGAACAGGTCACAGAGATCATCAGAAATGCTGAAAAACATAATAATCGTCTTTTAGAAGATAGAAAAGATTTAAGGCGAACTAAATTTAAAATTTTTATAATATCAAGTATCATATTTATTATTATATGTGCTCTATTTTTGACCACAAAAAATGAAGAAATGTTATTAAAGTTGCTTGAAATATTATTAATTGCTGCTGCGTCGGGTTTTGGAGGCTGGGGAATAGCATCTAAAACTCTTAAAAAATAAACTCATTTTTTTCGCCAAATCTCTAATAATTTGTTTGATCTCACGTAAATTTTTTTTAGTCTCGACTAAAGTATTTTCAAACTTATGACTTGTCATTTTTTATTGCGTGAACTCAGTCGATAAATCAAAGCATTCGTCGTTTGCATTAGATAATTTTTTACTTGACAATTACATAATATTTTCATATATTTTCGATGTTCATTTTTCTAATTTTTAGAAGAAAAATTTTTTACTTGACACTTAATAATCAATATATACAAAATCTTAAATAAAGAATTACCATCCTGTGTAGCTCAATTGGCAGAGCAGTTGGGCTAAAAGATAGTAAATTAGTTATTAAGTCATTAATAATAAAATTGTTATAAATTTCAAATAAAAAGTCCCAAAGTGGACTTTTTGTCATTTTAGTAAGAACAAAAATACAAATATTTTATTAAAAATTGATAATTTAATAAATTAATTGTATTCTAAAGATTAGAAAATGGAATATTAATGACCCTCAAAGTCTGCAACTACGAAATTCGAGTCATAAAAGACTTTGATAAAATCTATTACACCTAATGTGTGGATCCAAAATGTAAAAATCGTCAGGCACACAAACGCATAGCAGAGTAGAGGTCGATATTTACTGGCTGAGACATAAAAACGACATACCCGAACAACAGCTACAATATCCGTTAATTTCGATACCATTATACAAGGCGAATGGAAGAATTTTATAATTTATTGATTGAAATGGCAGACTCATTTTCCGCGGATACTTTAATCGCACTCTGTGCAATTATAATCGCTGGATTATCATTTTATCTTGCACGAAAACAATTTCAAGAGGTTAAAGAACATCATAGATTATCTTCTGCACCATACGTAAGCATTGATGCTAATATTTCACCACATGCAGGGGATATGGGAATATTCTTATATAACAAAGGCGTTGGCCCAGCTATTTTGAGAGAGATGAAAATCTATGTTAAAAATGACAAATATGATGGATTGAGTAATAAAAGATGCTTCTGGAATGAGATATTTACCAAACTTGGACTCAACGAAGGTGATAAATACAAATTTATTGTACGTTATTTAGATAAAGGTGAATACTTACCTGCTAATGAAAAAAAATGGCTAATTTCCCTTAGTGAAAGATATGATCCTGAAAAAAATAGAGACTTTGTAATAGAAATCATTACAAACATTAGAATAGAATTAAAATATTTTTCGATTTATAATGAATGGAAAAAAACTGCATTTGATGTCAGCGAACTGATTTGCCCTCCTACAAAAAGTATTAAACGAAAGTTTGCAAGACAAATCTAATCAAGATTGTTTGGAATTTGCAAGAAGTGTTCGCATGACAATAACTGAATTATCGGAACGAATATCTGTTAAAGAATGGATACTTTCATCTAAAAGTATTGCTATCATTATAGCTATTGATGACTACCATAATAAGAATATAAATAATTTAAACTTTGCAGTCAAAGATGCAAATGCTATAAAAGAATTATTACTTGGGATTAAGCGGTGAAGCAGATCTCATTAAAAAAGATAATGTAATTACATTAAATGAATTATAAGGCTACTTAAAAGACAAAGTTACAAATTTTACAGAAGGTAAACAAGTTCCACAATTGTTTGAATTTTTTGATGGAGAGGGTGAACTTTTTTTTGAAATCAACAATTAAAATGAAATGTTTAAGGTAAAAAATGACATATTTTATTTTATCTATCATAAGTTCTACTTTTGTTTTTTTCTTTTATTTTGTTAAATCAAAAAATTGGTATCACCTTTTTTATTTTTTCTTAACAGTTACTATCATGATAATTTTGTACATTTATACCATTAAAAATTTACCTTATTCATATAGAGGCATTGGAACAGAGTGGGATTATAAGGGGATAGTACTTTTTTTGTCAATGTTGGCTGGGATGGTAACTAATACAATATCTAATCAAATTAGAGGTAAAAAATTTAATATTAGATTGGCAGATTTAGTTAAAACACTTTCTGTGGCGCCAATTATATTTTCGTTCGTATGGGGAGCCATTGAAAAAATGCTTGTATTTAATTTTATTACTGTTTGTTTTGCTTACACTAATGGCTATTTTTGGGAGACTATTTTAAAAAGAGTTTCTAGAGAGATTAATCAAGGCAATTACAAATAATACTAAACATATTTGAACAGATTTAGTTCATTATAAAAAAGGAGTTACATCATGCAACGAGTCGTCCTCATATACCTTTTTGTATTCTTAGTACCGCTACAATTACTTGTACAAAAAAAGTTAGAGGTGTTAGTGAACCTGGAGTGCTTGGCACAAAAATTGAAAAAGTATCTTCTGGTAGCATTCAATGCACCGTTAAATTTCAGGAGCCTTCAGGAGATAATGCAATTACAGAAACTGAAACTGGGACTATTACCGTAAATGTTAAAAATTTAAGTAACAAAATTATTTTACCTAAGTTAAATATTTTAGTAAAAACAAGCTGGTCAGCTAAATCTAAGTCAAGCACTAAATGGATGAATAGTATTTTGCCATCTCAAACTGGAAGTTACACAACCTCCCTTAAATGGGATAAAAAATTACCTTCTGGTGTGATTACTTATGAAGTTAAAGCTATTGATACTAATTCACAAATAGAATCAGAAGCTGCTGAGGTGAGCTTCAACATTGTCGGCGAGGGAGAAATGCCCGATGTACCTGTGTTTGTAAATGTAGATATAAATATTCCAATTGTGCCAACTCGAAATAAAGATGCCATTGCAGTAATAATCGGTAATAAGGAGTATGAAAATCCAGATATGCCTAATGTTGATTATGCCATCGAAGATGCAAAAACGATGAGAAGGTATTTAGTTGATATGTTGGGCTATCAGGAAGAAAATATATTGTGTGTCGAAAATGCAAAAAAAGCTGATTTTGAAACTTACTTTGGAACTAAAGATGTTTATAAAGGGAAATTATACAATTACGTGAAACCTTACCAATCTGATGTTTTTATATATTACAGCGGGCATGGTGCTCCTGACATTGAAAGCAAAAAAGCTTATTTTATACCAGCTAATGGAGATCCAAATTATATAAAAATTAATGGCTATCCGCTGGATACCTTTTACGGTAATTTGAATGAAATAAGTGCGAAATCGATCACTGTTGTCTTAGATGCATGTTTCTCAGGCGGTTCACAGCAAGGAATGCTAACCAACAACGTCAGTCCAATGTATATTGATATTGAAAAGCCTTTAATTAGTAAAAAAATAAATTTATTAACCAGTTCTTCTGGTGATCAAATCTCCAGTTGGTATCCTGAAGGCAATCATTCATTATTTACATATTTCTTTTTACGAGCGATACGTGGAGAATCAGATAAAAATAGAGATCGGAAAATTACTTTAAGTGAGATACAAAATTTTATTAACGATAATGTACCATATATGGCAAGACGTAAATACGGGCGAGAGCAAACACCTGTTATCAGAGGAGATTTAAATACGGTAATCTGTACTTATTAAACGATAAAGCTAAATAGTGAAAGATTCTGTAAATGAAAAAATCAATCAATAAAAAAAATATACTATTTGTTAAAATTTTTATTCAAATCAACTTTCACCTATTTTTATTTTTAATTTTATTAAGAGCACAGGAACAGGAAAAATGGGTTCACTGTTCAGGTGAAGCTGCCGTTCAAAATATTACTACGGAAGAAGCTCAGATTTTAGCTAGAAGAAAAGCCAGGTTGGATGCAATTGAACAAGTATGTGGCGTAAAACTACAAGCAGAAACGTTAGTTAAAGATTTCATAACAGCGGGTGATTTTATCCACTCAATCTCTTACGGACACGTTGTAGAGGAAAAAAATCTAAAATGGGAAATAGAAAATCTATCGCCCGAAAATCATGATAGCCCGCCGCTTATACTTTATCGAGTTTCCATGGATGCTAAAGTTGTTCCAGTCAATGAAAAATATGATCCTTTTTTTAAATTAGATCTCAAATTAAATAGAATTGTTTTTCAATCGGGTGATGAAGTGATTTTGAAAGTTCAAGCAACTAAGGATTGCTATCTAACTGTAATTAATATTGCTGCCAATGATTCTGTTTATATTTTATTTCCCAATTCGGTTAGAGAAGATAATTTTATTAGAAGAAAAACAAAAATTGAAATCCCGAATAAAAATGATAGAGAAATGGGATTACATTTTCGGGTAATTACTCTCCCTGGACACAAAGAAAATACTGAAATTGTGAAAGTAATAGCTACCAAACAAAAATTTGCATTTTTAGAAGAGGCAGATATTTCAAGCGGTTTCGGTACAATTGGTACCCCAAAGACAGCAATTACTAAGCTTGCAAGATGGCTTTCAGAAATCCCTGTTTCAGAACGAGCTGAAGCGACTTTAATGTATACGGTGCAAGCAGTTGATTAAAAATCGATATTAAAACTTAATAGGATATGCACAAAAATTATCAGCTACTTTAATAGCCATTGCCAGATAGGTTGAAAGCGAATAATTTTGTCATCAATCTTTTCAAATCCTGATTCATCAATGGTTAAGATTAAACCTTCTTTTAAATCGAAATGCTCCATTGCTGCGAGTAAGCTATTCATTTCTCTTTGCTTAATTTTGGGGTCATCGATTTTTGCGCATACTTGAAGTGCGATTTCTATTGTTGCATCCTCACGGATAACAAAATCAGTTTCCAAACCACGAGAATTTTTCCAATAATAGAATTCCTTGTCTCGTCGTTTAAGCTCAATGGCAACTAAATTTTCCAGGTTTCGTCCCAGGTCTTCAGAAAATCGAAATGAAACAACATTCCTGAGTCCAATATCAATAGCATAAATTTTTTTGGGATTGACTGACTGTTTTTTAAGAGAGAAATGGTATTTAGAAGCTTGAAATATCAGCCACGCATCCTCAAGATATCCAACATATTCGGAAATTGTATTTATTCCCATCTCAAGCCAACCTCGAACACTACGAAGGCTGAAAAGATTGGCATGATTTGTTAAAAGATAGAGTGCAATATCCTTTAATTTTTGATAATTAACTCCATGCCTGGCTACAATGTCTTTGTAAAGAATATCTTCAAAATATTGATTTAGCAATCTGCGATATATTGGATTCTTCTTAGCAAAAGCTTCAGGGAATTCACTGGAGTTAATGTACTGATTAAAATGAAATTTTAAATTATTGGCTGCCGATGTCGAAAGCGCATGAAGTGGTGGTATTTCAACATTGCTAAACAATAGATACTCTCTAAAGCTCAATGGATAAATCTCAATCGTAAAATTACGTCCAGTTAGCAACGTGGCAAATTCTTGTCTAAGAAGATGTGCAGATGAGCCAGTTACAAAAAATTGCATATTTCTTTTTAAGTCATACCATTTTCGGACCCATCTTTCCCACTGTTGTTGACGATTTACTTCATCTAAGAATAACCATCCTGATTGTTGCACACCAAACGACGTTTGATAAGCTTCAAAAATTTTCTCAATGCCTGCTTTTTCAAGGGATGAATCTTCAAAGTTCACCAATAAAATCTGTTGCGGGGGAACATTTTTGGTAGTCAGCAACCAATCAATGACCTGGTAAAATAAAGTCGATTTACCGCTGCGCCTGACACCAGTTAAGACCTTTACTTCTCGTTCCTCAGCAAGGGCAATAAGTTCATTCGTGTAAGGCCTTTGAATACCCTTTAACTCCAAAGGAACTTTCCCCGTTTCCCACCATGGATTCCAATCCGCTAGAGCTTGTATTATTCCTGAATTCACTTTATTTCCTTTTTGAATTAATTGGAGTTCACATATTCAGATAATTGAACTAATAACAGTTCAATTTAATATAAGAAAAAAATATGGTCATGTCAACAGATTTGTTAATTATTTTTATTGGGTTGGTTTTCTGAAGTACTCAGTTAGAATTGAACAACCTTGTTGTTTAGAGGTAAACGTTACAAGGAGAGTAAAAAAGATTTAAGTTTTAATAGCAAGGCTCACTCATCTCAAACTTTTCCGCAACAAATTTCCCCGACGGTTTCACTTTACCATTTAAAACATCCTCCACCAGTCTTGCCGAAGACAATGGCATGGATTCCTGACCACAGTTTGGACAGACGTACATTGTCAAATCCGTTATCACAATCGGCTCACCATTGCGATAGAAAATTTTATCTTGTTTGATTTCTTCCATTGGTATTAAACATCCGTTGGGACAC
>Ga0209636_10006271_pt1 | contig 12148 bp, 10 predicted proteins | sample DeeMarSWOR152_54_FD_187464 | JGI IMG/M metagenome (GOLD analysis project Ga0209636, IMG submission 187464) | Marine sediment microbial communities from White Oak River estuary, North Carolina - WOR-1-52-54 (SPAdes) (version 2) | ecosystem: Environmental > Aquatic > Marine > Intertidal zone >...
GTGCCGCCGGCGCCTTCGTTCACATCGTTAAAATCGCTACCGAAGTACACATGGTGACCATCGATAGCATCTGCATATATCCCCGCCTGCCACTGAAGAGTCACATCAGTGGCGTACACCAGGCTGCCGTTCGCCGGATTTGGCACCAATGCCTGCGGTATCTCCACCAATTTGAAGCTGCTGATTTCACCGCTTACACCTGTCCACAAACCGTTGGAGCCGAAAGCAACGTAGTTGATAGTAATGCTTGGGGTGCTGGTAGGGTCGATGCTTTGCTGGAATTCCGGCGAACCGTCGAAGTACCAGGTCACCAGCCAATCTGTGGCACTATTCATTTCAATGCGGACCTTCATTTCCTCAGCACTGTTGGTATCGGTGTTTCCAAGGCCATTACTACCAGCTGGGCCGATGAAAGCCTGGTCCTTCTGGGCGTCTTGGTTCCCACGCACCAACGACCACAAATACGGGCCGTTACCCAAGAGTCGGTCTTCCAAATCGGTTATAGCGTTCAAGAATCCGACGGCCATCCAATCGCCAGTGTGATCGACCGTGGCGGACAGCTCATAAACTGCACCAATGGTCGGTACGAACGGCAAAGCCGCCGTGAACATATTTCCAGCGACACCATCACACAAAGTGCCGTCGGCAAAAACCCAGCTGCCGGCCTGCCAGGGTGTAGTTCCTATGCTAATATCAGGTATCGTCCCATTCAAAGGCGCACCAGCCGGGCCATCGAAACTATCATAATAGAGAATCCCGGGCTGAGACACAAGCGCCGTTGTGAATTGCCACACATTGCCTTTATAGATGTTGGGGTCCTCGGTCATATTGACCTCATCAATACGCCAGTAGTAAGTCTGGCTCGTCTCGAGAAGGCTGGTACCATAAGGGTCATAACTGTTAGCGTCATAGTCCTGCTCGACCAGTACGCCCAGATTAACGTCTCTGGTGGCGTTGTTCACATCGTTAAAATCGGTGCCGAAATATACATCGTGTTCGTCGGCGTATGCTCCCGGCGTCCAGCTAAGGACTGAATCCAGAGACACATTTGTTGACCCATTACTCGGACTTGGATTCGCGGCCTTCGGGCCTAATTCCCGCGTCAACGTAAAGTCGTCAACGGTCCCGTTGTTTAGGGAATTGGTAAATGAAACATAGTCAATTCCGCCCGGATTCGTAACGTTTGCCGTACGTTCCAGACTGCCATTGAAATACCAATCTACCACCCATTGCGAACCGATTGTATCAAGGACAATCTTGAGATTATCGGCGCTTCGGGTCGGAGCGCTCTCACCGCCGCCTGTTCTGACGCCGATAAAGCTTTGGTCCCAAAGGCAGGGGTCTGCCACTTCAGCATTACGGGTCAATGCCCACCAATAAACGCCTTGTTCCAAGAACCGGTCGTTGGGGTCTTGGTTCTGCGTAAAACCGAGGGCCAGCCAGCCATTCGGGTCCCCCCCTATGGTTTCATGGGCATTCAGCATTGCAGACAACTCATAGACATAACCACTTGCCGGCGTAAAGGGTAGATAAGCGCTCGAACCGTAATCATTCACATCAGCAACAGAATGCCAGATAATGGTTCCATCCGCATCGATTCCGGCGCCCGCAACCCAGACTTCAGTACCGGGGCGAGTGTCGGGAGGTAGGCCGTTCAAATCCACACCAGCCGAGCCGTTGAAATCGTCCTGATAGATGATCTCTGCCGCCTGACTGCTAAATGCCAGCCCTATCACCAAAACAAAAAAGGGTAAAAAACACAATTTTCTCCACATAATAATCCTCCTTCTCTAAAAGTTACTCATTATTTTGCCTACAAGCAAAAAACCTTGTTCTCAACAGGCATCTATAAATCGGCATTCTGGCGACAAGCTAACACTTTTACCCCTAAAAAATATATGCCCTTCTTATGAAAATATGTGCCTGTCTCGAACAGCTGCCTGCCAGCAACAAAGCAGGAATAAATAAAAATCTTAATGTTGCCTTAATTTGTGCCCCGATGCTACCTCCTTTCTTTGAAAGCCCGGTTAGGGTGGTTAATTGAGATGAGAACTCCCCTCTTGCTAAACATAAAAAGCTACAAAGTCCCCCCTTCCCCCATTTTCTCCTTATTACAAGCTGCCCCTCCACACTCTGCTCCTCTAAAATCCTAAAACAGACTTATCACTGCTGCGAAGCTTAAGCTTGCAAGAATGAATTTCGCAAGCGGGCATCCACTTCCCGCTCACTAATCTTACAAAAACCCATAAAAACTGCGTATGGTTATATAGCAAAGACCCACTTCCTTTTATATCAAATCGGCCATTTCAATGTCAAGAAAAAACTTTAAGAAAAACATTTGATAAAATTGCTTTTTTTGCCAGTTAGCGGGTGTGGTTAAGGATTTTACAGGAATATCCGACCCTTATGAAGAACCCGATGATGCTGATGTAACTATCGATACTACTGATAGGTCTCCGGAAGGGTACGTTCAAGAGATTGTTTTGCACCTTGAGAAGGAAAACTATATTGGGATAGGTAATTAAGAACTTCCTCTGTCCCCGAACCGCTTTTTATACTTGACAGCGTTATATCAGCCGCTATTTTTAGTAATTTAAGGTAGTCACACATTCGGCGTGCATTACCAAAGAGACCTGGCTACACAAGATAGTCCTAAACAATGAGGGGATGCAGATGGTTGTCGAGGAATCCGCGAATCGGTTGGCCAAAAAACAAGATTTTATACATATTGCAATTTTATTAGTAGTTGCTCTTAGCATAGGTGTATACCTGATTGCTACAACGATTCTGATTGCACAGGATGGAGTGAGTTATATAAACTATGCGAAAGGGCTGGCAGCTACTCCTCTCAAGATTATTCGTGACTGTTCGGAATATGCACCTCGCGCGTACACGCCGGGTTATCCTTTTCTTATTCTTATGACTCATAAACTTGTCGATGTATTTGGCGATGGGTCAACAGTATCGAGTTGGGTATACTCAGCACAAGCTATAAATCTGCTTTGCAGGATACTTGCTTTGATTCCGTTGTATCTTATTGGCAAAGAATTTGTTGACAGAAAACTGAGTTTTTGGGCAATTCTTATTCTCGTAATGCTACCTTATCCAGCCAGAATGGGAAGTGATGTGCTCAGAGATTGGGCCCACATGCTGTTTTTAGCTACGGGCTTTTTACTTTTGCTAAGGGCTGCTAAAAGTGGAAAAGGCCTGCTGTTTTGTTTAGCGGGTTTAATTGCTGGTTTTGGATATACGATTCGACCGGTGTGTGCTCAGTTAATTGTGTATGGCATTTTTTGGTTGATACTGGCCCTGTTCATTCAAAAAGTCAGGGGCAATATGAGTAGAGCAAAGCTTGCCGCGGGATTAACTTTGCTCATAATAGGATTTACTATCGTAGCAGCTCCCTATATGAAGATTAGGGGAGAGTTCCTGCCCCTAAGACTTCAGCAAATTATGGAGTCTTTTTCTTCTTATTTTGTTCACAGTGGGCCCCAAGAGCAAAATATCAGTGGTTATGCGGCAAAACTTGTGCCAAGTGATATTACAAAAGCATTTGGGAAACTTGCTAATCGTATCCTTGAAAATTTAATGTATTACTTTGCGCCCGCTTTGTTTATTGGTATGTATTATCACTTCCGAAGAAAGACTAAAAGCGTCTCGACATTCTTTATAACAGCATTTGTGTTAGCGAATATTATTATGGTGATTCTCAGGTATCATGTTTCTCCTTTTCTAAGCAGGAGATACATTCTGCCACTGATTACATTTACTATTTTTTTCGTTCCATTAGGGCTGCAGATTATGAGCAGGTGGGTCGTAAAAGTGTTTTCTAAAGGAGTAAATCAGCATGAGGCTCTACAAAGTGAATCACGACGGTGGTTTTTTGTATTACTGATAATTGGCTTGGCTATTTGTGTGCCGAAGTTGTTCAGGCCAATACGTATTGAGAAAAAAGGCTACCGATTAGCAGCTCAGTGGCTGAAAGAAAATAGCAGGAAGGGAGATATTATTGTTGTACCCGATGAGCGTATCAGTTTCTATGCTGAACGCAAAGGGATAAGAAGAGTCGGGAAAAGTGCGAGATATATTGTAAAAAGGCTCAAGGACGAGGAAGAACCCCCAGCTGGGATGATTAAAATGTGGTCTTCATATCTAAACGATAGAGAGAAGAAGGATAAAGTCGTGATTTATAAGAGAAAATAAGGTGCCTCTGTTTTATCAACATGCCTTTGCTATTGAGATGAACCAGGAACTGCCGATTTTGCTGAGGATATGCACTTCATGAGTTTGCCAAAACACAATTTGGCTTGGGGACAGATAAGATGGAAAAAATAGAGTTTAGTATTATCATCCCCGTAATTCATGGTGGTTGTTTTCTGCGTAAAGCTCTTGTATCGATGCGCCAGATAGATTTTCCCGCCCATCGCTTTGAAGTGCTCGTAGCCGGGACCAGAGATAGTGAAGAGTCACGCATGATGGTAGAGACCGAAGCCACCACCGCTGAATTTCATCTGCGATACATCGAGTGTGCCAGCCCCCGGCGTTCCAGTCAATTGAATGCTGCATGTGCAATAGCGCGTGGTCGCGTTCTCGTTTTCGCGGACGATGATTGCGTATTTGTATCTGATTGGCTGAATGAAATTCATGAGGCCTTACAGCGTGAACCCAACGTCGGTGCTATCGGGGGGCCAGACGAGCTGGAGCATAATGGGTCAGCTTTTGCCCTTGCCCTGGATTGGACTTTGAGTTCCCCTTTAGTCACTGGCCATCTGCGTCGGTCCGCCAAACCCAGTATTGTCAAATACTACCCGAAGTTGTACAACATGGCTGTTCCACACTCCGTGGCCTTAGGGGTTGCTCTGGAGGGCAAAGGAGCAATTCCTCAAGTGTTCGACACTCGTTTGCTTGTCCATGAAGATGTGGATTTGGCAAATCGCATCGAACAAGCAGAAAAGCAGCTGGTATTTGCGCCCAAAGTTCGCGTCAGGCATTACCGTAATACAACTTTACGTTCCTTTGTGATGCGAAATTTCAACTTGGCCCGTACCTGTCGAAGCCTATCTGTGCATCGCCTCCCCCAAGCGCTCTTGACTATTTTTTTCCTTAGCACGGTGACCATTGCGATTTGCTCTGTATTTTTTTGGCCTCTTCGGAGTTGGCTCCTGATTTTTATGGGCATCTACATAGTGTCCATACTCATCAGTGCTATAGGTGCACTCAAGCGAACCAAGAGAGTGTCGATATTAGCCATCGTTCCGCTACTGCTGGCTTCTCTTCATTTTGCGAGGGCGCTGGGATATCTTTTCCCCTGGCGCAATTGGGATTCCGAGGAGGTACATTTGTAACCTGATAACGGTGACCTCCACTTACGAGATGCCCCCGTTCATCCATCCGGTGGACTTCATTGAACACTCCTCTTTGTCTGAAGCCACTTCTTAATCTGTCCAATATTCATACATATCTGTCTGACGTAAATCAAAAAAGGAATAACCATGAGTATAGAAAACAGGCTTACACCAATTCTTTTTCTTCGTTTGATAAGCAGAGGATAAGATTTAGTAGCCACAAGGGGGACAACAATGGAAACCAGCCAGAGAAGAAATAAGGTAGCAATGAAAAGCGTGGGAATCTTTATGATTGAAAAAACTCCTAAAAACAACAGGATTGACCACAAGGGGAAACTTGGGTGAAATATTATCTGGAGCAGGGAGGGTTTTTTAAGATTGAACTTGCCGAGCCCACCTCGAACATTCCATCTCATGTACCTAAATAATGTGTTTCTTGGTTTGTGATATACCGTTAACGCGGGTACATAGTCAATGTAATATCCTTTTCGTTTCATTCTTCGGGAAATATCAACATCCCCGGCATCATCGTCAAAGGCCCTATCAAACCCGCCTACATCCAGCAGGACGCTTCGTCTATACACAGAATTACAGCCCGCTATGAAATCGATCCCATTCTCAGTCCTTGTAACATTACCATCAAAACCGATAGCCCCACCTGCGGGCTGACCAACACAGGCCACACACTTGCCAAAATAACTCGTTCGGGGTGGCAGAAAGGCATTACCTCCTATGGCCGCAATCCCTTTATTTCTAAATACTTGGTTTATTATCTTAAGCCAGTCTCTTGGAACTATACAATCGGCATCTGTACAGGCCAAGATGTCGAAGTTAGCTGATCTTAAACCAACATTCCTTTGTTGACTGAGCCCCTTTTGGGACCTTATCAGCCTTACCTTCTTATAGCTCTCAACAATGCGAGGTGTCGAATCCGTAGAAGAATCTACAACGATAATCTCATGTTTATCTTCTGGATAATCAAGTTCCAGCAGGGAATCGAGGCAGTCCTTGATATTTTCTTCCTCGTTAAGTGTGGGAACAATGATTGATATCGCAGAGTATTCATTAGTTTTGCTGTCAAAACCAGACCTATCTCTCATCTGTTAGGACCTCCTGTTCAAGAATGCATCCTGGAATTAATGTGTAATCGAAGACACAATCTCGACAGAAATTGAAACTATTTCTATCTTTTATAAATTGCCTTCTGAATCTTTTTGCAGCCGGGCTAAACCAAATATCCCTGAAACTCTGATTATTTATATTCCCAAAGGGATATTCATAGTGAAAATCGTACTCACAGGATAATATCTCCCCATCAGCAAAAAGAGTGGGTTTCGTCCAGGGAAATTTACAATTATATTTCTTGGCCCTTCTATCAGTGGAAAAATCTGGAAGATACTTATACCATCGATATTTTTTATATCTTGGTGTGTAGCGTCTGTCCAACTCCGGGTCTGCATAACCTGGTTGCTTAGTCGAGAAGGCCTTAAAGCTGACCATATCTACTCCGATATCTCTCGCTAAGCGCTTGAAATCTTCAATCTCAGATTCATTATCCTTCGAAACGACCATTCTTAAATTAATAAAGGGCTTTTTAGCTTTTGATTTTTTCTTCTCTTCCACAAGCATCTTAGAATGTTCGATCACCCTCTGGGCACTTCCACCCACTCTATACTTCGAGTAACTCTCCTGAGTAACTCCATCCAGTGCGATTATCAATGCATCAAGACCCGAACTAACTAACTTTTTGGCGTCTTCCCGACTCAATTTATTCAAATTTGTGCTGCTAACGGAAAGGATGTTTTTATCTCCGGCGTATCTTATCATCCGATATATATCGGGATTTAGAAATGGCTCCCCCCAACTCCACAGGATCACATAAATAAGATAGTTTCCGATTTCATCAATAAGTTTCTTGAACGTTTCAAAGGGAAGGAATGTTTTTCCTCTTGCTTGAGGGTCGTGGGTTGGGCATATGGGACACCTCAGATCGCAGAGCCCTGATGGTGAAATATGTGCCATATAAGGAAATCCCTTTGCTTTAGTTATGGGCAAGATTCTGTTTAGCCCAATTAAGAAAAGGTTTCTAAGTTTCTTGTTTGATATATTCTTTGCTTTAAGAGGGATTCTGTCGAACTCGAAGTGTAGCTGCCTTCTAAGCAGAAGATTATATGTATTTTTCAGTAAAAATCCTAAGGTCATGTTTTGTATCTTCGCCTCATTTTAATCTGTCCATCTTAAAATGCTCCTTTTCCTTTCAGGACAGCAGGAACAGTCCATAAGAGTATTCTCATATCAAGCCAAAATGACCAATTATTAATATACCATAAATCCCACTTGACCCATCGAGAGAACGACAAATTTGAACGTCCTCTTATTTGAGAAAGGCCCGTTATACCTGGCTTTATAGATAACCTGTCCATATGAGGACCATCGTATACTTTTACCTCATTAGGCAAGGCAGGGCGTGGCCCCACCAAGCTCATATTTCCTTTTAAAACATCAAAAAGCTGAGGCAATTCATCCAAACTATATTTTCTCAAAAATCTTCCCACCTTTGTTATACGAGGGTCATCTCTGATTTTGAAGATAACCCCATCTTTCACCTCATTCTTCTCTAACAACTGTTCCTGTAATTTATCTGCCTCTGTAATCATTGAGCGGAACTTATGGAAGTTGAACATTCTGCCCTTAAGTCCCATCCTTTTCTGAATAAAAAACACGGGCCCAGAAGAGTCTATTTTTATTAAAATAGCTATGATTATAAAAAGAGGCATTAGCAAAACTATTAAAATTACAGATGCCGCCAAATCAAATAATCGCTTAAAAGCAGCTTCTGAAGGATGTGGATTCCTTTGTTTATAAGTGAGCAACGGGATAATTCCTAAATAAGCTACATCCAAAATCGGCAGAGAATGTTCTAAACTTTCAGGAACCATCCTTACGGCTAATCGCATTTTTTGGGCCTGTGTTACCAGTTTCGAAACAGCTTTTTCTTTGGAAGGTATCGCAACAATAACTTCATCTATAAAGTGTTTTCTGACAATTACAGCAAAGTCTGCAAGTTTACCTAAAACAGGTATGCCATCCACGAAGTCCTCTTTGTGTTCATCTAAGAAACCTACTATTCTGAAGCCTAAATGTGGCTGTTCCCTAATTTCTTCCAAAATCATCTTACCAACTGCACCTGCTCCGACAATTAATATATTTATGTTGTGAAAGCCCTCTCTGATAAGTTTTCTCAAAACGAGCCTTTTAATTATTCTCCATCCTCCCAGAAACATGCAGAGCAAAACGAAACTTACGAAAAAGACAAGCCGTGAAAAGAATTTATACTTGGCGAAAAATATGACCGAACCTACTATGATACTTGCATAAAAAATATGCATAACTACTTGCAATAACTCTCTGGGAATACTCAGACTCCTATCGGTGCTATAGAGCCGCTTGCGCTTAAAAGCGATTACTATAAACATACTCCAAAGAGTAAAAATAAAGCAATATTCTGTGAAGTTAGGCAGGTGAATATTAGTAAAAATGTTATCCAGAACATTATACCTGAGAATATAGGGGACGAAAAAGCTTACTGACATAAGAAGCAAATCTACAAGAAGATAAGTGGCTTGTGTTCTACGCGAAAGCCTGAGCATATAGTTTACCTCCTGCAAGAAATGTTACTTTTTTCATCTATTGTGGTTTTTAAAAAATGTACTAAATTATTCTTACTAGAGGATAAGTTCTGATTAGCCAATGCACTGATTAGTCGCTTATAGTTCTTAATTTTATTTAAAAGCTCCCGCTCATCATATGCAGCTAAAATCTTTTTATCTGTTTCCATTCGTCTTGCAAATTCTAACTGATGGTTATCTAAATGCTCTCCCATTCTCACAAGACGAGGGAATGCGACAGGTATCTTACCCAAACTTAAGCATAAAAGGGTAGAGCCCACCCCAGCATGGGTGACTACAATATCAGCTTTTTTAATGAATTCAATCATTTTATTGAAAGGCAAAAAACCACAGTATTTGAACAATTTTGGAACGTGTTTTGAGCTTCCAGTTTGAGCAAATACCGATTCCTTTATTTCGCATGCTTTAATACCATGGTCTATTGCTTTTAATAATCTATCGAATTGAAACTTTTCCGTGCCAACAGTAACAAATATCATATTACCTGCCCTCTATATATGGCTCTCTTATATTTACTCGCCAACTCTGGCCATTGTACAAGCATACAATCAACCACAGGATAAGCTAATTTCCCTGATAGAGAAAAAGTTTCTATTCTTGTAAGCGACTCAATATAGATTGTTTTTATACGCAAAATTTTACCCATATACATAAAGGGGACAGCAACTCCGGCGCCGGTTGAAATAATCACATCAGGTTTTTGTTCCTGCAAGATTTTAAATGCTAGGAAAAGATTTTTGATAAAATTTTTAATGTTACGGTTAGTCGGGTAATAAGCCCAGTAAGCCTTCTCTGTGCGAAGAAAAAACTTGGTATCCGCAGCCGGAAACGTAACCCAAAATCGATCATACCTATTCCATAGTTCTTGTAAAGAACGCAATGTAAAAAAGTGCCCTCCGGAGGAGCAGACCAGGCATATTTTCATCGTTTTGCACCCAAATTGCGGTAAACCTCATAGACTTCACTCAAAACACGACCTGCAGTATAATCTTTTATAGATGACAAACAGTTTTCAATAGAAATTTTCTTCTCTTTCAGTATTTTTAAGACTGCATTGCCTATTATGTCAGCACTCCTTTTAGAACAAATTAGTCCGGAAAATCCATCCCTGACAGTTCTTTTTACTTCGCCCACATCGGCAGAGACCACCGGTAGTCCACAGGCAAGGGCTTCAAGCACACCCATTGGCATCCCTTCAAACGCAGAAGTTAACAGAAAAACATCGCTTATTTTCATAAGCTCCGCTATCTTATCTTGAGATAGGTTCCCAAAGAAAAGCACTTTCTCTTTTAATCCGTATTTCTCAACTTTAGATAGCATTTTTCTTTTTAAGAGCCCTTTTCCTACGATAAGCATTCTTGTTTGAGGAGCGTGCTTGTTAATATAATTAAAGGCATCTATAAGTAATAACGGGTCTTTTGCACCTTCAAGTCTCCCTACAAAAAGAATGAGTTTAGCATTAGGTGGAAAATTCTTGCTCTTTGAGAATATTGTTTTGTGTCTGACTTTAATCTCATTTTCGTATGGGGAAAAAGTCTCTTCATCAACCCAGGTTGGTAAAAATGAAAACCTATCCGCCATAAAAGGATATTTTTCCCGATAGAATTTAACTACGTCTTCTATGACTACAAAGACTTTGTCCATCTTGCCTATAACCCTTTTCTCCAAGTGAAAATAGAAAGAGGGGAATTTGCGCCATTTTGATTCCGTTAGAGGGCTATAAAGCAAATCTATCATATTGTTGTGAATAAACAAAAGATGCCTTGCCGGACGGTTAATGAATGACAGGCTTGATTCTATCCGATGGTAGGATAGAATTCTACTATTGCAATCAAATAGCTTTTTGTATTTAAGCAATGCTAATGCAAATTTCAAACTCAGAGGAATTCTTGGTCTAACATTTTCATCCTTGACATATAGCACAGGTAGAAAGTTAATATTCTTGTCATATATTTTGATGTTTTGCCACTTTCCTACTGGTCTATTTTCTTTGTCGGAACTTACGCCTATTAATTCAATATCAAAATCGTCCGGAGCATATTTGATAAAATTCTTGATAAATGTTTGAATACCGCCAATTTTACTACCCAGAAGGTCCATCGGGTATATAATTAAGGGTTTGACTCTAAGCATATTCTGTTAAATCTCCGCTGGAACAGTTTTCCTGCAGTGTGTTAATGAATAACTGATGCCTAAAGAACCAAAGATGAAATAAACAATCGGTGGCGAAACATAGACAGGTTGAGCAACACTTTCAGCCAAACTTTCGATTAATATCATAAATGTTCCTAATTGAAATGCTTTTACATATTTATTTTTTGAAATTCTTATTTGTTTGTATAAGGTTTTAAGAAAAAGAATTAATATCCCGGCATATAAAGCAATCCCGACAAACCCAGTTTCTCCCAAAACCATCGGCCAAAATGTGTCATTAATAAAATTTGGCTTATCTCGTGAAAGCCCGCGAATTCCTGATAATTCATATTCATCATAAAGCGGGCTATAGTATACTCTACTCATCCAACTTCCATACCTGCCTAATCCCGCTCCTAACGGAAGGTAATCTACAGCTATCTTAAAGCTTGTAAAATATAGTGCATTCCGCGCGGCTTTATAAGATTTACCCTCCTCACCATAGGTCCAAACCTCCTTACCATAGGTCCGAACCGTGGATGAAAATAAATAAGATATTCTATTATAATTGGGAACTATAACAGATAAATAAAACAAGACAATAAATAATATATTTTTCTTATTAAACAGTTTACCAAATCCAGCAAAAACACCTGTGCCAGCTAATAAGCCTAATATCGCTTTACACCGCATTGAAAAAACTACACCATAAGAAAACAATATGCTTAAAAAGAAATATCGCCATTTTCCTAAGACAAAAAAGAAAGCAAGAACAAATAATGCGATGAACGACATAAACCAACCGAATACCGTCGGATGGATAAAAACAGATTTCACAGATGGAATTCCCGCACGATATTGTATGAAAGCAACATTCCCTGTTATAGCCCTAAACCAGCGCGGCGCCACAAAGTCTACTACTCCAAGTGCAAATATAATAAATGCAACATAGGAGAAAAATCGAATGTACCTGCGCAGCAG
>Ga0209636_10006272_pt1 | contig 12148 bp, 10 predicted proteins | sample DeeMarSWOR152_54_FD_187464 | JGI IMG/M metagenome (GOLD analysis project Ga0209636, IMG submission 187464) | Marine sediment microbial communities from White Oak River estuary, North Carolina - WOR-1-52-54 (SPAdes) (version 2) | ecosystem: Environmental > Aquatic > Marine > Intertidal zone >...
CGCAACACGATTGGTGTAAACTGAATCACCACGAAATTCCGGCCATGTTAAAGAAACGCGATGCGAAGGCGTTGTTTTCGGTGTTTCATAATCATGCACATTGGGAAAATTTTCAACAAGAGCGGAAAGTGGAATACCTGACTCTTGCAGCCATCGCACAATTCCGACAGCGCGGGCGAGACGGGCCAGCTCGGCAAAAATTGGAAACTGTGCGGCATAGGCATCGTAATGCACGGTCATATGATTGGCAAAATATTCTGTACGAGGATCTTTCAAATCAGCGGCTGGTACCAGTTTGTTTCCTTCAAGCTTCATAGTCTCGGTCTTGACCCGGATGCCCGATCCTTTGAAACACAGGGTATTCGTGGCGGGATCGATGAAGGCAACCAGATTATCCGGCACCAGCCAAAAACGACTCCACAGGTTATCCGACCCCGGGCGACGCAGATTGCTCAAGCTCAGTTGCGGCATGGTAAAAAAGCCGGGGGTGGAGCAAAGCACCGGCTCATGTGTGAGGTTATCCTCACCTAGACTGAGTGTTTTCATCACACGATCCGCCTCAAACAGCACCGAACCGAAGTGCGTGTTTTCCACACCACCGAGATATCGCACGTCCATGGTCGGTCCGCGGGGATCATCACGCGCCGGATCAATAGAAACGCCGGGGGATTCACCATTTCCATGAAAAACACTTTGAAAAGCCACGGCTAGATCGGCGAGGGGGAATGGAGGCAATTTAACGGTTGCATTGCCAACAATAATCAGACGTTGTTGTTTGGCGTCATAGGTCGCGCCGGTGATTTCACCGAAATTGCTGACGATTTTGGCAATGCCATTCAGATAAACGCCACCCACTCGCGGCTCACCGAGATCGCGGTAAAATCCATTCGTCTCCAGGAAGGTTCCACCGGCATTCGGCCCACTCAGACCGCCGCCCTTATCCGGTGGATCGCCGGCAAGATACCGATCATCATCGCGTTTCAATGGCGGCACTTGAACTCTGGGTCGCAGCAATTCACTCAACTGGCTTGGAGGTGGACGATAATCGGGCACATCACGCTCATCAGCAATGTGCTTGTTGTAGTATCGCATGTAAGCTTCCAGATCGTGATGGGCCATAGGATTGAGCCTCACCTTACCGGTTTCTGGATCTTTCAAATGAACGTAATGAATTTTTTGTTTACCTGGACCAAACTGAAAATGCCATTGGCCTCGCCACCAGGGCACAGGATCCACCATGTCGATCAGCGCTTTGTCAAAATATCTCTCCGCTTCGCCATAAGGTGCCAGTGCAATCTTCTTTCCAAAATCGATGTTGAGCGGATTGTCACGTCGTTGCAGATAGAGCGCCAAGGAATAGGTGGCCTTGCTGTGAGCAATGGTGCGACGGAACGTCCTGACATCCAGACGTTCCAGCTCTTGATAGATCGAGTGCCCCAAGGCGGCGTTGGGAAGATCCAGCCAAGTGGAGGTAAAAATGAATCGGTCACCCTCTCGAATCCCCAACGATGGGTACATTCTTTGCAATTCCTGCCAGCTTGTTGGTTGGACACCGACACCGAAGATGATCAGTTGCGGCAGATAATCGTACGGCCAGTCGTGGTAACGGGGTTGGGACCATGCCATTTGGAAAAATATGACAAAGCCTAGCGAGAAGAGCACTGCATGGTGCGAGATACCGTACAACCTTCGAATACGTATTCGGCTGAAGAAAAAGCAATCAAACATAGTGCACACTCCCATTCAATGATTTGCCCCAGTCCGTTATTCAAGATTCTTAGGGTGCTGGTTAACGAAACGCTAACCTGCCAGAGGGCTTAGAGCACTTAAGGTTACTATTTATAAATAACTTAACCGCTGCAATGGACGTGCGGAATTCACCACAGCGTCCTCTGGTATAAAGTGCAGCAATAGTTAGGCATTTACAGTGACTTTTATAACTACTATTAAATAAATACTTACAATGTCAAAATCTTACAATATTAATATCATTTCTCTTGGGTAATACGAATAGGTTCTCCCTTATGAATTTTTGACATCAGATTTGGTACGTAAAATTTATTGGCAAATTTTTCTGCAGGATATATAGTATTTTCAATTCGCCATGTAATATATTTAATAGCACCTTCAGAACAGTCATAATAACCATCAGGTGTCCAGCATATCCAATCTGAATCATCAATGAATATAAAATTGGCAATATGTCTGCCATTTCCACTATTATAAAACTTTATCTTTTTTAAATTATAAATTGATACCAGTACTTCATTAACTGGATAACAATCCAAAGTATTTACCTTGTAGGAAAAACCCCAACTTTCAGAATTTTCTGGATAATACACCTGGCGACCTGTCTCAGCATCCCAAATTGATATGTCAGAATAACTTCCAGATGCAAGCCTTTTCCCATCATGTGAATAAGCTAAAGAATAAATTCTATTACGAATGCTGCTTTTTAAATTCTGCCTGAGTTGGCCTGTTGCTGTGTTCCAAATACTGACATTATCATAACTATTGCGAGCTAAGCTTTTTCCATCTGGAGAAAAGTCTAATGACGGCTCATAAGAGCTTTCACCTTTAAATGTGTTTGTAATTTGTCCTGTTGTAACTTCCCATAGTTTGATTGTATTATCAGTGGATGAAGAAGCAAGTAACCGACTGTCGGGTGAAAATACCAAGTCATAAACTTTTTTGCTATGTCCTTTAAGAATACGAGCAAGAAAATTTGCGGATAAATCCCACAATTTAATAGTTGAGTCTTTTCCTGCTGATGCCAGATATTTGTTATCCGGAGAAAAAGCGACAGCAAGAACCTCATCTTCATGACCAGTTATTATTCGTATCAGTTTACCTTCTTCAGTTTTCCAGATTTTAATTTCTCTATCATGCCCTGTTGCGAGCTGCTTACTATCGGATGAGAAAGTAATAGAATGGACCTCTCGGATATTGGAAAGAGAATGAATTAGTTTGTTATTACTAATATCAAATAATTTGATATTAGGACGCCATAAATCTCCAATCTCTGAAGCAAGCCATTTACCATTTGGTGAATATTCAACTGATCTTATTTCATGACTATGTTTACTTATACAATGTTGTAGTTGACTTGTTGTTGCATCCCAAATACGAATTCCTTCTCCACCCGCAGATGCCAGCCATCTTCCATCAGGAGAGAAGGTCACAGTTTTACCATAAGCACCTTCACATTCTAATGAATCTAATAGTTTCCCATTTTTTGATTCCCATATCTTAATTACTTTCCCATCCATCGAAACAAGTTTCCTACCATTGGGTGAATATGCAATTGAGTATAATGATCGATTATGACTTGAAATTTTATTGTGTAACTTTCCAGTATCTACATCCCAAATTTTTATCTGTCCTTTTTCATCTCCAGATGCTAAATACTTACTATCAGATGACCAACTTATTGAATAAACTCGATTTTTTGCCGACAAGGTATGAATTAATTTACCATCAAAAACATTCCATAACTTTATTGTTGAGTCATAACTTGCAGACGCAGCAAATTTATTATCTGGTGAAAAATTAACAGCAGAAATCATCGAATTGTGCCCTTCAAGTTCCTGTATAATTCCATCATTAAAGACATCAAATAGTTCTAATTTATTGCCAGATGCTATTAGTAATAGTTTGCCATCATTAGAGTAATCTAGATAATTTGCGGAATGTGAGGTACTACTTGGTCTTTTTTGATAATTCTGAATATTGTATATTTTTAAATAGCGTCCAGCAGAAACTATCCATTTTCTGTCTGATGAAAAAGAGACGTCACTAATGGATTCTTCTTCTGAGATGTTATTAATTAATTGACCACTAACGACATCCCATAACCTGATACCATCTCCACCAGACACAATCCATTTACTATCTGGAGAAAATGCTAATGCATTGACACTATGTCCGTTTTGGATGTATAATTCAGGTGTTTCTGCAATCTCCTCGTCTTGAATTGAATCAATCTTATCATATAAAATTTTTTCGATAACGTTTGGTTTATTATAATTTATTCTGTGCTCATTTAAAAAATATAATTTGTCATCAAGACAGAAATGAACGTAATCATCAATATTTTCAGATGCAACATAATAACAATCTGGTGTAAATATAATCCAGTCTTTTCCATAATCGAAAGTGTAGAAATTTAACAAAATTTCTCCTGAACTTATATTCCATAGTTTTATTGATTTATCATCACTTGCAGAAGCTAACATCCTCCCATTTGGAGTAAATACAATGTCGTTGACATCCCCTGAATGTCCCTGCAAAGTTCTAATTAATTGCTTTTTTTCCATATCCCACAATTTAATATCAAAATCAGAACCACATGTAGCTAAAATTTTCCCATCACTTGAAAAAGCCATTGAATTGATTTCACTCTTGTGTCCCTTGAATTTACTTAAAGACTCAAAGCCTGACAAGTCCCATAAAATTATAGAGCCGTTTGAACTAGCAGAGGATAATATTTTTCCGTCTGGTGAATAATTTATAGTTCTTAATTGGCCATCTTTGCTTTTCATTGTATGTACTAATTGACCAGTTGATACCTCCCAAAGTTTGATGTTACCATTTTTGCTGCCAGAGGCTACCCAATTACTGTTTGGTGACCAGGCCAAGGTATTAACTTCAGATTGATGTCCTTTTAAAGTTTGTAGAAGCTTACCACTATTAGAATCCCATATAATCACAGAACTATCAAGAGTTGTAGATGCTAACAATTTACCGTTTGGTGAATATGCTATGGATAAAATTTTAGATTCATAGTAACTGTAACTCCGCTCATGTTTTCTAACATATATTTTTCTCAATAAATTACCTTTGCTTGCTGTATAAATTTGAATCTTTCCATCTACAGTACCTATTGTCAGCCGTTTACTATTTGGAGAATAGGTTACGGTAGAAGCATTCACCATTAAAGTGTATAACAAACTATTATTTCTCAAATCCCAAATATGAACACAATTTCTATCTACAACAGCTAACCATTTTTTATTAGGAGAAAAAGCAATAGATTTTATTTCATGATTATGTTCTTTTATTATTCGATTTATTCTGTTTATCTCAATATCAAATATTTTAATCTCATTGCCACCGATGGCTAAATATTTACCGTCTGGTGAAAAAGAAATAGAGCTAGAGCTTGATGAATTTCTAAAGGTTTTAAAAGGTTTAGCAGTTTTAGTAAACCAGGTTGTAATTTTATTAGCGCCTGTTGTACCTAATAATTTATCATTTGGAGAAAAAGAAACGTAAATTGCCGGATTATAACTATAATATTTCTCATTAGAAAAATCATGAATAGTATAAGTGTTCAATAATTGAGCCTTTTCAATATTCCATAACTTTGCTTGCCCATAATTATTACCTGAAGTTATCAATTTACTATTTGATGAGAAATCTATTGACATTATTTGTCCATTATTGTCTTTCATGGATTGTAGAATCTGCCCATTTGAAACATCCCAAATTTGTATTGTACTATCTTCGCATCCTCCCGCAAGCAAACGCCCATCTGGAGAAAAAGAAATTGAATTTACTACACTAGAATGTCTTATTATTTGTGATTGTTGAGTTATACTTAGATCCCAAATATCTATTAAATAATTAGATATCTCCTTACCGCTTTCAACGTCAAGAATTTTATATCCCTTATCTTTACTCGCGAATGCAAGTTTTTTGCTATCAGGAGAAAATGTAATAGATGATACTTTTTTATTAAAAATGTTAGTAATTTTATCATTATTAACATTCCATACTTTAACCTTATCGCTACCACCAACTGCTAATAATTTTCCATCTGGTGAAAATGCAATAAAGTTATTATACCATCCTACATTATTTTTATCAGGAAATTCATCGTATATTGTGAATGTTTTTACCAATCTATAGCTTTTAATATCCCATATCTTAATTTTTCCTGCTCGACAAACAGAAGCTAACCATTTGTAGTCAGGCGAAAAAACAACATCCGTAATATAACCAGAATGTCCATCTTGGATGACTATTTTAGCATTATTTGATTGTGAAAATGCGTAATCATAAAATAGTAAGAATAATGAGAGACAAACTAAAATATAATTTCCAAATTTCATCTTCATTTTTCCTCCCAATTAGCAGTTATTTAAATTGTTATAGCCTAACATAGTTTATACTGATCACTTTTGATTAAAAAACGGTTTTACTATTAGAAATACAGACGCCTGGATTTCGACAGTAATAATTTTTCATGTTTTTAATCCACAATACATTAGGCTAATCCCAAGGCTTGAACATATCCGCAAGTAGGTTCCCAAACTCTTTTGCTTTATTCCATTTTCCTTCCATAGATTTCACTTTTCGTGCCAGATCAACTTTTCCATCGTTGATTCGCAGTTGAATAATTTTATTCTTATCCCGCCTTGCTCATAAAATTTATAAAAGGTAGCGTGATAAGCTGAATAATTCAGGCAAAGGATGAAAGTTATATTCGGTTGTCACTCCTGTAATATTTGGTGCGAAGGACATGGTGTACTTGATTAAAAGCTTCGGCTTCTTTTCAATTGGAAGATTTTCCGTTATCTGTTCCACGATTGGTCTCCCAAATCAGTTACAGACATCTCAAACGAAACGCTACCCTCATTTTGGCAGGTGGAAGAATCAGTGAGAAACAGGAAGCGATGTTATTCAGTCATCATACCAGGGTGAGGCGCCCTGCTACCTGCGACAAAATGAGTTATTTATTCGCATGTTGCTATTAAGGGGGTGAGAAAATAAATTATCTGTATTTAATCTGTTAACTTTTTGTTTCTTAGAATAGCAATTCTTTAACTTTTTAATTTAATATTTCTCACCCCCTAAATATAACATTATTTTTATATTTGTCAACATATTTTTAAAATTTTTGTGAAGTGGGAATGATTTTTTTTACCGCTAAGGCGCAAAGACGCAGAGAGATTTAAAGTTCCAAATAACAAATGAACAAAATACAAATAATATTCAATTATCAATGATCAATTTTCAAAACTTCGTAATCTTATTTTTATTTGAATAGAATGTGTTTACTATAAAACCAATTTACAACCGTCAAAGTTATTCATGTTACGATTTAATTCTGAACTAAATTTATTCTGAGAGTTTTTTGGTTGGATCTGGAGAAAGAGAATGAATCTTTTTTTCTAATTCTGTAATACGATTAAAATATTCAGAATTCATTTTTTTATAGACAGCTTCAATTGCTCGATTACTCATTTTTTCAGCTAATAATTCTTCTCTTTGTTCAAGCTTGATAATTCGTTCGGTATGATTTTCAACTTTATTCCATAATTTATCTACATCGTTTTTAAGTTCTCCTACATTAGAAGTTAATGTCATGATTTCTTTTATTAATCCCATTATATCTGCCATTTTCCTTCTCCAATTTTTCTATACGTTGTAAACTGTCGTTTACTCTTATATGTAGATTTTTTATTTCTTTATTTAAGGTTTTTAGTTGTTCTAAGGCTGCTTCCAATAAGATTTCTTCGTCAATATCAACGTCTTCAACTAATTCACTTTTCGTATGCTTTTTTATATATAGACTTCCATCATATTTTTTTTCCATGATTCTTTTTTCGCTTTTATATTTACGCTCAATTGCTGCTTTTAATTCAGTCGAAGTATATGGTTCAATTGCGTTAAATAAATCATAGCTTAAGCTTTTGCCTTTCATCAAAGGCTTAACACTATATTTATCTTGTAAGCTTATTATCGACGCCATTATTCTTCCCTTGTTTTAATATTTAAAATATTTACTTTATCAACTACAGCCGTTTTAATGCTATTTACTTGCTTTTTTAATATTTGTAATTTATTGATCAAATCATCCAGAGTTTGTTCACTAAGCTGAAAAATAAATTCATTATAATTACCCTCACTATAATTCGGAGAGGATAATAACCTGATTTGAATTATCGGTAAGTATCCCATTAAATCAGTTGAGCCTACAGCGTTAAATGCTCCTCGTAATTGAACAGTTCCATCAAAACTTACTAAGTTTTGAACAATATTTCTAGCCCATGGTATTATTTTGGAATTTTGCAAATATGTTTTTTTAGGAGTGAGAAGTTTCTTAATTGCTTCTTTCCTTTCATCAAAACCTTCTATTTTCTTAACATTACACAATTCTCGAATTTCTGCAAGAAAAGTATCAACTTCGATTTCATTATCTATTATCGAATCAAAAAAATGTTTCAATATAGAAAAAACATCTTTAACCCGATCTGGCGATATGTTTGTTTCCGACCATATCTTTAATACAGAATTTAAATCATTTTCTCTTAATTCATAACCATTTACAGTGTTAAAATATTTATCTAATTTTAAAAGAATATCAGGCGGAACGGATAATATAATTTTTAAATCTTCTAACACACTTTCATTAGCTTTTAGTAACAAATTAAATTTTTTCTCTTCTGGCATTTTTACCTCGGAATTGTATATTTTATAAGATTATTACATTTAAAAATATAAGTAATGCGAAGTAATAAATCAAGGATTTTTATTATTATTTATAATTTGTGATTAAAATGCAAGTGAAAAATAATTTAGTTATGTTTTTAGGGCATAAATCAGCCGTTGGGACAGAATTAGAGAAAACCTGATGCAAAGAACATAACTTTTAATCACCCTCAAGCCCATTCAAAAAATCGGCTGTTGCAATTTGCTACATTTGTTTGTTATACTTTGTGAGTAAGTTTTGAACACTCATAAGAAAAATTTGAAATGTATGGTATTAAATTATACTGGTATCAATTCTTTGCCCATGTTCCAAAATTTCATGGACGACTGGATTGGTGATATTGAAGTCTCTTTCTCTGAAAGGGTGCGGCTCAATTCTGCTATCAATTTTGCGTCTCAATCTCATTAGCTCTAATTGTATGTCTATTGGATTTTTAAAATCCTTAAGAATAACGGCAATGTCAATATCACTTTCTTCGTGATACGTTCCTTTCGCATAAGAGCCGAAAAGAAAAACCTGCTTGCAGTCGTAATTTGTCTTTACTGCTGTAGCAAATTCACGAGCAATATTTAAAGCATCTGTTCTATCCATTTTCGTAATTCCTTTATACGATCAATCCACGATCTGGCATATTCTTTTGTACATAGATTGTAAAATTCTCTTTTGTAATCGTTGTATCGGGCATTTATATTGAAAGATGTAATCGTATCAAGCCAGTCAGAATATGCATCTGTCAATTCAATCTTACATAATTCTGCTAATCTGTATAAATTGTGAATGGGAGGGGCGTGTTTTTTATATAATTTTACATAGAGTGCCTTAAGTAATTTTTCCACAGAAATATGGCCCATAAATAAAGTCCAGTTATACGATTTGGCTTTGAATAATTCATGCATCGTTTTAAAGTCATCATTTGCTGTCTCGATCCAATGATTCTTTATTTTCTCAACGTCCAGATCGTTTGTTTCTCGATTTTCCAATTTAGATACCCCTTTGAAGATGATATGGTTCTAACTTTTTAATTGTTCAATATAGACCAAAATTCAGGTATACACTCTTCTTGCCAGATCAAATTCTCCATAGTTGATTCGCAGTTGAACAATTTTATTTTTATCCCGCATTATTCATAAAATTTATAAAGGTAGCAGGAAAACCTGAATAATTCAGGCTAAGGATAAAAGTTGTATTCGGTTGCCAGTGCTATAATTTTTGGTGTGAAGGACATGGTGTACTTGATCCAAAAGCTTTGACTTCTTTTCAATTGGAAGATTCTCCGTTATCTGTTCCACGATTGGTTTCCCAAATCAGTTAGGGACATCTCAAGCGAAACGCTACCCTCATTTTGTGCATGCCGAAGAATCAGTGAGAAACAGGAAGCGATATTATTCAGTCATCATGCTAAGGTGAGGCGCCGTGCTACCTGCGACAAAATGATTATGCTTCAAATTCGATTCTTGGAATTCCTGATTGACGAATGATATATCGTAAGGAGGTGAGATAAAATAAGAATATCACTCAACATTTTTAATTATTATTTGTTCTGCTTGATTAAAATCGAAGTGGGTAAGCTATTTAATCTCACCTCCTAAAGTACCAATACGAAGTTCTGGATGATTCGGTATTGGTACTGTAATAGTAGAATTATCTAATTTTTTCTGCATCACAATATGACTCCTTCGGCGACGAACTTCACTAAATCCATATTTTTCAAGTATTCTACAGACTTCTTTTCCTGACAGAACTCTTAATTTACCCAACGGCAACCTCCATTGGAGTTATAAATATATTATTTTTGTGAAGCCGTTGTTCAATCTCAGAGGGAGAAGCAGCTTCAAAAAATAATTCCAGAGCTTCGATTAGATTATTTCTTGCTTCTTCTACTGTAGCTCCCTGGCTTGCAATATCTAATTCTGGACATAATGATACATAACCATCTACCTCTTGCTCTATAACACCAGTAAATTGACGAAAATTTCTCATTATTCGATCTCCAAATTATTAGTTGAAGCATTATTTCTGTTCAGAGAATGGCTTCTTTACAGGATATTTAATTGTTAAATAAAGGAAAGCAAAATTAAGGCTGAAAGGTTATTTAATCATACCTTTTGAATATTTCGTATTTTACTAATAATATAACATTTTTTTCTAATTTGTCAACATATTTTTAAACTTTTGATGAAATGGGAATAATTTTTTTTACCGCAGAGGTGCAGAGAGAATTAAAATTCCAAATGACAAATGGACAAATATCAAATAATATTCAATGCTCAATGATCAATTTTCGAACACGCCAATCTTATGATAATCGCTGAGGAAATTTAATTTCACTGATAAGCCCACAGAATTTAAATGGTACTTTCCAGATTGTTGAATTAGAAGGTCAATATCGCAGGCAACAGGAAAAGATAATAACGATGGCGATGGACAAAAGCTTACCATCCAGATGAAGGTTTTTCCTGATAGTGTAAAGATCACTGTTATCTCTTATTGATGAACAAGTCCTCAATTCGCTGTTCAGACAAAATCTTCAATACGAGCATTAGCGATTCAAATACCAATTCAAAAAATCTTGCCGTGTCAGTTCCGCATCATTTAGAATTTTATTTGTTATTCCTCGACCTAAATCTTCACCTTTATGATCAGGCACAGTAGCAGTTCTGCCATCAGGATGCCTGAAAAATTTATGACTTCCTCTCTGCCTCGATTGAATGAAACCATGAAAGTTTAAAAATTCAATCATTAGTTTAGCTTTAATTGTTGGCATTCGTGTCATAAAGCATCCTAAGATTCAGCCATTTCAAACTGGTGCACGGCGACGAATTTCATAGGAGTTGGCTGCTGCTCTTCAAGGCAAAGCTCGATCACCTCTTTAATCCTGGGATAAAGCTCTTGAAGGGATCTGGCTTGGGTATAGCAGCTTTTCAATGCAGGAACTGTGGCAACATAATAACCGTCTTCATCTTGCTCAATTAAGACGGTAAATTTATGATTTTTTGTTTCAATTGATGGCATTTTTTCCTTCTTTCCTGTGCAGTTTAGGACGTGAGATAAAATAACTTACCCAATTTATTGTCAAATTGTCGTTACTTGCAATTATTGTAAATTCAGAAATGGTCAATTTATTTAATCTCACGTACTTAATAATTAGAATACACAAATAATATATGGTAATTGATTATAAATGTCAATAGAATTTTTAAATTAGTTGTAATCCCTTGAGTCAAAACTTTTGTTATTGATGAAGCTACTGTAGGACAAATTGGCAATTTGTACTACAATTATCAAATCTCCAACTTTTAGTTGAATATTTAAAATAATTTCATTATGCATCCTGCCAGCAGCCAGCATTGGCGCTATTGTGGCAATGAAAAATTTGCAAGGACTGTTTCAAAAAATTTTGGGAATCGTGATCATTGGAATCATGATTACCATTTTATTTCCCCCAGTGAATCGACTCTCGAATAGCCAGGTCAATAACGATTCATTCAATCCGTGGCTGCTATATCTTACCATGTTTGGCATCGGCTTTTACGGTGGATTCAGTCAGGCGGGAGTGGGTTTTCTGATGAGGAATCTGATTATATTTTTTTATTGCTGGATCGAGTTGAAAGGCTTTTTTAAACGATCGCTGAGCCACTCCATTCACTGCAA
>Ga0209636_10006273_pt1 | contig 12143 bp, 9 predicted proteins | sample DeeMarSWOR152_54_FD_187464 | JGI IMG/M metagenome (GOLD analysis project Ga0209636, IMG submission 187464) | Marine sediment microbial communities from White Oak River estuary, North Carolina - WOR-1-52-54 (SPAdes) (version 2) | ecosystem: Environmental > Aquatic > Marine > Intertidal zone >...
CCTGAGACGTTGAAGATGCCACAATATCATCAAACATAATATAGGGTTGGAATAGTTTCACTATTCGCTAATGGCTTTTATTGGTAACAGTGCCGCACGTGCGATGAGTCTCTCCGCACTTTAGCTGTGCGTTGGTGAGCAGCCTATAAAAGCTGAAGTGTAAGCAACCTAGAAAACTTCTGATCTATTGGAGTTGTTCTATGTTGAAGAGAAGCGAGCCGAGGATTACACGAGTAGGCAGATTACGTAATCGGAGAACTGTCAATGAAGCTATCAATATTCTTTGGCAGGTTGTAGATGAAGCGAAGATGTATTTGGAGGATCCGATGTTGACCTCTGAGGAGAAGCGGCGTTGGGCTAAGACTTTGGCTGACACGATAGGTGTTTTGAATAAGCTTTTGGCCAGTCAAGGGGGAAGCCAACTTGAAGATGAGGATTTGGGCTCTTTGTTGACTAAGGTTCCTAGGAAGTTTCGGCGTACTGTGCAGAGAAGGGCGCTAATGTGGAGAAGGAGAAGTTCCTAGAGCGCATACTTACTGACCTAAAATATGCTGCGTCTGTTGCAGAATCGCTGATTGCGCGACCGAGAGCTTTGCGGGAAGTTATACGGGATGAGGGAGTTGCCAAGAGACTTGTTGAGGATCCTGTGTTTTTCTCGGTTTTGATGTGTAATGATAAGTGGCTTGTGGATGCGCCGGATCATCAAAGGCTTTTGAGGGATATGAATGTGAGGCAGGTTGCGGTTTGTGGTCGTGGATGGGGTAAATCGTTGGTTTTTAGCCGTAAGAATCTGTGGCTCATTTATACGAAGCCCAAGGTTGAATGCTTGATCATATCTAGCACGCAGCGTCAGAGCATGATAATGTTTGACTATTGCTATCACACTATTCAGTTGAATCGTCTTATGAGGGAGATGATTAAGCATCCGGGCACGACGCGTACTACTATAAGATTGAAGCCGTCTTTGGGTGGAAGGCTTGTTGCGTTGCCTTGTTCTCCTGATAAGCTCAGGGGTTTTCATCCTGACTGGGTTTTTTGTGATGAGGCTTCTATTATTCCGAGTGAAATGATTACGTCGGAAATAATGTTGATGCTGACGAAGCCGAACTGTCACTTTGTTATGAGTGGGACTCCGAAAGGCTTTGAACACATTTTGCGTAAGGCGTTTCGAGATGAGAAACGTTATAGTGTGCACCATTACGCGTCTTATGAAAGCCCTCTGGTGAGCAAGGAAAGGCTGATGGATTGGAAATTAGACATGACAAAGGAGGAATGGATCCGTGAGGTTGAAGCGGAGTGGACAGAGTTAACGAATGTCTTTTTCCCAATGGACTTAATTATAAGCTGCGTAGATCCTGAGCTGGGCAGTTCCGATTCTCCTAATCGGTTTTTACAGGATTTAGAAGAGATTGGTTCGAGGAAACTTCGCGGGTCGTTTTACGCTGGCTTAGATGTTGGGAAGCAGGTGGATCACAGCGTGTTGGCTGTGGTGCAAAGAATCAATGGCAAGCGCAGGCTAATCTATAAGCATCAGTTTCCTTTGGGAACGCCTTATCCTGATGTAATTGGTCATGTGGCGAGGGCGAATCAGGTTTTCGATTTTGTGGGTATATACGCGGATAAGACCGGAGTGGGCGATGTGATTGTGGACGAGATGGATGAGATAGGGATTTCTAACGTGGAAGGGCTGCTCTTTACAGATCGTTCGAAGGAGGAGATATTGACGTACTTGAAGTTGTTGATGGAGCAGAAGAAGCTTGGTATATTGGCTGATGATGCGGAATTGATTGCGCAAATGAATGAACAACAGTACGAGTATTTGCAGCCGAAGACAGCGCGAGAACGCATTCACCTGAAATTCTGGCATCCGCCCCGCAGGCATGACGATCAGCTGTTTGCTTTAGCTCTTGCTTGTTATGCCAGCAGAGAAGAAGAACCTACGCTTGTAGTAGTTCCTCGTTAACTGGTTAGATCTCTTTATCTAGGGCTTTGTTTCAGGTCTTTTGGAATGTTTTCGTCAGTTTTTCTATGAGATCTAATGGTGTGTCAAAGACTTGGGAAAGCGGTCCAAGCCCGCTGATCATTTGTTTCAGGTTTGTTATATCATATGGGTTTAATGCTCCTATCAGTGGGGCGGCTATTAGGTAGATTCCAAAGAAGATTATTCCGCCGACGATCATGTTTATCCAGTCAGCGGTAGGCAGTAGGAAGACGATCAGATAGGTGATAACGCCAGCGATTGCTGCCGCAGCAAGTATTCTGGCTGATGATTCCCAGTCAACTGTGACACCGAAATGTTTTTTTATCCACCATAGTCCTGTGGTTACGCTTGGAATTGACGAGGCTAAGGTTGCGCCTATTAAGCCTGTGACTCCGAATCTAGGAATGAGGAGGAAGCTTAGAGGGATTCCAGTTGCTAATTGGATTATGATTAGACTCATAGTGACTGTGGTTTTTCCTTGACCGTTTAGGAAGTTTCCTATGCTTAGATTTCCGAGGGCGGTGTACAGATAGCTGATAACATAAAGGGTGAGAAACAGTGGAGTAGACGTGTATTCTTCCCCAAAAAGCGTGAAAACAAGAGGCTCCGACAAGACCATAATGGCCACAGTAGCAGGTATGGTTAAGAGAGACGCGTATTTGACCGAGGATTGAAAAACAGTTCTAAGCGTTTCCATCTCCTTTTCCGCATTAAGTCTGGAAAAAACGGGAAAAAGCACAGTGGATATGGGTATCGTGAAAAAGGTTATTATTACTGCGAACTTCACAGCTGCCTGGTAATTGCCAACCATGAAGTCCGTGCAGTAGATAGCTATCATGAGATTGAGGAACTGTAGTAGGAAGCCTGTCAGTATCATTGTAATAGATAAAGGGAAACCGTATCTAAACATGGTTTTGAAAGTCGCTGTGAGACTGCTCTTGTCGTCTTTTTCGCCTTGGAGATTCTTATGAAAGATGAAGTAGGTAATTAAAACGCCGAGTATACCTGCTATGATGAACGATGTTGTATGCCCGAGAACCGCGCCAAGGGTTCCGTACCCTAAGAAAGCAAGGAGAGGACCTACGGAGCTTTTGATGATAGATTGAATGATCATTGTCATGCTGGTAAGTTCCATTCTTTCGAAGCCTGTGAATGCGGATTGAGCGGCGGTCGTAAGTCCACTGGCAAGTATAAGGATGGATGCGATTCCGATTGACTGTTGCAGCTCTGGTCTGTCGAACACGTTTATGGCTAGGAAGCTTGTTAGTAGAAAACAGATGATGGTTAGAAACGTGCCTAGGACTGCTTCAAAAAGTAGTCCGGAAGCTAGGACGCTTTTCATTTCTTTTGTTTTATTCGCTGATTTGTATTGGGCTAAATATTTGATCATAGAGAAGTTTATTCCCCAGTCTCTGAACAAGCCGATAAGTGTTGCAGGTATGAGAGCGATTGCATACAACCCGTATTCGTCTGGAGTTAGTAATCGTACTAGAATTATGGTTCCAAGTGATGATATTAGGCTGGAGAGTGCTACGCCCAGAAACAGGTGGAATCCACCTCTGGCTGTTGTCTCTCCCATTCTGATAGCCTTAGTCATTTAGTCTCGCCTAGTCCATTCTTTCTAGTCAATGAATTATAGAAGGTTACAGAAGGTTCTAATTTAGATTACCTTTGTGTTAAATGAAGAAATTCGGCTTTTCTGGGTCTTGATAGTCCGAAGTGCAGTATGTTTAAAAAAAAGAAGGTTAGGGAGGGGATCCCTTGATGAGGTCTATGATTCTTTGTGCTTCTGCTGTTAAGTAATCTGTTTGTTCGGTTGTTAATTTAGTTCCTCGTAAGGCTTCAGCTTGGTTTATGAAATCCATTAACTTGTGTATTGCTCCATTCTCGTTTTCTTTGTCAAGCAGAAGAATAGCTTCGTCTAGCTTAGATGTCAAACTGCTCTCAGTTCCCTCAGGCAAGTCCCAACTTTGGATGGTTTCAATCAATTCTTGTATTGCTTCTTGTGGATTCTTGATCCTTATGATGTGTGCAACTGGATCACTCACTTGGCCTTCATCGTCAGTAACAACAAGTGTTACCTCGTAAGTTCCAATCATTGTGTAGGTGTGGAGTGGGTTCTGCTCCGTAGAGATTGTTCCATCCCCAAAGTCCCATAACCACCCTACTATTACTCCTCCATCAGGATCGTAGGAGTCTGCTCCTCTGAAGGCTATTTCTTCGAAAACGTATCCTTCTGTTGGAGCCGTTACGACAGCTACAGGCGGGTACTCGAGTATGACTTCAACTGTTCCGTCAACATAAACATTGTCGGCGGTGTCTGTTTCATTCTCAACTACGCTTGCTTCTGCCTTTATGATGTAGCTCCCGACATAGACTTCTGTGGTGTTCCAGCTGAAGGTCAGAGCAATCTCTGCTTCAGGAGCTAGATCCGTTACTGTTTGGTCGCCAATAGCAGTTGAGTTGGCATATGATGTAACGGTGAGAGTTTCTGTCTGTCCTCCCTCGTTTTTGACAGTTGCGGTGATGTTGACTAAATCTCCTTGAAGCACTTCTGTGGCTGAAACTGTAACGTTGGCTACTGCTACGTCGCGCACGCCCCAAAGATACATGAGTGGGTATCTGTCTTGGTTCATTGGGTCAATGATGTATTCGGTGTCTCCTATTCTGTCACTGCCTGGTTGGTCTTGGTCTGGTCCGCTGTATAGATCAACGCCATCGTAGTCGCTCCAATAGTTTCCACCAGAAGGATAGCCATCATCCCAAACATTTGTTGAGCTTTCACTATACGCTTGTACAGTGTTATCCACGAAGTTATTATGGTAAATAGTGTTGTTTGAGGAATAATAGAGCCAGATGCCATTGATGTTTTCTGTTATTTTGTTTTCAGAAAAGCTGTTGTAGTACCAATTACCGAAGAGCCCGATGCCATGTCCGTTGTTTTGAGCTATGTTGTTCCCAGAAACCGTGTTATACATTGAATAATAGAAGATCCAGATGCCATGTCCGTTGTTTTGAGCTATGTTGTTCCCAGAAACCGTGTTATTGTGTGAAACCGAACCCAGCCAAATGCCAGTTCCGTTGTTTTGCGTTACGTTGTTCCCAGAAACCGTGTTATAGCATGAACCCGAACCCAGCCAAATGCCAGTTCCGTTGTTTTGAGCTATGTTGTTCCCAGAAACCGTGATATACATTGAATACTCGAAGAGCTCGATGCCATGTCCGTTGTTTGTTATGTCGTTTCCAGAAATCGTGATATACCATGAATCCCCACTGAAAATGCCATACCCGTTGTTTGTTATGTCGTTTCCAGAAATCGTGTTATAGCCGGTATACACAACAACCCCGATGCCACACAGGTTGTTTGTTATACTGTTTCCGACGATGCTGTTGTATGAAGACCACCAGAGTAGGGTGATACCATACCCGTTGTTTGTTATGTCGTTTCCAGAAATCGTGTTATAGTGTGAATCCGAACCGAAAATGCCATCTTTGTTGTTTTGCGTTATGTTGTTCCCAGAAACAGTGTTGCTTGAAGACTCATCGAGTAGGACGCCATACGTGTTGTTTGTTATGTCGTTTCCAGAAATCGTGTTATAGCATGAACTCCTAAGGAGACAAATGCCAGTCACAAATCCTTTGATTTTTGTCCTTTTGATTGTCACGTTGCTTGTACTGCTTAAGCTAAACCCGCTTCCACTTCCGGAGCCTTGAAGTGTGTATCCGTTTCCGTCAATTATTATGTTGCTTCTCTGAACCACAATCTCATCATTGATGTTGTCAGCGAAGTTATAAGTAACATTGTCAATGCTCCAGATAGGTGCTGAATCAGGGTCAACACTCCCGTCAGACCTAATATAAATGGTTCCGCTTGCTTTGACTGGTTGAATGCCAGATGCCAATATTAACACGCCTATTAACAGCAATGTCAGCATTGTTCTGAATACAATTTTCTTATCCATTTTCCATTCTCCATTGTAGTCTACTACATATGTTCATCAGATTTAAAATTTTTGAAACAATCTTATGTAAACCAATAATACTAATGCTAAATGTTACCCAATAGGACATTGAGTTGAGGTTCAATCTGGACAACAAGATAGATTTGGGTCTTGCAAAAGACATAGCCCCAAAATCTCTGTTATTGTATCCGACTTAGTCTATTCGGTATTGATTTGATCTGTCTGGCTATAGTTTCCCTTTTGGCGAACATATAGAAGAAGAGCACTAGCCATGTGATGAAGAGGACATAGCCTAAATACCAGTGTATTTCTCTTCCTGCTTCAAATCCATAGAATTGATACGACAGGAAAATTGTGGCGATTCGAATAATGTTTGTTAGCAATGTGCCGCAAATACCTACGATAGCCCATAACAATTTTGTTCGGGGCTGTGCGGTTTCTTCGAGAAGGAAGACGACGAGTATTATGGAGAAGACTATGCTGGAGCCGGCTACGCATCCCCACGTAAAAACGTTAGGAATAGACCCGCTAGGGGTGTGTATAGTGATGATGTCTGGGTATTGAGTTGTGACGCTCATTCCCAGAGTTTCTAGAATGAAGCTCATTAATGATACGAAATGGTTAATGTAAGGACTTAGCAGAGGTTCTAGCCAATCGAACAAAAGGGAGTTCAATGTGGCTGCAACGATTAGGAACAGGGACGAGAGAGCTTCTCTTAAGGCAGAAATTTCGAAAAAAGCAATGAATAGGCCGATAATAAATGTGGCGTAATTAGCTACGTTATAGAGTGTTGCTTTTGGGAATAGATAGACCAGCGGGTAGTAGACGAAGAAGCTGCCTAGAACTACTGCTACTCCCATGATTTTTTGGACATTGTCTGCTTTATCGCGAGAGAAAAGCTTGTCCTTCTTTAGAGTAAGTAAAATGAAACCGTATGCTGGGCTTATAACAGCGAACGGCCATCCAGGTTGATAATATACGATTAATATTAGTGGAGCAAAAGCAAGTAAGTAAAAGATTTTAGCTCTGTTGCTCGGCGAGAAAAGATTCTTGAAAAATCTTGACATGATTCGATGGCCTCTTTTATGCAATGGATGTCTCTTTGGTCATTACTTTCTTCACTATATAATTAAAATGTTGACGGAAGCAAATTTACATATCGGTTCAATAATAGAAGACGACTTGATCAGAGTTACGAGCTTATTTCACTTTTCAGTTCGGTTGCATTTAAAAATTCGAGTGGAACCAAGAGTTTTTTGGATAGCTCCGTTAGCGTCTCTAAGTTGTTTTCAAAGATGCGGAATCCCTTGGGTTTGAAAAGTTCGATCGGATGAAAAACTGCTACGAGGTTTGTGAGGCTTCTTGGGTTTTGCTGGGCTTGTTTAAGTTTCTGTTCTGCTATGTGTCTGAAGTGTGTATCTGTTATGTTTGCTATGTAGCTGTGTTGAATTTGCTTGGATTTGATGTCTGTGCTTTTGAGCCTATTTTTCCGTAGGCTGAGTGGCGCTAATCTTAGTGCCTTTTCGGTGAGGATTTTGGTTCTTTTTTTGGGTGCTGTTGTCACCGGGATTACAAGTATTTCCAGACCTTGTTCGTTCTTTTTTGATGGTCTTCTGTAGTCTTGCTGTGATGGGTGGTAGGGTTGCTCAGTGGTTACAGACCAGTCGTAGCTGTTGAGGAAGTGGCTTCCTCTCTCATCTGGGCTACCTGAACGTTCGAGTCCTGGGGTCGCTGATAGATCGACTTGTAGTCCAAGGTCGTTCATTTTTTTCATTGTGAAGTTGTTGTGGAAGCCCCAGCCCATTCTTACGCTGCTCACATGTTTGGTGATTTTGACAAACTCTTTGTGTCCATTCTCGAGACAGCGATTTATCCATGCATTTTCTGAAATCTCTTGATACCAACACTGGTTTTTTTTGCTCCATCTCCAAAGATGAGGATGCCAAGCAATTTCGTCTCCTTGCTGCTCTAGTTTTTTCCACAAGTTCGAGAAGTTTCGCAGTGGATAGGCATAATCGTCAAAGATGATTTTCAATTGTTCGTCGGATCTTACAAACCATGTGACTTTGGCGCTATTTGATTCATGGTCTTGTACTGAGTTGCAGGTTTCCTTTATTCTTGAGATGTTTTCAATGCTTTTCCAGCCTAGCTTTTCTTTGTACACGTCAAATCTGGTAGCTTCGATGTTGTATCCGAGAATGTCATGATCAACATCGCAGCAGATGACAACTTTCAACATTTGCTTATTCCTCTGAGAGTTTTATCCATAAAAACACATCCATACTGTCTTCTCAAAGCTTAAACTGTTGAAGATAGCTATGCGATATGCTTGAGGACTTTTTCACGGTAAGACTCGACAGAAAATCCTGCTAGAACCTCCTTTGCATCTTTTCCTATCTGTTTTCTTAATTCTGCATCTTCAATCAAACGCTCAATCGCATCAATCAGTGTTTTACTGTCTCTGATAGGAATGACAAAAGCATTGTCACCATCAGAGACCAGCTCTTTTGTAGGGCCTACTTCTGTAAATATTGTGGGCAGTCCTGATGCCATCGCCTCTAGGACGGAAAGGGCGTAGCCGTAGCTCACTGTTATTGGATATACGAAAATGTCCGATGCATTAAGCACATGGGCAACCTCTTCTGAATAGAAGAGTGGTCCTAGAAACTGCACGTTGCTCCCATAGGCTGCGATCTTCTTAGCGAACCAGTCTTCAAGCGGTCCATGTCCAGCAACTAGGAAGCATACTTTTTTGTTATATTTCTCTATGAAAAACTTCATTGCATCTAGAAGATAGAGTAGCCCTTTGTCTTTGCTTATTCTTCCGATAAACGTGACGACTACATTGTCCTTGTTAATTGCCAATTTGCGTCTGATTTTTTCTTTCTCAGCGGAGTTATATTCCCTGAAAACAGTTGTATCGATAGGAAATTTATACATAACCATTTTTGGACTTTCTAAACCTTTGACGAGAACACATTGTTTCATTTCTTGACTATAAACAAAGAACTTGTGGCAGTGTCTGAGAGCGAATCTATTCGCGATTCTGAGCAATTTTGTGTAAGTAGCGTGCAAGAGGCCGCTACGAAATCTGTTCACCTCCCTTAGGAAGCTTGGGTCGTGTAGGAACATCATGGGTCCGTAGTCAAACAAAAAGACACGCGCATTTGTGATTTTTCCAACAAGCGTTGCAAATAAAGCACTGGAGATAGCATCTTGCACTAGAAACCTTTTAACACCTAGTAGTCTTAAGGCGAGACACCATATTATTCCAGACAACTCATACAGGAAAAGCGATGGCACATGCCATGGATTGATGAGCAAATTCAACCTAGGATTCAAAGCGGTGTTGTAATGAGTGAAACTCCGTCTCTCATCCTCTATCAGCTTTATACTCAAGAGTCCAACTTCGTAGCGTTCGCCCAGGACTTTGGCAAGTTGCCGAATCATGCTTCCCATGCCGCCGAGAGAGAAGTAAACGGAGGCAACTATGCAGACTTTTTCTCTAGCCATTTTGCCAGTTTCCAAATGCCTACCTCTAGTGTTGTTGAGGGGCTAAATCCGTAGAGAGTTTCCATACGCTCATCATTAGAGTAGAAAGTATCATATTCTATAGGCCACCCTCGATAGATCAGTTTCGCATTTTCTTGCCCGAATATCTTAGCTACCTTTCGAACAAGCTCTTCGATTGTTAAGGGATTTCTAGAGGAAAAGTCAACTGTTACGTTTCTAACATTTGATTTTACAACAGAAAGTATACCTTCCACCGCATCTTCTACATACATAGCGTCTATGAAGTTGTTTCCGTCTCCGGCCAAAACAAACTCTTGACTGTTTCTGAAGTGGAAAGTTTTCACTAACCTTGTAAAGATTTTTCTTGGTAGTTCATTGGGACCGTATGCTCCAAAGAATCTCAGGATAACGTAATTGGTGATACTCCCCTTCTTTTTGAAGAACGACACGTAGTTTTCGCACGCAAGTTTAGAAACTGCGTACGGGAGAGAAGGGCTTACGGAGAAGTTGGGAGAGACTGCGCCTTTGTGATCTTCGTATACTGCTCCTGAGGACATGAATAACAATTCTTTGGTCCTTGTAGCTTTTATCGTATTCAATAGTGTCATCACGTTCAGTTGCAGATCTTTTTGGGGATTTTCCGTGCATAATGTCAGGTCGGTGTTAGCAGCAAGATGAATCATACAATCAAAATCATTTCTCAATTTCTTTCTTGTGTCTGATAAATTGTTGAGGTTAACTTTAACTGCTTGCACATTATGCAAGGCTTTCTCCGTAATGAATTGTGTGAAAGTTTTGCTTTTATTGTATGTGGCAACCACATTCCATTTCTTGGGAATCTTTAGCAATAGGTTTCTTCCGATAAACCCGGAGGCTCCTGTTATAAGCAATCTCATTTTCGACCACTACATTTATTGGTATACCAAGTCACTGTCTTTTTTAGTCCTTGTTCTAGCGAGGTTTTTGGAATGAAGTTGATGAGTCTCTTTGCTAGCGATGTGTCAGCGCAGTGCCGTCGGACATCGCCTGCTCTGGGCTTGTCATAAATAATGTGACTTTTGCAACCCGTTGTTTTCATAATCATAGCTACAAGTTCATTTATGCTGGTTTCCACACTTCGACCTATGTTTAAAATCTTCCCTCGTGTAGCCTTGGTTTCATAGACCTTTATTGCAGCTTCTGCTGTATCTTCTACATAGATAAAATCACGTGTCTGTTTTCCATCGCCGAAAATTACTGGTGGTTCACCGTTTAATGTCTTCAGGATAGTTGTGGGAACTACGGCTACGAAAGTTTTCTCGTTTTGTCGTGGTCCAAAATTATTGAATGGTCTGATTATTGATATGTCGTTTCCATAACTTTCGTAGTACGACATTACGAGGTGGTCTGCCGCTGCTTTGCCGGCTCCATAAGGCGTGGTTGGTCGAAGCGGATGATTTTCATCCATTGGAACATATTTGGCGGATCCGTAGACTTCAGATGATGAAAAATGTACTAAGGTTTTAAACATGTCTCGCCTTTGGATTTCTAAGAGATTAGATGCTATTTTTGCTGATGTATAGAAAACACCAGCTGGGTCAGTAAAGGAGACAAATAGAGGCTTCACGGCGAGATTGAATACTACATCAATATTGGCTTCTCTTGCCAATATTCCTTTAAGAACGTCGTAATCAGCAGCGTCTTTTTTGTATATTTTCAGCTTCTCGCCAACTTTTCGTTTCGCATTAATCAGGTTTTCCATCCTGCCAGAGAAGAAGTTGTCTACGACAACAATTTTTTCTGTTTCATGCAGAGCCATTTTATCAATTATCCAGCTTCCTATAAAACCAGCACCGCCAATCACTATAACCTTTTTACTTTCAAAAGACAAGTGTTGTCACCCACGCAAGAAAAAGGCTTCTTCGGTATGTAAATTCAGCTCGTTTAAGTGAATAACACGTGAAATAATTGAGAATAAGAATTGGTCGCTCACTAACCGCCCTTCAATTCAATTTTCATAGTAGAATATGCGAAGCTTTTCTTCCCCTTCATAATAGAAGATTCCTCCTGGAAATGTTTGGAGACCATTTTGTTGGGTTTGTTGGATTACGCGGTTGTATTCCTCTTCGCCCATGCGTGGTTTTTCAATTATGAAGTAGGCAACTACGGCGTCGTTGTAGGCCATTGCTTCTTTCATCGTTTCGATTGACGAGTTCCTTCTCATGTCAATGAATAACCTTACGCCATCAGGATCTTTACAGTGGAAATAAAGGGCGTTCGGGTTGACGGTTCCCACAATCATGTGCCCAGCAAATATGATCCATTGGTCGCCAATGACAACATACGGTTTGGCTGAATTCTTCTCAATGAACCTAACAGCCTCGAGTTCATAAGAGGTTGTTTGTAAAGGTCCGTAGCGAGGGTAGGCATAATAGAAAGAGACTGTAATCCAGCCGCCTAATGCTAAGATAATTAACAAGTATAATCCGATTCGCCGTATCTGCTTGGTTGAAAAGGGAATGCCAATTGTAGGGAATTGCCTATGTAAGAGGGAGAAAGCATCGGTGACGATTATTGCTATAAAGGGGACTGTTAGAAAGTCTCTGAAAACCCACATTCTTTCTTCGGTGAAGGGAACGTTTGTCAGGAAAAGTTTGAGGATTCTGTAGTCGGCTTCAACTAGCAGAAGCCCTGTGAAGAGAAATATT
>Ga0209636_10006274_pt1 | contig 12142 bp, 8 predicted proteins | sample DeeMarSWOR152_54_FD_187464 | JGI IMG/M metagenome (GOLD analysis project Ga0209636, IMG submission 187464) | Marine sediment microbial communities from White Oak River estuary, North Carolina - WOR-1-52-54 (SPAdes) (version 2) | ecosystem: Environmental > Aquatic > Marine > Intertidal zone >...
TCCGGGTTCGGTGACTCCAGCTCCAACCGCGGCGCATGTAGTATCGTTGGCCCCGATCACAACCGGGACTCCCGGAGGAAGCCCCGCCTTAGCGGCAACTCCCTTGTCGAGCTTTCCGACAACAGTTTCCGACATTGCAACGTGGGGAAGCTTCTCCCGCGCAATCCGCAGGTCTGCAAGGATTCCGTCATCCCAGTCCCCGTATCCCACCGTATCATAGAGGCCGGTAAAAGAGGCATTGGAAGGGTCTATGAAAAATGCGCCGGTCAGGCGTTTCATGAAAAAGGTTACTCCGTGCCCGAAGACCACATCCTTTCGATGGTAAACCGAGGGCTCGTTTTCCTTGACCCAGAGGAGGCTTGTAAGCGAAATCCCGCCTGGAATGGGGAGATTGCCGGCAATGCGGAGGAATCTCTCCTCGCCCACGCGATCCAACGCCCACAGGGCCTGGCGATAGCTTCTCCGATCAAGGTGGAGAATCATGGGGCCGAGGGGTTTCCCCTCGGCATCCATGGGTACGAGGGAGGGGCAGAGGGTGGAGAAGGAGATGCCTTCTACCTCTTTTGCCTCCGTCAATTGGCCACACGCTTTGATGAAGGCATCCCAGAGCACCTCGGCATCAATTTCAACCCAGGTCTTTGCCTTTACCCGGGGATCATAGGATACTCGTTGCACTTCGAGCATGGCAAGATCACGATCAAAGACGCAGGCTCTCAGGGATTGCGTTCCGGCATCGATGGCTAAGATTCGATTCACCACATTCCCCTTCGTGATTTAGTGATGTACCTTGCCTCAGCCGGGGGATTATTTTTTTCGAGGTTGATGGATAGAAGCCTTGCTCCAATCCAAGGCGGCCTCCATGATCGCCTCCGAAAGCGTTGGATGTCCCTTTACCACCTCGGCCAGATCTTCTATGGAAGCCTCAAGGTTTATGGCAAGGGCGCATTCCGCAATGAGCTCTGTGGCATTTTCCCCGAGAATATGGACTCCGAGTATCTCCCCAAGCTCCTTTTCCGCAATGATCTTGACGATACCCTCGGCTTCACCCATTGCCACCGCCCTGCCGCTGCTGCGATAGGGAAATCTCCCCACCCGAATTTCTAAACCACCCTCTCGGGCATCTGTCTCCCTCATCCCTACCGAGGCTATCTCAGGGATGGCGTAAACACAGCTGGGTATTCTGCGGTAGTCTATTTCGCGCGACCGTCCCATGATGTTCTCCGCAGCGATAATCCCCTCTGCCGAGGCCGCATTGGCAAACATCATTTTTCCAACTACGTCTCCAACGGCATACACCCCGTCCGTACTGGTCTCCATTTTGGCGTTTGCCGCGATAAATGGTCCTTCCATCTTCAGGCCGATGGTTTCGAGGCCAAGTCCTTCAGTGCACGGTATTCTCTCTGTGGCTACCAGCACCTTTTCCGCTGTTACCTGACCTTTTTCCCCTGATCCCTCCTGAACTTCCACCCTAACCTTACCCTTGTGGGATGAGGCCCCGAGTACCTTAGTGTCGGTCAGGATCCTTATGCCTTCCCCCTCGAGGACCCTCTGGACCCTCCTGATGATCTCGTCATCCTCGGTGGCGACGATTTTTGGAAGCATCTCCACAACCGTCACCTGAGTGCCCAGTCCGTTGAAGATAGTGGCAAACTCGATCCCAATGGCTCCTCCGCCAATGATCACCAAATCCCGTGGTATTTTCCGGATATTGAGAATGTCGTCGGTGGAGAGGACCTTTCCCCCGTCAATGGTCGCGGTGGGAATGGTCCCCGCCTTGGATCCCGTGGCAATGATGATGCTTTTGGCCCTGTACGTCTCTCGCTCTCCGTCCCGGAGGACCCCGATGCTCTTTGAATCCAGAAAGGATCCAGCTCCCCGAACCCACTGAATGCGATTGCTCTTGAAGAGGGTGGCGATACCGTCGACCATGGTACGAACGAGCTGGTTCTTACGGTTCACCATCTCCTGAATATTGAGAGAAAGGCGTTCCCTACCTTCGTACACGGGGGAATTCTTTATTCTCCGAAGGGGCTTTACATCCGATAAGAAGGCCTTGGTGGGGATGCACCCCCTGTTGAGACAGGTTCCCCCGAGATCGTCCTTTTCGATGACGAGGACCCGGGCCCCCATTTGGGCTGCCCTGATGGCCGCCACGTACCCGCCAGGGCCTGCCCCTATCACGGCGATATCATAGGGGGATCCCCCTGTGCCGACTGACGTTGTGGGCGTGAGGGTTGCCATGAATGCGCTCCAACTCCGTGGGTAATGGTACTAGAGTTGGCGAAAGGCGAACGAGGGATTCTCCAGTTTCTTCTTGAGGCTCTGCAAGAAAGCCGCACCAACGGCGCCATCGACGATCCTGTGATCCACCGAGAGGCCACAATTGGCCACTTTTCTCGTCCTGACCTGTCCACCTTCAAGATACAACTGATCCTGCGTCCTTCCCACGGTCAAAATCCCGCTCTGCGGGGGGTTCAAAATCGCTGTAAAGAAACTGATATCGAAGCTTGCCAGGCTGGATATGGTGAAGGTTCCCCTCTGGACCTCCTCTATGGTCAGTTTCCCCCCTCTCGCGCGATCCACCAGATCGACCCTCATCTGGGCGATCGTCCCCAAGCTTAGCTCGTCCGCCCGGGGAATCGCGGGAACAATCAACCCGTCATCCATGGCCACGGCAAGCCCGACGTTTATCTCGGGATGAACGTGAATCTCATCTCCCCTGAGCGTGGCATTGAGCAGCGGATATTCTCGAATAGTCAGTGCCACGGCCTTTATCAGGAAGTCATTGATGGACGGGCGAACCTTAAATTGCCGTTCAACATCCTCCAGAATCATCTCCCGAAGATCCAGCACCCTCTCCATGTTCACATCGATAAAGAGATAGATGTGGGGTGCCGTAAAAGCGCTCTCGGCCATGCGCCGACCAATTACCTGGCGCATTTTGTTCATGGGGATGACTTTTCCAAAAAGGTCTTCTTCTTCCGGGATGGCCTTTGGCTGCTCGGCTGCCCTGAGGACATCCGCCCTCATGACCCGGCCTCGGGTCCCCGTGCCATGAATACCCTCCACCGAAACCCCAAGCCTCGCCGCTTCCTTGCGCGCCAAGGTGGAGACTCTCTGAAGCGGTTTTCGTGAAATCGCAGAAGCCAGGTAAGCCTCCACGTCTTTTTTCATGATGGTCCCATGGGGCCCTGTCGGCCTCACCAGCGAGAGATCCACCCCCTCTTTCTCGGCAAGCTTCCGGGCTGCTGGAACTGCCTTGACGCCCTTTGAAGCCCTCTCGGTCAAAATTACCAACGGGCCTGCCGTGGGCATGCTGGGAGGTGGAGCTTCTTCTCCTTGTTGACGATAGAACTCGGGAACGGCCTCTCCCTCGGCCACGATAACTGCGGCCACTTTCGTAATGGGGACCTCGGATCCCTCCGGGTAGAGAATACATCCCACAATCCCCGATGCCGGCGAGGTGATCTCCGTGGTGACCTTCTCGGACTCTATCTCCAGAAGGGGCTCTCCCTCTCGCACCCGATCACCCTCTGATTTGAGCCACCTCAGGATCTTAACGGTCTCAACAACCACCCCGAGGGCCGGGATAATGACCTCTGTAGCCATACGAACTTCCTCCAACCAACATATTCCTTAACGGCTATTCCTCCACCATGGCCAGTACTTCCTTCGTGATCCGCTGCTCGTTTGGTATCACGAAGTCCTCCAGGATCGGGCTGAAAGGAACAGGGACATCGTAAGAACCCAAGCGCCGTATGGGACTTACGAGGTAATCGAAACCCTCCTCGGCCACTATGGCGGCTATCTCCCCGCCAAACCCACCGGTCTTGCACGCCTGATGGACGACTAGTAACCTCCCCGTCTTCTCGACCGAGGCTAAAATCGTCTTCTTATCCAAGGGGCTGAGGGTCCGAGGATCGATGACCTCGATCTCAATGCCCTGCTTTTCCAACTCCTGGGCCGCATTCAGGGCCTTCGTGACCATCAAGGAAGTGGCCACCACCGTCACGTCCTTGCCCTCCCTCACCACCTCCGCCTGGCCAAAGGGAATCAGGTACTCTTCCTCGGGCACGGGCCCCTTGGCTCCCAACCGAAGGAGCATCTGGTGGTCCAACATGATTACGGGATTGTCATCCCGGATGGCCGTCTTCAATAATCCCTTGACCGTATAGGGTGAGGATGGCATGACGACCTTGAGGCCTGGGATATGGGTAAACCACGCCTCAAGGTGCTGGGAATGCTGAGCGGCTGTGCGCCGCAATCCGCTCACCGTTGTCAGGATGACCAAGGGGACCTTGATGTTCCCCCCGAACATATAGCGAATCTTGGCCACCTGGTTGACGATCTGCTCCATGGCAAGGGTGAGAAGATCGCAGAACATGATCTCCGCCACCGGCCGCATGCCGGTAATCGCCGCCCCCAAGGCAAAGCCAACGATGGCGTTTTCGCAAATGGGGGTATCCCGCAATCTCTCGTCCCCATACTTCTCGTAGAGCCTGCGGTTGGCAACGTAGATCATCCCGAATCGTCCAACGTCCTCACCCATAACAAAGACCCGCTCATCGCGAGCCATCTCCTCGTCTAGCGCCTCAATCATAGCTTCCCCGAAGGTGATCTCTCTCATAACGCTCCCCTTTCCGCTCTACGATTGATGAACTCGTAAAAAGTCAAAAATGGGACGGCAAAGTAAAAAGCTCCAAATGCAAGGCTTCCGAATCTTGAGGAGTGAGGCGTACTTACCAGTACGCCGCAATGACGAAAGATGAAGCGTAACGTAGCCCTTCGGCTTTGCTCAGAGCCATGAGCCTGTCGAACGGCCCTTCGGCTTTGCTCAGGGCCATGAGCCTGTCGAATGGCAGTTGGACTTTTTACGAAGCCGTCATGATTCCGCAAAGACATCTCTTAAGGCATCCTCAGGGTTGGGAAATGGACTCTCCCCGGCAAATCTGATGGCCTCCTCGAGCTCCTTCTGAATGCCCGTTTCCACTTGCTCCAATGCCGACTCCTTTACGCCCTTCTTCAGAAGAACCTTTTTCAAGCGTTCAATGGGACATTTCTTCATCCACGATTCAATCTCTTTTTTCGCCCGATAGTGATACGTGCGGTCGGCCTCCCCCTCGTAATGGCCACGCCAGCGGTAGGTCTTACACTCAATTAAACTGGGACCTCCCCCCTTGCGGGCACGTTCCACCGCCTCTCGAGCGGCCTCGTAAACGGCAAGCACATCATTTCCGTCAACCTTACACCCCTCTATCCCATAAGCCGCCTTTCGGAGGTAGTAGTCCTCGATGGAACCCAGGCGCTGAGCGGCCACTGAGATGGCATACTGATTGTTCTCACAGATAAACACGACGGGCAATTTCCAAGCCGCCGCCAGGTTGAGGCTTTCATGGAAAGCCCCGTTGTTGGCTCCTCCATCGCCGAAGAAAGAGACGGCCACCTGATCCGTACCCCGCATTTTGCTGGACAGGGCGGCCCCAGCAGCTATGGGCATGCCTGAGGGCACGATCCCGTTGGCACCCAGAATGCCCAGATCGATATTCGCAATATGCATGGAGCCGCCTTTTCCGTGGCAGTAGCCCGTTGATTTCCCGTAGAGCTCGGCCATCATGTAGCGCAACTCCCCTCCTTTGGCAATGCAGTGGCCATGGCCTCGATGGGTGGAGGTGATGTAATCATCTTCCCGTAAGTTTGCGCAGACCCCTGCTGCCACGGCTTCTTCGCCGATATAGAGGTGGACAATTCCGGGGACCATCTGCCGGGCATAGAGGTCCATGACCTTTTCCTCAAATCGACGAATCCGTAACATCGCTTGATAGAGTTCCATCATCTTCTTAGGATCTAGGTCCATGTGTTCGCCTCCTTCTTCGCTTCTTCTTTTGCTCGGATAGAACTATTCAAGCCTCCTTGATTCCAAGCATTAGCTGAAGGATATCCTTCCTTTTTGTCAAAAACAGGCAGGCCCTCGCTATTATATCTGGAGTTTCCGTCCAGATCAACGTCCATTTGGCTTGAGTTTCTGGACAATAGTTCGAATATCCCGTTTTGTGCGAAAATCCCTGGCCTTGCTGCCTTTTCGTTAAATGTTCTCCTATGTGCCTTTCTTTTTAGCCGTCGCGCGTGTGGCACCGGTGGAAATTCCTCCATCAATAAGGAGCGTCTGGCCGGTAATGTACTCGCTCGCATCGGAAGCCAGAAAGACAATGGCACCGTCGAGATCATTGGGCTTTCCGGGACGTTTCAGGGGAATGCGATCACAGAGGTATTCCACCCACTCCTTGTTCTCATACAGGACCGCGGTCTGCTCGGTTTTGAACCAGCCAGGGGCAAGGCAGTTGACGGTGATTCCATATATGCCCCAGTCGTCTGCGAGGCTCATGGTGAGCTGTTTTATTCCCCCGCGGCTTGCGCAATAGGGCGCCAGCCCGGCATAGCCGAACACGCAGGTAACCGATCCGATATTGATGATCCTTCCATACCGCCGCGGGATCATCTTCCTGGCCACGGCTTGAGCTACGAAGAACGCGCCACGCAAGTTGGTGTCGAGGACGAGGTTCCAATCGTCCCAGGTAACGTCGAGGGCACGTTTGCGCACGTTGCAGCCCGCGTTATTGACGAGTATGTCTATTTTGCCATATTCCTCGTATGCTTCCTCCGCCATCTCCTGAACGCTCCCATAGTCGCATACATCCAGTTGAAGTGGAAGGGCCTTCCGACCCAAGGCCTCTATCTCGGCTTTGAATGGTCCCAGCGATTCCGGCTTCCGGCTGGTGATGACCAGGTCCACACCTGCCCGTGCCAGGGCCCGGCCAAAATACTGGCCGAGCCCGCGGCTGGACCCGGTTACAATGGCCACTTTCCCCGTTAAATCACAGAAATTTTCGCTCATGGCTCCTTCACCCCTTTGCCCCCTATTTGAATGGATAGTTGACGGGTTGTTGCCCAAATCCTTGGAGCGTAAATTAAAGAATTTTTGGTAACCATTCTTAGTGCTTCGATTCGCAAATACAAGGACGTATTTTCTGGAGCAGGATCTGAGCAAATGCTCACTCAGCACTAAGTCCTGAGTAAATATGTTCGTAATCGAACTTATGAACCGAAGGACTTAGTGAAGCGAAACGGCCGCAAATCCAATTGTTTGAGCCCATAGGGCGAGTTTTGGATTTGCAGTGAAGCGAACTTTAGAATGGTCAAAAATTCTTTTCAGAGAGCGGAATGGGATTCGGGCAACAGCCCGTTTATACTTAAGATGGTCTCAATGACCCATCAGATCTTTCCGATTAAACACGTGAGCGGGTGTCCTTTCCTCGAGAACATCCAAGACCGCTTCGGCTGCACCCACGGCCATGCGGATGGAAGACTCATTAGTCAGGCCGGCGACATGGGGAGTTAGGATAATGTTGCTGAGCGTGGTAAGGGGGGAATCGGGGTCGAGGGGCTCCGATTCAAAGACATCAAGGCCAGCCCCTGCAATAACGCCAGAATCGAGCGCATCTACCAAGGCAGCCTCGTCAACGAGCCCGCCCCGGGAGGTATTGATGAACCATGCAGAGGGTTTCATTGAGCGGAACTCACGAGCTCCCATGAGCCCTCGTGTTTCTCCCGTCAGGGGAACGTGAAGGGTGACGGCATCGGATTGGGAGAGCATTATGCCGAGGGATTCAAATGGTTCCACATCCAGACGTCTGGCCTCTTCCGATGGCACGTAGGGGTCAAAGGTCACCACCTTCATACCGAATCCATTCCGTGCCCTTTGGGCGACCTCACGGCCGATTTTCCCCAATCCGATAATCCCCAGGGTCTTGCCCCAGACTTCCGTCGACAGGTACCGGTAGCGCACAGCGAAATTACCCCCGCGGACCTCCTCATCGAGGAGTTTGAGCTGCTTGCTGAGGGCGAGGAGCAAGCTCATCACATGTTCGGCAACGGAAACCACATTGGCGTCAGGTACATAGCACACGAAGATTTTGTGCTCCGTTGCGGCCTTCAGGTCCACGTTGTCCACCCCTGCGCCAGTCCTGGCGATGACTTGCAGATGGGGGGCCTCTGCGATTATCTCCGCAGTGATTCGGGCTCCGGTCCGCAGAATAATCCCGTGAGCGTCCCGAATGAATTTCCTCAGCGTCTCGGGGGTGTGGTCTGGAGCTTCTACAATTCGGACACGGCCTTCAAGAAGCCGCCGTCCCTCGGGACGAATGGGCTCTGGAAGCAACACGGTCTTCATCTCTCAGCCTCCAACTTCCCTTCCAACTCCGATAAATTGTCAACGACGCAATCCGCTCCCGCTGCCTGCAGCTCCTCGCGGGAGTTATCACCCGTCGCCACAGAAAAGGCCTTGATGTCGGCCCTCTTTGCCATCTGCACATCTAAAACCGAATCCCCCACGTAGCAACACTCATCCCTGTCGATTCCCAGTCGTTCCATCATGATAATAAGGGGATCAGGGGAGGGCTTGGGCTTTCCAATTTCGTCCAAGAACATCGTCTCCCTGAACAGGGTGGCCAGCTCTCTCGGGAAAACCCTGTCGAAGTAATCTCTCCGTGTATTGGAGATGAGGGCAAGCACATATCTCTCGGCGAGGGAAGTTAATACAGCTTCCACGTCGGGAAAGACGACGTTCCCTTTTTCTGCCAGGTCAAAGTAACATCTTGCCCTAACCTTGGATATCTCTTCCCAGGTCTCATCGGGGATATCCCCATAGAGGGGCTTCCTCTTCTGTTCGGGGGAATGGGAGAGGTATTTTCGCACGGTTTCCCTTGCTACGGGGATACCCAACTCCCTTCCAGCCCTCCAGTAGGCCTCCTCGTGAAGTTTTAAGTCATCAACGAGGACTCCATTGTAGTCGAAAATGATGGCCTTGAACACTTGAAACCCATGTGGTGAGATGTCTGAAAACCTCGCTCTTCGCCGCTGAGGAATATTTTTTCTGGGAGAAAACCTTGTCCCTTCGCTCAGTGCTTTGCGGTCTGTTGGCCAAATTCCCCTTCGCTCACTGGAAAGAATCTTGGACCATTCTAACGTTCGCTTCACTGCAAATCCAAAACTCGCCCTCTGGGCTCAAACAATTGGATTTGCAGCCGTTCCGCTTCACCAAGAATGGGTAACCAAAATTCTTTGATGTTCCTCCGGGGAACCCGGCCAACAGCCGGTCCCGAAACGGCAGCCCGCTCACCCGCAGACCGCAACACTATATAATTTTTCGCTCAGAGCTCGTTTTGCAAATCTTTCAGGCCGTCGTAGTTGTTACGAGACAGATCTCCGCGCAACCACTAGTCATCACAGCCCTGCCTTGGTAATTGCCTCCCTGATCAACTTCTTTTCCGCTTCGTTGAAAAAGGGCATTGTGATGGGGGCGATGATCCCGGTAATTTTTTTTGCCATAGTATTCGCTCATGATTTGATGAACTGGGCACGGAAGAAAGAGATCCTTCATCGGAAAAGGGGAAAATCCTGCCCCCGCCCTTTGGAAATATGTCTAAAGGATCGTCCTTGGTCTGTCAAGATCTCTCTATTATTTACTTTTTATAAAGTATTAAAGAGAAGGACGAAATATGCTTTGCGGGAACCCCCTCAAAGGGTAAAATGCGAGATGACTGCGTCACCGATTGGGGAGGGGTGTTATCCATGGAAAGAAACCAGCAATTGGGGGATTTGGCATCGAGGTATCTGCCGGGAGGGGTATGTTCGTCAGCGCGGGTGAACAAGGGAATCAACGGTCCGTTTTATATTTCGCGCGCTAAAGGCAGCAAGGTTTACGATCTCGATGGCAATGAATATGTCGATTTATGTACGTCCTTTGGTGCTGCCTTGCTCGGGCATGGTCATCCGAGGGTGGTTGAGGCAATCAACCAGGCGCTCGACATGGGTATCATGTGTGCCTATGAAAATGAATGGCACGCTAGGCTCGCACAACGCATTGCGGAAACAATCCCCTGCATCGACATGCTCCGTTTCACAATGACCGGGACTGAGACGACATATTACGCCATTAAGCTGGCACGAGAATATACCGGTCGCCCCCTGGTAGTCAAGTTCGAGGGACATTTCCACGGCTTTAACGATTATCTGGCTTACAACTACTGGCCCACGCGAGAAGCCTCCTGGCCTGCAGTTACCCCGGCCGTAGAAGGGTTGCCTGAATACCTGCAACAGGGTGTTATTGTTCTTCCGTTCAACGATTTCGAGCGGGCTGAAGAAACGCTGACTACCCGGGGCGAGGAGATTGCCTGTGTCATTCTTGAGCCCGTCAACTACAACAGCGGGACAATTCTGCCGCAACCCGGCTATCTGGAGCTTCTGAGGCGTCTAACAGCGGAGCATGGGGCCCTGCTCATTTTCGATGAGATTCTCTCCGGTTTTCGCACCGAACCCGGTTGCATGCAAGCGACGTATGGCGTCATACCTGACATTTGCACGCTGGGCAAGGCCGTTGGCGGAGGGACTCCCCTCGGTGTTTTTGGGGGGAAAGGGGAGATCATGGAACATATCGCGCCCCTGGGAAAAGCACAGCACAGCGGCACGTATAACGGGCATCTCTTCGAGATCATGGCGGGAAATGCCTTTTTCGATGCGATTCTGGAGCCCGGGTTCTATGAGGATCTATTGGCGCGTTGCGAGCGGCTCTACGACGGCATAAACGAGGTCATGGCGCACCTCGGTTTTATGGGGCGTGTTCAGGGAAAGGGGGCACGCTTCTCGTTTCTCTTCGGGCCGGTTGCGGAAAAGCAGCTACTGAGAAATTATCAGGATCTCCTTGACAACCAGTGGGAGCTCTTGGATCGTTTTTACAGGGCGTGCCTCCATCACGGCATTTACATCCACACGATGCACCACCATGGGATCTCCTCGGCCCACACCGATGGGGACATCGATAGGATCCTGGAAGGTATCGAGGCAGCCTTACGAGATGTGATGGCTTAGGTGATTCGGGTGGCATGATTGCACCTTACCCTGACTTCATCTGCCCCGAAGTGAGACAACAGCAGCCTTGCTGCATTTTTTTTCTTGACAAAGGTGAATTATTATGATTTTATTACCCCCAAAGTTCAGCATTGACGGAGGTGAGTTCCAGAAGTGATGGGCACGAGAAACATTTTTCGGAACTGGTTTCGTTTTTATTATTTTTGGACGGCAGTCTGCCCATCGCTTAGGGAGGTAGGGACATAGAATAGACTAAATAAATCAACTAAGCCATGGGTAGACCGACTGATGCTACCCATGGCTTTTTTATTTTTTGGCCATGGTAGCAAAAATCGCCATGGCCATTTTTCTTGGAGGTGGATGGGAAATGGTTATTGTGATGAAAAAGAACGCCACAGAGTCTCAAATAGACCATGTCATCACGTGGGTTGAATCCATCGGTTACGGGGCACACCCCACCTACGGCGTCGAACGAACCATCATCGGAGTCGTGGGAAACGACCGAGGCAAGGCGCAGGTAAAGAATGCCGGGTTCCTTCCGGGAGTGGAAAAGATCGTGCCTATCCTGAAGCCTTATAAACTGGCTAGCCGGGAGGCTAAGGAGGAAAACACGATCGTCCGGGTCGGCGATCTGGAAATCGGCGGGCCTGAATTTGTCGTCATGGCGGGCCCCTGCTCTGTCGAGAGTGAGGAGCAACTGATGGAAAGCGCCTATATTGCCAAGAAGGGAGGGGCCCATATCCTCAGAGGCGGTGCCTTCAAGCCCAGAACATCGCCTTATAGCTTTCAAGGGTTAGAAGAGGAAGGTTTAAAACTCCTGGAAAAAGTACGGGAAAAAACGGGCATGCCCGTTGTCACCGAGGTCCTCAATACTACCGATGTGGATGTAGTGGAAGAGTATGCGGATATCCTTCAAATTGGGGCACGGAATATCCAGAACTTCGCGCTTCTGAAAAAGGTGGGGCGCGCGCGGAAGCCGGTCCTTTTAAAAAGGGGAATGATGACGACAATAGAGGAACTCCTCATGTCGGCGGAATACATCCTCTCCTACGGCAACAGTAAGGTCATTCTCTGTGAGAGGGGAATTCGCACGTTTGAAACGGCAATGCGGAATACCCTGGACCTGGGTGCCGTGCCGGTGCTCAAGGAATTAACCCATCTGCCGATTACCGTTGATCCGAGCCACGCCGCCGGTCATTGGAAGTATGTGATCCCACTG
>Ga0209636_10006275_pt1 | contig 12140 bp, 17 predicted proteins | sample DeeMarSWOR152_54_FD_187464 | JGI IMG/M metagenome (GOLD analysis project Ga0209636, IMG submission 187464) | Marine sediment microbial communities from White Oak River estuary, North Carolina - WOR-1-52-54 (SPAdes) (version 2) | ecosystem: Environmental > Aquatic > Marine > Intertidal zone >...
TATTGAAGTTCGGCTTCACAATGACTTTGTCTCCAGCAGAAATGACTTTCTTGAAACCTCCAATCAAATCAACAGCTCTTTTGACAGACTTCTTAACGTCAGGAGACGCCAAAACCTCGCTCACCAACACTTCCCCATCCTTTATAAGGATATTATCTTTATGCAAACAGTCTCCCTCGCGATTCATGTGTAACGAGTTTAACCGTCACAAAAAGGTTCTTGTCCTTGTAAACAGAATTGACTTCTTCTGGAATTTCACGCACATAAAAGGTAAATGGGTGTAATCACACTAACTATTGGGTTAGGACATGTCTGAAGAAAGCCACACAGTGAATTCTATTTCAAGCCGAGAAATGCACACGTTGGAGTTCAACGCTGAATATTTCGGTGTTACGAGACTTCAGCTCATGGAAAATGCTGGGCATAGTGTGGCGTCAGAAATCGCTTCAAGATTTAAGCCAGACAATTCAGTTGCAGTTTTTTGCGGTTTGGGCGGAAACGGCGGGGATGGCTTCGTTGCCGCAAGACATCTTTCTTCAAAAGGCTTCAGAGTCAAAGTCATCCTTGCAGGAGAGGCTAAACAAATCTCTCATAAAGAAGCCCTAGAGAACTGGAAAGCCCTTCAGTTCTTAACAGAAAACATCGTCACTCACGAAGTGTGTGATAGTTCACTCATACCAGAAGTAACCGCGGAAATCGTTGTTGATGCATTGCTTGGAACTGGCACAAAAGGAAGGTTGAGACCGCCCATCTTACAGCTAGTTGAGAAAATCAATGCTTCTGATGCTTTCCGAGTGGCCATTGATGTGCCAACCGGAATAGACGCTGACACTGGTGAAGTCTTGGGTCAAGCTGTGAAAGCCAGTTTGACAATAACATTCCATAAGACAAAAAGAGGATTTGAAAACGCCAAAAAATACGTTGGCAAGCTCGTTGTGAAAGACATAGGCTTGCCGAAAGAATTGGAAAATCTTGCAGGCCCAGGAGATGTTCTATTAGCCATCAAACCACGTCCGCCAAAATCACATAAAGGCGATTTTGGACGTTTACTGGTGATTGGGGGAAGCGAAACCTTTTCTGGAGCCCCAGCCCTTGTGGCTCTAGCCGCTTTGCGAACTGGTGTTGATCTAGCTTATGTTGCAGCCCCGGCAAGAACAGCCTATGCCATATCTTCCATGTCGCCAAACTTAATCACTATAAAACTTGCTGGTGAACACTTAAAACCGACTAACGTTTCTGCCTTGAAGATGTACATGGAAACAGCCAACGCAGTTGTTTTGGGGCCTGGTCTCGGTTTGCACCCAGAAACAAGAGAATTCGTTAAGGCTACTGTTGAGGCTGTTGAAGGCACTGGCAAACCACTGCTCTTGGATGCAGACGGCCTAAAAGCCTTGGCAGAGTTCAAGAAACCTTTAACCGTGCCCTTCGTGCTGACGCCTCACGCTGGCGAATACGCCGTACTAACCGGTAGAAAACTACCAGAGAAGTTTGACGAACAGATTTCAAAGGTGCAAAAGATTGCGGCAGAACTGTCTGCAGTGGTGTTGTTAAAGGGGCCAACGGACATAATCTCTGATGGGAAAAGCTTCAAACTGAATTCCACTGGCAATCCAGGAATGACTGTCGGTGGGACGGGGGACGTGCTTTCCGGAATTGTTGGAGCTTTTCTGGCCCAACAAGTAGATCCTTTTGAGGCTGCTGTTGCGGGAGCCTTTGTCAACGGTGCTGCTGGAGACTTTGTTTTTGAAAAGAAGGGCTACCACATGGTTTCAACGGATCTGCTGGATTGGATACCACGTGTTTTGGATGATCCCATGAGTCACTTAAAGGTGCGAAACAAGGGTGCAGAGACAAGTTGAAATCGTTATTTACCATGCTGGGCAGTGTGACCCCAGAAAATGCACAGCCTTGAAGCTTAAACGTCACGGGCTAGCTCGCTTAGTACGTCAAGTAAGGCTTTTGCCAAAAAGAGCTATTATTCTTAACCCATTCTCGAAAATCGCCTTTTCGCCAGCTGACAGGCAACGCATTGAAGAATTCGGATTGGCGGCCTTAGACTGCAGTTGGGAACACGCAGAAAGTGTCTTGCTAAAACGTGTGAGAGGAACGTCCCGTTGCCTGCCAATCTTAATCGCGGGCAACCCCGTCAACTTTGGTAAACCAACAAAACTTACGACAGTAGAGGCTTTGGTTGCAGCCCTATTCATTGCCGGATTCAGAGAAAAAGCCGACCAACTGCTTTCCGTCTTCAAATGGGGACACACTTTCATCGAATTGAACCAGGAAAGACTGGAAGATTACGCGAAAGCGAAAGACAGCACAGAAATAATAAAATTGCAGGCACGCCTCATCGAAGATATGAAAACGCAATAACGGTTATGCGAAAATGACTGGTGACGAAATCCGAATTGGTAAAGCAAAAATTTGTCTGGTTCAAGGAGACATAACTGACCAAAACACAGACGCAATAGTGAACGCGGCGAATTCAACCCTCATGGCAGGGGGTGGCGTAGACGGGGCAATCCACCGAAAGGGTGGAACGAAAATACTTGAGGAATGCAAAAAAATAAGGGCTATTGAATGGCCGAATGGGCTTCCAACTGGAAAAGCAGTCGTCACTTCTGGGGGCAATTTGAAGGCCAGACACATCATCCACACTGTTGGGCCGATCTGGCGGGGAGGCTCGCAAAGCGAACCAGAGCTTTTGGCGGAAGCCTACCGCAACTCGCTGAAACTGGCAATCTCCAAAGGACTGAAGACCATAGCGTTCCCATCAATAGGCACAGGTGCGTATGGATATCCAATTGAGAAGGCAAGCAGAGTAGCCCTAACAACTGTGAAAGAGTTTCTGGAGAAGGAAAACAGATTAGAAAAAGTAGTGTTCGTCTTATTCACTGAAAGGGACCTAGAAATCTACAAGGAGGCAGCGAAAGAAATCCTATGATCCATGTTCCCCATCAATAATGAACTAGCGAGTTTATTGTGACCCAATGTTCGACAATCTCTTTTTGGCCAGCGACTCAGATGTAATCTGAAATACTTCGTTGTGGACAATACGGACGCCCGTTCCCAAGAAAACACTCAACCTTTTTGTTTTCATGAAAGCATTTATGGAACTTGATGGATATGATAGGGTTCGGCAATCTGAGAGATCGAGAATGATAGATGTCTATATGAAAGAGGTCGAAGGTGTATGGCTTGGCATTGCCTATGTCGGAGAAAAGATTGTGGCTACGGCTCTTGATTCCGATAGGGAAACGACGCTGAAAAGTCTCCTGAGAAGCCTCCCACCCAATGCGGATTATCAGATTATCGAAAAAGGGTCAGACTTCGCGGATAGAATAGCTCTTATCTTGAAGGATGTTCATTCTGGCAAGCAGGAACTGAAAGAGTTTGCTTTAGCCACGGAATACTATTCAGAGCCAGTCGGCAGAGTCTTGAAGGCTGCTGCATGCATTCCGATGGGGTATGTGTCTTCGTATGGTAATATCGCGAAAGTGGCGGACACTGGACCCAGATTGGTCGGGCAAATCATGGCGTCAAACCCTCTATATCCCATAGTCGCGTGTCATCGAGTCGTAGGCGCGGACTTCTCGCTTGTCGGTTATGGTGGAAGAAAAAACCTTGAAGCTCTGAAAGCCAAACTGGCTAGATTGAACAAAGAGTGTAAGGGATTCAGATCAGAAAAGGAGATTTCAATTAGCGGGAGAAAGCTTAAGATATATCCTGTAGAATACGTGATCGAAAAAGCCAAAAAGCATGAGTTAAGCCTTTCTGCAAAGCAGCAACGCAAGCTCACCACTTACTAACTTGGTCGTGAAGATTCATAAGAACGGATAATAAGCGTGTTTCTACGTGGGCTGTAGAAATTCAGTTTCATGTTTCGTACCTTTGATTTGTGGATTTTCTATCATAGCAAATTCCTCACTTTTCATGGGAATTTGCTCGTCGTCGGAGTCGTGGTATGCGTGTGCATTTATGTTCCTCTTGAACGAAAGAGGAAAAGAATAAAGATTTAGCCTCAGCGGCATTTTCTAGGGGAAAGAAAATGGAAATCTTTATCTTTAATAAATGCACGGTCTCGTAGAGAGCTTGAGAGAACAATGAAAAGGTTCTTTCATTTTGCATCTACAGGTCAAAATTCCCAAGAGAACATTTTCCGTCCTCCTTTCTCTTAGGGAAAAGGGGACACTGAGAAAAAAGATAACATAGGCGCGCGCTCATCGAAAACATTCTCTTGTTAGAGGTAAAAAGAAGCGCAGCATAGGTCTTGCTCGTAGAGTACTTTGCAACGTGAAGCTTTATAAGTGAGAAAGTAGTTTGTGTAATTAGGGTGAAAAGCAGTGACTAAAGAACCAAACCTGAAAGAAATCGAAAGAAGAGCATACATGGCTTACCATCAGGATGGCTTGCTTGACATATTCGCTGGCCTGTTCATTTCAGGGTGGGGCTTGGGAATGTTAATGGACATACTCTGGGAGTTCAACTTTGGAGCAATCATGCCTGCCATTCTTATAGCAACGGTGTTGCCAATATGGATCGCAGCAAAAAGAAGAATTACCATGCCCCGCATAGGCTATGTAAACTTCGGAACTCGAGGCTCAAACAAAATTTTCGCACTTTTCTTAGGGCTGATGGTTGCTGGCTTAGGCGTCTTTTTCGCTTTCACTTTTGCTACCTATCAAGGTGGATCGCGGCAGTGGCTGGATTTGATCGTTCAAAATGGAATGCTCATCGTGGGTTTCGGAAGCTTATCTGTTTGTATCCTTTTCGGGTATTCTATGGGACTTAAGCGACTCTACGCATACGGCTTACTAGCAGCGATTGCTCTTGTATTTGGGCACTTCATGGGCATTTTCTTTGCATACATACTAATGGTGTTGGGAATTACAGTAATGGTAGCCGGTTTTGCTTTGCTGATCGGTTTCGTAAGAAAATATCCTCTGAAAGGTGACAAGACAATTGCCGAATAACGACGCTGGCATCCAAGACATAGACCGATTGATACATGAACCAAGTAGGTTGCTGATAATGGCACAGCTCTACGTCGTTCAAAGTGCAGACTTCCTTTTTCTTCAGAATCAAACGCAGATGACACCTGGAAATCTTTCTGCTCACCTCAGCAAGCTAGAAGACGCTGGATACGTTGAGGTGACTAAGGAGTTCATCGAAAGAAAACCTCATACAGCGCTTGCATTGACAAAAAAGGGACGTGCCGCATTCAAAGAATACCGTAAAAAAGTCAAGCAATTCGTTGAAAAGCTACCCGAATAAACTCATTTTTTCCTTCTTCTTTTCTCCCCTAATCTTGCTGTCATGATACAAAACGTAGAACTCTATCACGGCCAGGTACGAATGCGGAATAGAATGGCATACAAAGGGAAAAAAGGGAGAGGTTTTTGGTTCTATCCCTTTGCTTTGTCTCTTGCTTTCAAAAAAATGAGTAGAGCGATTAGTACGAAAACGAAGCCCGTTATGCCTTTAACGTCATTAGGCGAAAGTAGCTCGTCAGCTGAGGTGTAGGTTATCAGTATGGCATCGCCAAGCAAGATTGCAGCGAACATTAAGACAAGTAATCCAACTACGAGATTGTCGATTTTCATGAATAGTTACTTTTGGCGATATCACCTTATAATTCTTTGCAGAGACGCGTTTTAACGTGAAAGCCATGTTCAAGGTTCTTGAGGTCTGCAATAACTCGGTTTCTTTTCGTCGTGTATAGGTTAAAATTCAAGAGAATTTTTCGGGTTTTTAATCGTCGTTTGTAGCGCGCCTAGTGACAATTTGGTGCATTTTTGCAGATTAAAAAAAGGGGGTCTTGTTCGTGGATGTTCTCAACTAGAAGTATTTCTTGGTTGCGAAAGCGGCTATTGTGGGTCCTATAATTATAGCAACGGCGATTAATGCTGCTGCTTTGGGAACGTCTCCTGTTATTCCAAAAACGTCTACTCCCCAGTTAGCAATTCCTAATGCCAGCACAGCCAAGATTATCGCTATTATCAGACCTACTATGCTGATTGAAGTCCTTTACACTAGAAGCAGTCTTTTCCACCATTATTAATCCTCAAGAAGAGCATTTAGGTTGCCAGAATTTAAAACATTTTCGCGCTCGCAACGTGTGAGATCAGTAGTTTATTAGTTGACTGTTGCTGTCGTTGTCCGTTCTTTTCTTCATGTTTGTTGGTTCTGTCACGTTGGTTTAGTTTCTGTCCGTTGCACGTTGTTGACGCGTCGTTGTTGTTGACTTTTTGTTTTGGTGGTCGGCTTTGCGTACCGATTTATAGAGTTAGCGGGCAATTTGTCGGAACGTCCTGATTGTTTTTTACTCGAGTGTTTTTTTGATGGTATTTTTCCATGATGTTTTTTTACTCGGGAATTTTTTGTGTATGAGAAGGCTGTTTGAGTTGTTCAAAGATGACGTTGTAGTTGAGCGCGCGCGCTTGAGAAAAGGAAGTTTTTGTGTCCCATTTGCGGTGAGGAATTGGTTAAGTTGCATTATTTGGGTGTTAGGCGTATTGTTAAGGAAAGGGGTTCACCTGACTATGTTGGTTCTTTCCTTGATGATTTGGTTGATGCCGATGGTTCAGTTAATTGGTGTGAAGCGCATAGCAGTAGCTATGGATAGGATACTGTTAATGAGCGCGGTTTGGTAGTCAATATGCGCGCGTATTTTGAGTAATGCTTTTATTCTTAATGCACTGAGATGATGTTCTGAGGACAAAAAATGTCGATAGAAACTAGCAAAATCTTGGGCGGAGTAGGCGCACTACTGATGTTCATTGGAATTATACCATACATCAATTACTTCGGCGCCATCGAGCTTGTGGGTTTAATACTTGTCATGGTTGCCCTGTACAATTTGGCTAGCCATTACAGGGAAAGCGGCATTTTCAATAATGCACTTTACGGATTGATAATAGGAATAATTGGCGGCGTGATTTCAATAGCAGCAGTTATTATTGTGGTTCTAACTTCGCTAACTGATTTTCTATACACGATCTTCCCAGATTGGAATGGTGACTGGACGGCACTTTCAGGTCTAACCCCTGATACGTCGAATCTTTCTCTGGACAAGATTATGCCTTTCCTTGCAGGAATTTTCGCAGTGCTTATTATCCTCTGGGTATCCTCTATAATCGCAGCATTCTTTATCAGGCGCTCGCTGGGAACGCTTTCAGCAAAATCAGGCGTTGGCTTATTCTCAACCGCTGGATTACTACTACTCATAGGCGCAGTGTTAATCGTCCTTTTCGGCATAGGGTTAATCCTAATCTGGATTTCTGCACTGTTGCTTGCAATTGGGTTCTTCCAGATAAGACCCCAACAGCCACAACCGACAACGTCGGCTGCTACACCAACCTAGGTGCAAAGGCTGACGTCAATCCCTTTTTTCTATTTTTGTGCTACTTGAAGAGAATAATGCGCGCGCGACAGGCGCATTGTCAAGGATAGGGTTTCGCCTGATTATGTTGGTTCTTTTGTTGACGACTTGATTGGCAGTGATGGTGCACTAAATTGGTGCGAAGCTTCTAGCGGAAGCTATGGATAGTATGCGTTAGTTTCTTTGATGCTCGCAGATGCAACAAAAAAGATATAAACTGAAACAATTCATAATAATGCTCTTGGGGAAATTTGTGTCAGGGGCATTGTTTAGCAGACTTGGTTGGATACTTTTGTTCATTTCTCTTGGCTCAGTGTTTATCACAGCTTACTTTCTTCCAGCTATTATGGACTCTCTGCAGCTAGTTTTTCCTGTAGAATGGGTTGAGGCTACTCGTGCTGTTGTTCGAATTACGTTTGGATCATGGGTTGGAACTGTTGCTGTGTCAATTGCTCGAATTGTCATATGGCTTCGCGCTGTATTCTCAATTACCACCATGGACCAATATGCAATCGAACGCAGGGATGTGACGTATGTTCGAGATTTCAACCTTTGGTTGCTTGGTATTATGACTGCTTTAGCGGCTTACATGACAACATGGGTGGTTGGAGATTAGCAACATGACAAACAAATACGTTGTAAGTTGTTATAAACCACCACCACAACTTAAAATCAAATCGGGAGATATCGTAAAAGTTGAGGGCTGGAGAACAGAAAATAAGATACGTGCTGAATCCATTGCGTGCACGGACGGACCTACATGTGGCTGTGATGTACCATCAAAGGCTCTAATTGGAGAAAAGGTCACGCTAAAAGGAAAAGCAGGCAACATAAAATACTCTAGCCTTGGAGTTCAATTCGATCTTATAGACGCGCGCGCTCCTTCAACTTAAAATCTACGTTCTCTTGTCCAAACACATAAAGAGAATTTACTCTTTTCTCCAAGCGCCGCTCGCGCACTTGGCTTGCTAATTGGTAGGTTTAGACACTTCGCGAAACTTGACAGAGGTGAATGGTGACCATGCTTGGTTATGCGCACTCGCCATATCGGCGTTGTGCGGAACGTGGGCATTTGTGAGGCGAAAGCCTCACGAAATGATTTCGGGTTATTTCTTAGCGTGTCTGTCTTCTATTTGCTTAGGTTTAGGTCTTGCAGTAGTTCATCTATGCAATGGGGATAAGCTTTTGAAACATAGGTTTCCGTGGCTTTTTCTCCCATTTTCTTGGCTATTTTATTGCTTACTTTCTCAAAATACTTGTGTTTTTGCTCTAGCCATTGCTTGACTCTTTTAATGATGCGCTCTATTTCAAGAGGGTCTGTGTTGGGAAATTCCTGATAAAGTAGCTCGATTAATGGTTCCGGTTCCTTTTTCATATTGGTTCCTCTTCCTTTTTCTTTTTTAGTCTGATAGGAGGGATTTATCTGCGTTTGCGGAATAGTTGTACTCCTTCGATTGTTGTTTGGTATTGAAATCCAGTTTCTAAGAGTTTTTTGGCTTGTTCAACGGTGGTAGCTCCATCAACAGTCCATTCATCATCGTTGAGGTTGAGTAAGTGCATGTAGCGTTGGGTTGTTTCGAGTTTCTTGTGACCCATTAACACCATTACGGTGTATGGGTTTCCAATGTCGTTCAGTTTTTTGGTGCAGAAGTAGTGTCTTAAGTCGTATAGTCTGATTGTGCGGATTGATGGGTCTTTGAGTTTTTGGGCTAGTGTATTTCTCATTATTCGGTATTGTTTTCCGTAGTGGTCGGGGTCTGTTCCTTTGAATAGTAAGTCGTTTGGTGTTAGGTTGTTCTGTATGATGTGTTCTTGTGATTTTTGTTTTAGGCTTTCGGATAAGGGTAACGTTCTTGGATTGCCTCTTTTGGCTGTTGTTGGGTTGACGGTTTTGTGTTCAAGGTCTAGGTCTTTGACTTTGAGTCTGCATAGTTCTACGGGTCTTAATCCTGTTTCCATGCTTAGTGTTAGCTTCATTCCTAATAGTTTTCCAGCGTCAGCTATGAGCATTTGTATTTTTTCTTTAGTTGGTAGTGCTATGTTCTTGGGTGGTTCTCGGTATTTTGGCATATTCCATGTGATGTCGTAAAACTTTGTGTATTTGTTGTAGGCTATGCAGAGGTTTCTTTTGTATCCATTTGAAACTTGTAGGTTGGCTATGAATTGTTTTACTTGTTCAGGGTTCTTCAAGTTCGCATGACTGTTGAGATAGGTCAATGCTTTGTCGGTGAATCTTATTGCGTAGTCGCTTTTGCCGTTGTTCTTCATTTGGATTAGAACGTTCAAAAAAGTAGGGTGGTGTGTTGCATTTTTGGGCTGGTGTGTTGGTTGTAACCCGCCTTCTGTTTTAATGCGGCATTCGGCTAATCGGGCTACCCGCGCTTCAGGTAGCGCTTCATCAGCGTCTGTTTGCCCTTTCCACTTGCAGGACGGCCGTTTCACCGTTTCGCACCCAGCATTCTCAACAACTCAGCATGCTTCATTGGCACCTGCTGGATGGACGTTTCGTTTCTGCTCCGGAGCCAAGGCTCTCGCCTTACGCCTTGCGGACGTTGCAGTTCTACACGTGGGGCGGAGTTTCCTCAAGGCTCACTAAGAGCCTCGAAAGCCACACACCAACTCGCCAGCCCAAATACAATGACGTGACAGCCAGCAATAAGAATTTTGGAAACCTTATTTTGCTGCATGCTTGTCTATGGTGTAGATGAGGATGGAGTCATGTCTAAACGTGTCATCTTAGTGACAGGAACACCTTGCGTTGGAAAAACCTCTGTTGCCCACCTGCTTGCTTCTAGACTTGACGCTTTCTACGTGAACTTAACAGAGCTAGCTCTGCACAAAAATCTTATTTCAGACAAAGACGAGGAAAGAGACTCCATAATTGTTGACGAAAGTCGCATGCGACACAAGATCCATGAAATCGTTGAAAATTCGGACAAGAGTAAATTCATTGTTGACGGTCATTATGCTGTCAGTGTGGCTCCAAAAGAGCTAACCACCCACGTTTTTGTTCTGAGACGTGATCCTATTGAACTGCAGAAGTTTATGAAACAATGTGGTTTTTCCGGACGAAAACTCTGGGAGAATCTGGCTTCTGAGATTTTGGATGTTTGCTTGTGCGACGCCTTGAATGTGTATGGAAATGAAAAGGTTTGTGAACTGGACGTTTCGGGCAAAAGTGTGGAAGAAATAGTCTCCGAGATTATGGATGTTTTGAACGGTTCAAAGGAATGTCGAGTCGGTACTGTCGATTGGCTGGGCAAGCTGGAAAATGAAGGCTTGCTAGAAGAGTTTTTGAGGATTTAACTTCAGTTTTATCATATGCCTAGGGAGATTCGCTGTTTCGTCAATAGCGTCACTTTCCGTCTGTTCGCATAGGACTTTGCGTGTCCGCTGAATTTTTCTCCAATTAATATAGGATCTTTTAAGTCTACGTCCTCGCTGGCTTTGTCAAGGTTTATTACAACATTTACACCTATGGTCCTCTTCCAGTTCCTTACCCAGACTCCCTGAATTAAACGGTCCTTCTGAACTATCAAATCGAATTTTCTTGGCAATCCACTGTAACCTTCCAACGTTGTTTCACTATCGACTTTGTATCCCTTCTTCCTGAAGTATCGTGTAGCCAACTGAACTATATTCAACGGCGCTTTGCCATTTGCTTCTTCGCTGTTGCCCATTTATTCTCCTCTTGCACTAGCGTTATTTACCAGATCGTGGAAAAGGTTTTCGGATAAGTGAAAACTATGGCATCCTTTGTAATAGTTGTTTGTAACAAATGCGGTGGGTTGTTGGCGGCAAAAGTGGAACAGAAAACAAGAACCTGCCCATACTGCGGATTCAAAATCGCTCTGCGCAAGGCCAAAAGCGTAGCCGCTGCCAATGACGCTGGCGAAGCATCTAGGACGTTAAAAGCCCTAAAGAAAAGAGCAGCGGAAAAACGGAAAGGCTAGTCGCCAACGCTTTCATGCTTTCAGCGATTTCTGGATGAAAGATCAGAATTAACCAAACATTCTTAAGCAATACCTAAACTTATCTTGTAGATAGATCCTATTTGAATGTAGAATATTCGTCACACAGAAAAGAGCGCGAATACTTGACATTCACGTAGCGCAATCTGAAGAACGTAGGTAGAGGCTCCTTAGATGAACAGTCTAGCTTGGATACTTGGAACTACTTTTGCAATCAGTCTAATCGCTTTCGTTGGGGCTTTGACTCTATTTTTAAAAGAAAAATCGATAAACAGAATTCTACTGGTTTTGGTGGCGTTTTCAGCAGGAGCCCTGATTGGAGGAGCATTTTTGCATTTAATGCCGGAAGCAGTTATGGGAGTTATGGAAGTTAGCCCCAATGAAGTGTCTATTTTGAACATATTTCTGTATTTGCTTCTTGGTTTCTGTATCTTCTTTATCCTAGAGCAACTAATCAGATGGCATCATCATCACTCCACGACTCACCCAAAAATAATGCCTTTTTCTTATTTGATTCTTATCAGCGATGGGATACACAATTTTATTGATGGCTTAGTAATGGCGGCTTCATTCATGGTCAGCTTTCCCGTGGGGACTGTTACTACGTTGGCTATAGCTTTGCATGAAATCCCCCAAGAAATCGGAGACTTCGGAGTTTTAATCTATGGCGGGTTCACAAGGGTCAAAGCACTGACCCTGAATTATCTATCAGCCACAACAGTGGTTTTTGGAGGAATCATCGGTTACTTGCTCCATGGTTGGATGGGAGAATCAATCGTTTTTCTTTT
>Ga0209636_10006276_pt1 | contig 12138 bp, 10 predicted proteins | sample DeeMarSWOR152_54_FD_187464 | JGI IMG/M metagenome (GOLD analysis project Ga0209636, IMG submission 187464) | Marine sediment microbial communities from White Oak River estuary, North Carolina - WOR-1-52-54 (SPAdes) (version 2) | ecosystem: Environmental > Aquatic > Marine > Intertidal zone >...
CACCCTGCCTCCAATGTTTGCTGGGCTACTCAAGGTAGTCCTTCTCTACTCCCTGGCTATCATACTCGCTCGAACCCTGCAACTTGGCGTGGTCGGCGTGTGGTGGGCGATGCTTACGGCCTATGCAATCGAAAGTATAATTATATTTCTGTGGTACCGAAATGGTGTTTGGCGCAAAAAGGGATTCGACCTACTCGATGGCTTGAAGGTTGTCCGAGAGCCTTCAATCAGATAGTCTAATCGCTAGAAATCCGACGGCAATCCCTAGCAAGGCTCCGCCAAGCACATCGGTCGGATAATGCTTTCCTAGATATACGCGGGAAAATCCGACCACAGTAGCATATAAAAACATCGGCAGCCTCAATTTCGGGTTATAATGGGAATAAACAACGGCTTGGGTAAAGGCAAATGTAGTGTGCCCGGAAGGAAAAGATGACTTTATCCGGCTGCTCTTTTCTTCGGGCCGGGCACGATTGACCAAAAACTTCATAGGGACCACAGTCGCACAATCGCCAATGAAGCCGAGGATACCGGTACGCGCAATATCTTTTTTATCATAAAGGTACAACCCCATCGGTGGCAAAACGTCCAACCCTGGATAAGATATGACGTCGATGCCTTGCATGAAAATCGTAAGTGGCTCGGACCGCCAGTTCTTGCTAATTGTTTCGTATATTGACTGTTCACAATCCCCCAGTGCTTGGTGAAATCGGATAGCTCGGTCACTGCGAAAACCGACGCCCTTAGACAATGGCGCCAGGAAGCAAACACCGCGACCAAATCCAGTATCCTGAGCAGGATAATCAGCAGACAACACAAGCCAATCTCCGTGAGTATTCGCATAAAAATCAAGGTTATTACTGCGTACCATCTGGCCGAGTAAGAGGAGTATCAGCATTTCTTCATTGTATCGGATTTAGCAGAACTGTCAATGACACTCAAGGATATCATTCAGCGCACCCAGAGTTTATGATCACAATCAAACGAGAAAGCAACAAATACTAGTTTCAGCAACCGACTCTGATCGGTCAACGACAAACGATATATGCACGGTGCTTCTACGTATACTCCACCACTTGACAACCGGGGTGTTTTCTATATAATACACATGACCAGACCTAAGGAGGTCACTATATGCCTTGCGGAAGGAAACGAAAAAGAAAGAAAATTAAAAAACATAAGCTAAAGAAAAGACGAAAACGGGATCGTCATAAGAAGAAACTAAGGTAGCATTAACCGAGGGATATTATTCCCGCTGATTGCGTGGGATCTTTCTTAAGAAGGATACCACGTTTTGATGTTTTTAGAAAATCGAGGAACTCACGTGCGTAGCATGAGTTCTTTTTTTCCAAAATCGCAATACATTTCTTCATACTATGTTCGGAATGGTAAATTAACCTCATCATATTCTTTATTTCCTCGATTTCCCCCCAAGAAAAGAGATTGCGCAGGAGCCCCGTGGTGTTGAGACCGCAGACCATTGCTCTGTTCCCGCTTGCCATTAGATAAGGCAGCAGGTCTTTGTTTAAATAAGATTTCGCACCGAGCATTGCATATTTTCCAATCCGACAGAACTGATGAATGCCGGTATGCCCGCCGACATTCGCATAATCGCCGATCTCGACGTGACCGCCCAGTTGCGCAATACTCGATATTACAACGTTGTGGCCGATTCGATTATTATGGGCGACGTGGACATAGGTCATGATATAATTGTTGTTACCGATGATCGTTTGATTGCCTTCACCAGTAGCACGCGATATTGTTGCATATTCTCTTATGACATTATTGTCTCCGATAAAACAGTGTGATTGTTCGCCTTTGAAATGATAATCTTGAGGCCCCACGCCGATCTGTGCCCCCGAGCATATTGTATTATTCCGACCGATGACTGTCCCGCTACGGATTATCACATGACTACCGATCTTGGATCCAGCACCGATCGCCACATCGTCTTCGATAATTGAATAAGGACCAATAATAACAGATCGATCTATGCGTGCCTTCTTACTTATGCGGTACTTCAGCATTTTGCTCCTTGATACCCGCCATGATCGTCGCCTCACAGGCGATCTCGCTACCCACCTTTGCCGTTCCTGTAATCTTGACAACCCGGCCGCGGTCCTGAAGCAATTGGACCTCAAGCGTAAGTTCATCGCCGGGTCTAACGATCCTACGGAACTTCGCTTTCTCAATCGCCATGAACAAAGGAATCGCGTTCGTGTATCTGCGCAAAAGCATCACGCCCCCGGCCTGAGCAATAGCCTCGACCATCAACACACCTGGCATTATAGGTTCGTCTGGAAAATGACCGGCAAAGAAATACTCGTCGGCTCGGACCTTTTTCTTTGCGACAATCCTTTGATCGCTGATTTCTAGAACCTCATCCACAAAAAGAAACGGCGGGCGATGAGGCAAGACTTTTTTAATCTCCTCGATATTCATCGAACACCCCTCCTGGCTTTTCTGGAGCATATTGCATTCAATACGGACGATTGTCCTTGTAGTCTTTCAACACTTTCACTTCTTTCTTACCGCACCCACATCTACCTATCTGCAAACCGGAACGTCGGTGACCGTGACAATCAGAACCCCCGGTCATCAGGAGACCCTTTTCCAAGGCCATCTCATACAACTCCTGTTGACAGGTTGGCGAGTGATCAGGATGCCAGACTTCGAGACCAACCGCGCCGTCATCGACCAAGTGCTGGATAAGATTTTCATCATCGAATATGCCCGGGTGAGCGATGACCGGGATCCCCTTCCATTCCTTGATTCTCTGAATCAAATTCCGTGGTTCGACACTCATCTTTGGTTCATAGTAGGGTGAATGATAACTCAAGAAGCGAAAAAAAGCCTCTCTTATTGTTTGTACGTAGCCTTGTTCTCGCAGGGCCTCAGCAATATGTGGTCTGCCCAGGGTACTGTTCTTGGCGATTTCTTTCATACGGTCGAAATCAACCTTGATCCCATCATTGGATAATTTTTCCACGATCTTCCGTGCCCGTTTTATGCGGTGTGCGCGTAGTTTCGCTAGATAATCAAGCAAATCAGCATTCTTGTAATCAATGAAATATGCAAGAATATGTATGTCTAGATGACCGACATTAGAACTCAATTCGACCGCCGGCACGAGTTCTACCTCTTCATGGTCAACATCACGCAGCATTTCGACCGCCTGCACTGAATCATGATCGGTTATAGCAACGATTTTCAGATTTATTTCACTAGAATATTTAATAATCTCGTCGGGTGTCAGTAGACCATCGGAGCAATTCGAGTGGATATGCAAATCGGCATAACTGTGATTGATGGAATTCGGTGGGGTCAAGTGTCCTTTCTCAATAAACCCAGATCCTGCGCCACATCATCAATGATTTTCACGTCAATCGTTTCCCTTTTCAATAAGTAGCCCTCAAGTAACGCATTATCGCAAATCGCATTTATCGTCCTCGGATTGCCTTTCGAATGAAGAAAAATCGCATTCATTGCTTCTCGGTCGAAAAGCGCCCTCGAGCAACCGGCGACACGAAGACGGTGCACGATATAGTTGTATGTTGCTTTTTCGTCCAATGTTGGAAGCACACAACGAATTGCGATACGTTGATACAACGGGGCGTCCAGTCTTAGATAATCCTCAGTATCTGGAAGGCCAAAGAGAATAAAATTCAACAGCTTGCCGTGCTCTGACTCAAGGTTCAACAGACCGCGTATTTCCTCCATGATCTCCTTACTCCTAAGCATGTTGGCTTCATCAATCAGTATGACGACCTTCCTACGCTTCTGCGCAAATTCTAGCAAACGGTGATACACCGAAGTGATAATCTCGATCTTATCTTCAGAATCATTCCCCGCTTCCAACATTAAGGCGATTTTCTTCAGAAACCACAATGATGTTATCTCTGAATGTATAATCACTAAGAGGGTTGCCTCGATCTCCTGGCTAATGAGTTGATCCAGCAAGCGCCGGGACAAAGTAGTCTTCCCGGTGCCGATGTCGCCAACCAGTAACGCAAGACCTTTCTCCGTTTCAACGGCGTGCGATAGTTTGAGCAAAGCCTTTGAATGTTGCGGCGAATCGTAATAGAATTTTTCGTCCGCCGCGAAACTGAACGGATGTTCCCTCAGATTATAAAATGATTCGTAACCCATGGTGTTGTTACAGGTAGGTAATCTTTGATTTCTTTTCTGTCTTAGTCTCTTCTGAAGAACTTTTATCTTTCAATGCATCTCCCGACGCATTCTTGCGCCTTTTCTTCAATTCATCTGTTACCCTCTGTTTGAGCTGCAATATCTTCTGATTCAACGCGGGTACCTTTTTGTCGATATTATAAGCGTCAACATATGATTTCAACGCACTCTTAAGATCATTCTTTCTCTCGTAGCTATTACCCAGAAGGAAATAGATTCCGAAATAGTCTTGGTCTGCGTGCCCTTCGGTCGCCAAACCTTCGTTCAATATTCGAACTGCATCGTCGGCTTTGCCATATTCTAAATAGCACGACCCGGCCATCTCAAGAGCCTTGAGTTTGAGCCCTTCGTCTTTGGCGGCGATCTCAAATTCCTCTATAGCCTCCTGATATAATGCCATACCCTTGTAAGCAACACCAAGATCATAATGCGAGCGATAATCGCCCTCGCCAATCGATTCGAAAACCTCGCGTCGGAATTCCGAAACCAACTCCTCAATACTCTGCACAGTTTCCGCCTTTGCCTCACTCTGCTCAATCCTGAGAACCTCACCGAGATCAACCGTGGGGGCCTTGTCGCCTGGTACGAAGCGCTCGTTTGCCACGGCATTATCAGGATCGATCTGCAGGATTTCCCGGTACACCTTCTGTGCTTCGCTCTTTGCCTCGCGACGACTCAGCGCCTCGGCTAATTCAAGCATATAGGTAATTTTCAATTCATCATCTTTTCTGATCCGCGCTATCTCAACAAGATGCTGGCGGGATTTTAAATCGAAGGGCCTTAAATCAGCAATTCTCTTGTTCAGAGTCATGGCCTTATCATAATCCTTCTTCTTCCACGCATCCTGCTCGGCATCACGGAAACAGTCGATTGCTTCCTCGGTAGAATCAAGTTTCAGATAGAGTTCACCTAACTCGATTGTCTTGTCGATCTCAGACAGTTTTTCGATGGTCTCAACACCATGTCCTGAAGAGCGTTCTTCATCCTTAAGCAGTTCAGCGACCTCAGGCGAAACGATATCTTCGATCGAGATCTTTTGTTCGGGTTCTTCAACTTCTGCCGTTGGAGTTTCTTCTATTTTCTCAACCTCTACGACCTCCTCCACTTCTGCTGCCTTTTCTTCGGCACCAACTCCTTTAGCCTCGTGCTCGATTTTCTCCTTCTTCTCAAGTATTGTTTCCCTGAACTTCTCATGCTTGGTCTCGATCTCCTTTGCTTCCTCTAAAAGCTCAGAGCCTCGGTCCTTCTGCCCTACTTGCTCGTATATTGCAGAGATGGTTTTCAGGATTCTCGGATTGTTGGGTACAAGTTCTTTAATCGTGTCGTATGTCTTGAGAGCCGTATCCAAATCGTTTGCTTTCCTTTTTCGATCGGCATACTCAAGTAAGTAATTTGCCGCTTCACCCTTTTGATCCAACTCTCTATGTAGCTCACCCAATAGCCCGTAGATCTCTGTACGGTTCTTATCGAATCTGAGAATCTTCTTACAAAGAGCAATAGCATTTGGATAATAAGTCTCTTCCTTGAATACCCTCGCACCTTTTTCGTAGGTGCTCAGCGCACTTTTCTGTCGGTTGACCTTGACATACAGGTCACCGAGTTTGTTATATAAGGAACCTTCTTTGGGAAATTCTATAATTGCTTTTTCGAGGGTTGCGATCGCATCCTCGATCGAGCCCTTCGACTCCAACTCGGCAATTTTTCTTTTTACGTCAACAAGCTCCGCCATTACTCGAACTTCAAACCAAGGTTACTTACTACTCTTTCAACAATAAATTCATCGATCTCTCTCTTCTGTTGGAGATAACCTTCTAACAATGCATTATCACATATGATGTTAACGAGTCTTGGTCTGCCTTCCGAGTAGCGGCATATCAAGTCCAATGCTCGAGGCGCAAAAACCTCCTGCTCATTGCCGGCGATGTTTAAGCGATGTGCGATATACGATCTCACTGTATCGCTGCCCATCGACTTGAGTCTTATCTTGACTGCGATGCGTTGATATAGTGCACGATTTGCAGCGAGAAAATTCTCTAGGTCGGGCAGGCCACTGAGAATGAATGATAGCAACCTTGTGTCTCCGATTTCAAGATTCAACAGCCCTCTGATTTCTTCAAGGACACTAGGGTTGTCAATTTTGTTTGCCTCATCAATTATGATCACGGCTCTCTCATTGCGATGATAAATCTCACTCAGGCGTTGTGAGACGCGTGATATAATTTCGGTCGTCGAATCGGTAAGATCTCTGAGGCCGATGAGATTGGCGATCCGCGTGTACAGCCAGGTCGGTGAAAACTCTGAATGGGTCAGAACAATCAATCCGACCTGAAACTTACCCACCGCGTAGAGCTCGTTTAGAATCTTACGCGATAGCATAGTCTTCCCCGTTCCGATATCTCCAAGCAACACGGCCAAGCCTCTTGCTCCGCGTGCCGCATGCAAGAGATATTCTCTGGCTAATGCGTGCTGCGGAGAATTGAAGTAGAACTTCGGATCAGGATGGTTTGCAAAGGGCTCTACACTGAAACCGTAGTACTCTTGATACCCCAATCAGCCTCCCATAGATTTAGAGAAACGAGATATTTTCGCCTCTCTGCTCAGGTGTTTCTTCGGTTTCTTCTTCCTCAGTGGTCTGCGGTTCGGTCTCGGCCGGATGTGTTTCCTCAACTTTGCCCTCAAGCGGTTTCTGAGGTACGGGTCTTTCCATGTCTTCAGGGACTGGTTCCATTCGTAATGCCGGTTTCTCTTCCACCGCCTTCTCCGGCGCTCGCTCAATACTCGTACCGCCCAGAAGTTCGTACATCTCTTTGACGTCTTTGTAATCCGGGTTGGTTGACATTATGTGTTCGATCTCACGCAGGGCGTTCTCAAAATCGCCAAGTCCCTCATAGGCTGAAGCAAGCAGATAACGGAGTTCTATTTTCTCGGTCTGAGGAATATCCTCAAGCAAGATTGCAGGGCCGACAGTCTTTATCGCTTCGCTGTATTTACCCAATTTTATCATTGCCGCGCCGGTAAGTTCGAGCGATAAGGGCCACGTATTTTTGTTGATCTTCAGTTCCCGCGCATGTGTGAGTGCAATATCATACAACTCAGCAGCGAATGCTCGCCGTGCCAATTCCAGTCTCTTACCAACATCTTCTTCTTCCCACATGATGTTGCCTCGGAAATCATCGAATTCAGACGCTATTTCAAAACTTGGTGTAGGTGGGGTTTCCATCTCTTTCAGTAAAAATTCTATATCGGCTATCTGCCCTTCTAACGTTTGAGGCTCTTCTGCTTCCTTTGCCTGAGGTTTAGCTTCCTCTTTACCTTGCGCACTTTCCACATAGGTTTCCACTTCGCGAATGAGATCATCGAAGATGTCCATGCTCGGTTCTGATGTCTCTGTTTCTGCCCCGGCCTCAGGTGATTCACCAGGTTTTGCTTCCTGAATACCCTTCTCGGTTGGCGCTTCAGCCATAGGCATTTCGGCAATCACTTCCTTTGCAGCTTCTCTCTCCTCTGCTTCTTTCGTCCCCACATCTCCTGTCTCTTTATCTACTCCTTCCTCGGCGCCTGGCGTTTCTTTTTCTACGACTTCGACTGCTTCACCCTTTAACTCGCCCAATTTAGCCTGAGCTGCTTCGTTACCGGGGTCGATTTCCAAGATCCTGTTAAGAACATCGATTGCGTCGCCCGTGTCTCCCTGCTCGATCAAGTCACTTACCGCCTTGTTGAATTCAACAATAGCTTCATCCTTGGATCCGATTTCGTACAGCAGATTTCCCAATTCGACTCGGCTTTTCGGATCCAGTTCTTCCTCTCCGCCATCGGTCTGGGGCAGCATTTTGTTAATTTCATCGAGCACTCCCTGGTTATTTTGTTCAGTAGCCACGCCCTTGAGACGTTTGAGTTCTTCTTCGGCCTGCTCGGCGCGATTCATCGCTTTCAAAATGCGGGCGTATGACAAACCCAAATGCAGATTATGAGGTTGTATCTCCACGATTTTACGTAATCCAGTGATAAAAGTAGTCTCATCTTTGTTTTCAATTGCCCGGGAACAGAGTTCAATAATTCTTTGTATTCCTTGGTTGGGAAGTCCTGACTGTTTATAGAGGTGAGCAAGACGCACATACCTATCGCTGTTTGTACTCTCGAGTTTGGTAACTTTCTCGAGGCAGATAATGGCCTGCAGCTGACGATTATTTTCCATGTATTGTCCTGCTGCCTGTTCGTAATATCCTAGCGCCTCTTCCTTCTTGCCTACACGCTGGCACAGATCGCCGGAGAGTTCCAAGGCTCTGGCGTCGTTAGGATTATCATGCAGGGTGCGGCGCAAGAGCACTTGCGCTTTCTCATACTGGCCTTCCTGTATGTAGCTTCTGCTCTTTTCTAGGACATCAAGTTCCATTGACAGCCTTCCGTCGAAATTATAACCTATTTCAAAATGTTGTCAAGAATATTTTCTCGATTTCCTTGAACATTTTCTCTTCCTGTTTTGTAATAGAGTCAACCGTAGTATTCGTCGCACTATTGAATTCAGCATCAGTTATTGATTTTAGGTTGATGAGTACGTTCAACCGGGCACCGATGAACCCGCTGTGCAGGGCATGGAGTGCAACACCGACGTCAGAGATCGCACTCTTTAGCCCTTTTTGAGCAAGTGTCTTGGCATAGGGATAGACCAACAGGATTTTCCTGCACACTTCAAGCGGCACCTGGGCAGCATGCTTCGTTGCTTCCTGTATGACGATCTCCTTTTTCTTTTTTTCTTCTTCTGATTCATCAGGGAGCTTGAATGCCTCCATCACTTTATCAAATGCGAGTTTATCCTTTTCAATGTATTTATAGAAATCATACATTTCCAGCTTCAGATGGCCGTGGAAGTCCTTGAGTTCCACATCCTTTGTCTTCCGGCACGTTATCCCGGTGACCATTGCCAAAAGCCCGGCACCCAACGCGGCTTCCAGTGCGGCGACGCTACCACCGCCCGGCGTAGGCTTGGACAAGGCCAATTCATTAAGGAACTCCAGTATTGATTGCTTCCCGGCCTTGCCGCGCAACCGGTATTCGAGAATCTGGTCTTCGTTGAAGCGATCCAGCTGTAGATAATACCTTGCTGTGTCGATCAATGCTTGTTCAGGAACCAAACCCACAATCTCAGACTCTTTGATGCCGACGCCGAAACGCTCTGCTTCCCGCTTCGCAGTTTCGAACACACGGTATAGAGGTGTTTTCGTGTATTCTGTCATGTTGATCGAGACCTGGGCAATACCTTCGTTCTTGAGCTCAAACCCCAGCGCCTTACAATATCGGAACCCGCCACTCATATACCGAATCGCCTTGGCGATTTTCTGAGCAGTCTCGACGTCCGCGGTATTAAGGTTCAAATTGAAAGCGATGAGCGGGAATCGGGCACCGACTACTGTAGCGCCGGCAGTGGGGTGTATCTTTGCCTCACCGAAATCAGGCTTGCGGTCCGGATTGGTCTCGATTTCATCTCTTAAGCCTTCGAATTCTCCCCTTCTGATGTTCGCAAGATTCTGTCGATCTGGCCGCTTTGCCGCTGCTTCGTACAGGTAGACTGGAATCTTCAATTCTTCGGCGATCCTTTTTCCCAAGCGTTTCGCTAACTCAACACACTCACGCGTCGTCGCATTACTGATTGGCACAAACGGTATAACATCGGTCGCGCCCATGCGCGGGTGTTCACCTTTATGCTTGGTCAAATCAATCAATTCCGCCGCTTTTCTCGCACCCAGGAATGCAGCTTCAAGCACGGCTTCGGGCTCGCCAACAAATGTAATAACTGCGCGGTTATGACTCGGATCCATTTCACGGTCCAGCAATTCAACACCCGCGCTTTCGATCTCACCTATTATCTGATTTATCTTTTCTTCGTCACGCCCTTCACTGAAATTTGGAATACATTCAATTATTTTTTCCATAAATTATCCTACCTCTCTTTATGGTATACTTCACCATATCCTCTCCAAATCCGTATGGTATCTTTTTATAATTGTCAACATCAAGCACAACTAAATCCCCTTGCTTGCCTTGCTCAATACTCCCGATACGGTCAAACAGACCAAGCGCCTTTGCTCCGTTCTTTGTCGCTGCGATCAGCGCCTCTTCTACATACATACCATAGGCGAGACACGCCAACGTAATGATCTTGAGCATCGAGTAGATCATGCACGAACCAGGATTGAAATCGCTGGCAATCGCAATCGCGGATCTTGTATCCCTGAATGCTTTAATGTTCGGCTTCTTCGCAAGCCGCAAAAAAACCGAAGTGCCGGGCAAGAGGGTTGGAATTACCTCTGCCTCCTTCATCGCCAGTATATCGCTCTTTTTAGACACCAGCAGATGGTCAGCTGACACACAGCGCATCCTGGCGGCAAGTCTCGAACCACCAATGTTGGCAAATTCATCGGTATGGATCTTAAGTTTCAAACCACAATCCCTGGCTGCGGTAAGAATCTCTTCACTTTCCTTACGATTAAATGCGATATTATCACAAAAGACATCGCAGAAAGCAGCCAATTTCTCTTTAACAACATAAGGAATCATTTCTCTTTTAGCCAGTCGCACGTATTCTGCAGGCTTCATCTTGTGCGGCACGGTGTGGACTAAAAATGTTGGCACCACATCGATTGGCACATGTTTCTGTAGACGCTTAATGGTCCTCAACATCTTGTATTCGACATCCGGCATCAAACCATAGCCGCTCTTTATCTCAACCGTGGTCGTACCATGTCTGATGACTTTTTCAATTCGCTTCTTGGCAAGCTCGTAGAGTTCACTTTCAGTCGCCCGGGCAGTATCCTGAGCAGTACTGGCAATTCCACCGCCGGCACGGGCGATTGTTTCGTATTTCACCCCTTTGATACGCATCGCAAATTCATCCTCACGACTACCGGCGAAAACAAGGTGAGTATGAGAATCGACAAAACCCGGGCACACAACACATCCCCGAGCATCGACAACTTCATTTCCGGTTGAACTCTTCATTGATCCGATCTTCTCGATTACGCCGTTCTCAATCAGGATTGAGCTTTGCTTAGCGATTCCGACACCGCGCGTCATCGTCAAAATCTGTGATGCATTGCGTATCAATAAACCCATCAAATATTCTACCTTATTTTATTGTTATGTCAATAATTAGATGGAAAAATATAGGATTCGCGGTTGATATCTTGCTACGGATTGCTACATCTTTCTAGATTATTCAGTACGTTCGCCACGCCAAATGAATTCGCCGTTTTTGTTGATCAGTGCGCGATCCTCTGGCGTTTCCCAAACCGCAGCCACGCCGCCGGAGAAACGATTGACAAATGCAAATTGAGGTTCAATAACAAACCCACCGGATTTGTCAATGTAACCCCATTTGTCACCGATCTTGGCCGCGGCGAGTTCTTCAAAAAAAACATAGGCCATGTCAAACTCAGCATCTATTGCCAATTCACCATTAGTATCAATGAATCCCCACTTCTCACCAATTTTGACTGGCGCCAAACTTTCGCTGAATGGTGCAGCAAAGTCAAATTGAGGTTCAATCACAATATTTCCTTTCTCGTCAATGAAGCCCCACTTTCCCTCAAGGACAACTGGCGCGCGACCTTCGGAAAAAATCCCCACCAGGGTAAATCGCGGGGTGATTAACACATCGCCAGATTTGTCGAGATAGCCCCATTTCTCACCATCCCAAAAAGCCCCCTTGCCTTCAACAAATGTCACTGGCAACAAAAAATCCGGTTTGATGATGACCTTCCCAGTCTTATCTACGCACCCCCATTTGTCTTCTATCTTGACCGCAGCCAACCCTTCGGAAAATCCGCGCACCGCGTGATATTGCGGTTCAAGCACAACACGGCCCTTTTGGTCAATAAAACCCCATCTAGTGCCGATCCGCACGTCGGACATGCCTTCAGAAAAAGAACCGCCAAAATCGAATTGCGGCTC